>Ga0209187_1000421_pt1 | contig 76998 bp, 85 predicted proteins | sample BantaG_FD_187430 | JGI IMG/M metagenome (GOLD analysis project Ga0209187, IMG submission 187430) | Marine algal microbial communities from Bantry Bay, Ireland - BantryBay_4 metaG (SPAdes) (version 2) | ecosystem: Host-associated > Algae > Red algae > Unclassified | place: Bantry Bay, Ireland...
AGCTCATCACTAAATACTGCAGACCCTACAGTTGTACGGTTAGGAGTGTACAGACTGTAGTCGAGACTAAAACTATGATTAGGACTCATCAGAATTAATCTCTATAGCCAACAATGTTAAGCTGCAAACCAAGTCACGACAACAGGAAACAAATATCCTATTTCGTCGCTCAATTAAGGTCAAACAAAGATTCACATTCGCTCGCATTCTCGCAGCCAGTGGTGAACTACTGTTTAAACTCAAACAGGTTACTGAGACAAATTCTACCAAAGTCATATTAATTTTGCAATGGTTTTATTTGTATATTTTTCAAGCCGAGCAAGTACACTTGGCACCGTATTGCGCTTATGCTATTGTATGACTATGAATCCTAGCCAAAATCAAAATCAAAGCATGTTACCCGATAACCAAACCCTTGCCAATCCTGGTCAACAAGTAATCCCTCAGCCCGCTGTTGTCGTTGCAGAAAAACCAGCCCCTAACGCTTATCCAGGTACTCAGCAAGTTCCTTATCCAGCTGTCGAACAACCGTCTGTCGTACAAGCCCCCCTGCAACAAGCATTTGGACAACCGCCTCTACCACAAACCCCACTGAACAGCGAATTAGCCAGTTCTCCTCAACAACCAATACCTCAGCCTGGTATGCCTATGTCTATGGGAGGAGCTCCTGTTAATTTACAGCAACCGGAGGCGACTATTCTTGATAAAATAAAAAGCTTTTTCAACAAATAGTCAACAAAACTATAGTTGAAAAACTGTAGTCTTTGCTATAGAATACCTCTGTTTTGTAAATTAACATTAAATGTTTAGCGAATATACGAAAGTCTAGGCTATAGATTTTCAGTGTAAATTAGTGGGCGCGTAGCGAAAGAGTGCTAAAGCGCGTCACTGTATATACACATTAAAATTTTAAAGATATAAATCTGGCAGACAAGTTATTGTCCTCTCTGATGGCGGGCGCGTAGCTCAGCTGGTTAGAGCGCGTCACTGATAATGACGAGGTCCCAGGTTCAAGTCCTGGCGTGCCCACCATCAGATAGCGCACGAAGTGTGCCAGATTTATATCTTTAATTCCGCTTATATAATCGAGCGGATGTGAGATATAATGTACGAGGTCCTCCAGACGAGCAGTTCACTGCTCGAACTCGGAAAGCTCCCAGCTTTCCTCCGGTTCAAGTCCTGGCGTGCCCACCACATAACACATAGATCTCTAAATGATTAAAGACAAAATATGGGGCTGTAGCTCAGTTGGCTAGAGCACCGCCTTTGCAAGGCGGGGGTCCAGGGTTCGAGTCCCTGCAGCTCCACCAAAGAAATAACATCCTTTCGAGGGTGTTTTTTCTTTGGTAACGATGCTATAATCCCTCCATTATGAGCATCCAATCATTTATTACAGGACTTGTCATACTAGCTGCTAGCGTGCTTCTGCTAATAAATCGCCTGCGATTCACGGGCATGCTGGGGCACAACAATGTATTCGAGAGAAAGCTGGGCAGCGGTGCAACCTTTAATCTTGTGACTATCGGGAGCTTCATCGGAGTCATTGTTGGCATCTCGACAATGTTTGGGTTCGGAGACAACTTGATCTTATTTTTAACTTCACCAATCCGCAACGCCCTGAATTAGAATAGCCTAATGAGTAATAAGCCTCAGCTAAAACACAGACAGCAGTTCGAAAAGATATTAACCAGCTATAAGCCTAGCGACGAAGCTCTGAAGAGGTTGGATGAATTAAATATTGTTACGCTGGCGGGCCCTACCTGCGCAGGCAGAAACACGATCATTGACAGGCTAGTTAAAAAAGGTGACTTTGTATTCTTCAAAAGTGATACCACGCGCCCACGCAGAAAAAAGGATGGAGAATATATAGAATTTGACGGTGATCCATACTGGTTTGTCTCTGAAGAACAGATGTTGCAGCAGTTGGAGAATGGACAGATGATAGAGGCTGCGATTATTCACAACCAGCAAGTATCCGGCGCTAGCGTAAGAGAGTTTGAGAAAATATTAAGCGATGATAAGATTGCTATCAGCGAAATCGAACCTGTTGGAGTAGACACCTACGTCAACATACTACCTCAAACAGTAGCAATATTCGTTATACCTCCTGATTTTGACTCTTGGATAGAAAGAATAAACAACCGCGCCAAAATGTCAGATGCCGAGTTGAAAAATAGGCTAGATAGCGCATTGTGGGAGTTCGAATGGGCGATAAGCAAACCCTATTATCACATAGTTGTAAACGACGATCTAGAGAGCGCGGTAAAAGAGGTAGAGCAGCTCTCAATGGGCAAACAAGAAAGCGCTGAGCACCATCAAGAAACTGTGGATCTAGTTAAGAAATTAATTAAAAAAACTGAAAGCAAAATTAAGTCTCTGTAAAAAATAACGCGAAGATAATTATAAGCCCTGGTGAGCTTAAAAAGTCTCCTATGATACACTTCGTGTCTCTATATAAAAACTACGTCTTTATATGTTAAAAGCCAGACGCAGTCTGGCTTTTAACGGAAAAATTATAGTAGCGCAAGGTCAACAAGTTTTAAGTGGCGAGTTAATTGTTCGACACTTTAGATTTATTGAGTTGTAGTCAATTGAGCCACAACTCTGCTTCAGGCATTTTCGTAGAGGTATCTAAAACCTTACAAAAACTTAGCTCGACCATATCTCGAATTATCAACTAAATTGCTGATCAATACTGTACATAATACAGCATTGTCTCGTGAAAGACATTCGGATTGGTTTCTCCCTAGAAAGGAGGTAATCCATCCGCAGCTTCCGCTACGGATACCTTGTTACGACTTTACCCCAGTCATCGAATCTACCTTAGGCACAGCAAGCTGCGACTTTGGGTATTCCCGACTTCCATGGTATGACGGGCGGTGAGTACAAGACCCGGGAACGTATTCACCGTAGTGTTCTGACCTACGGTTACTAGCGATTCCAACTTCAAGAGGGCGAATTTCAGCCCTCTATCCGAACTGAGACCGGCTTTGATAGGATTTGCTCCACATTACTGTTTCGCTGCCCTTTGTACCGGCCATTGTAGCGCGTTTCTAGCCCAAGGCGTAAGGGAAATACGGACCTGACGTCGTCCCCTCCTTCCTCCCCGTTACCGAGGCAGTCTGTTTAGAAAAATACAACTAAACATAGGGGTTGCGCTCGTTGATGGACTTAACCAAACATCTCACGACACGAGCTGACGACGGCCATGCATCACCTGTCACTGCGTTCAATAAAGCACTCTCTACTTTCGTAGAAATTCACAGGATGTCAAGCCTTGGTAAGGTTCTTGGCGTATCCTCCAATTAAAGAACACGCTCCACCGCTTGTGCGGGTCCCCGTCTATTCCTTTGAGTTTTAATCTTGCGATCGTACTCCCCAGGCGGGATACTTAACGCGTTAGCTTTACAACTCAGGGGGTCGAATCCCCAAACTGTTAGTATCCATCGTTTACGGCGTGGACTACCCGGGTATCTAATCCGGTTCGCTCCCCACGCTTTCGAGCCTCAGTGTCAGAAATATGCCAGTCGCCTGCCTTCGCCATTGGTATTCCTCCTAATATCTACGGATTTCACTCCTACACTAGGAATTCTAGCGACCTCTCATATTCTCAAGTCTATCAGTTTAGAGTGCAGTGCTATGGTTGAGCCACAGCATTTCACAATCTACTTAATAAACCACCTACGCATCTCTTTACGCCCAGTAATTCCGGATAACGCTCGGATCCTCCGTCTGACCGCGGCTGCTGGCACGGAGTTAGCCGATCCTTATTCATAAGTTACCGTCATATTCTTCACTTATAAAAGCAGTTTACGCCCCGAAGGGTGTCATCCTGCACGCGGCGTTGCTCCATCAGGCTTTCGCCCATTGTGGAAGATTCCCTACTGCTGCCTCCCGTAGGAGTCTGGACCGTGTCTCAGTTCCAGTGTGGCTGATCATCCTCTCAAACCAGCTACAGATCATCGCCTTGGTGAGCTTTTACCTCACCAACTAGCTAATCTGACGCAGACCGTTCCCAAAGCGCTAAAGCTTTTCTCCGAAGAGGTTATGCGGTATTAGACACCATTTCTGGTGCTTATCCCTCACTCTGGGGTACGTTTCTACGCGTTACTCACCCGTCCGCCGCTCCTGTTGATTGCTGAACAGCAGTCAACAGATGTATAAGGTATGAAGTATGAAGTATGAAGTATAAGGCGTTAACGACTTCGCTCTCGCTTGTCGCCTCTGTCTTATGCATCATACGTCATACAAAATATGTCATACACCTGTTTTTTGCTGTGCAAAAAACAACAGGCGCTCGACTTGCATGTATTAGGCACGCCGCCAGCGTTCATCCTGAGCCAGGATCAAACTCTCCATAAAATTTATATCAAATCTGAATGACTAAGCAATTACCGATAAGTGAACGCAGGCGGCGAAAACGCCGAAATTGTTTATTCAAAGGTTCATGCTGAGCCAGGATCAAACTCTCCATAAAATGAAAAATTAATCTGACTTTGGATTAAACTGACTACTGTTGTGTGTGTAAAAATTACACACGCGTTGTTGTACGTTGTGAATAATAAATTATTCACGATTAATTCAAAGTTACAAAATTAACTCTCAGGTTTAACAAAAGCTAAACCTTAGTAATTAACGTTGACCTTGCACTACTATAATCTTTAAGGTTCTCGGCAAAAATTGCCGTCTCGCATTTGACCTCTTTCGCTCGCATGTCACACCTTACCAGTGATGACGTTACTTGAGGCAAACTAATAGAACTGTCAAAAGCTTAAGGAGTAGACTACAGTAGTGATATACCTAAGTCAACAAGTTTATTACGAAAGCAACTAGTATACCTATGGCTGCCCCGACAATAACCTCGGTAGGCGTATGTCCTAGAGATTCAAAATCTCTTAAGGGGTCGTCTTCTTTTATGTCTTCGGCGTTCTTGAGTTGATCATATAGTTTAAGAATGGCTGCACGGTTTTGTCCGACTGCTCGTCGTACATTCATAGCATCATACATTACTATGACCGCTAGGGTTGTTGATACAGCAAATAAACTACTGTCTACGCCTTCTGTCAAAGCAGAGGACATTGCAGCCGCTGTCACTGCAGCTGAGTGCTTGCTTGGCATTCCCCCACTCACCAGCAAGCTCTTGTGTGTCTTGGATTTATTTTGAGCTAGCACAGCCTTAATAACCTGAGCTACCAGCCAGGCCGCAAGTATGCTTACAAGCGACTCACTCCACCATTTCATATTATCCCCTTCTAATTACTTCTTAGGTTGTTTCTTTGGGTCGTCTTTCTTTTCAGAATCATCATCTTCTGCTGCCTCATCTTCACCTTTTAGGGTGAAGGTCATCGAAGCTACTGTGTCACCAGAGTTCAACTTCATTATTCGCACGCCTTGCGTCGAACGACTCATTGTAGAAATATCATCAAGTGAAATTCTGACAGTTTGACCATTTTTACTGATTATTATAATTTCTTCATATTTATCAGTTATCGATCTGACTCCCTTTAGGTTACCTGTCTTATCGTTAACGATAGCTGTTTTAATGCCCACACCGCCACGTTTATGAGCTGTGAACTGGCTGATTCCGGTCTTCTTTCCATAGCCATTCTCAGACACTACCAATATGTTGGCTTTTTCAACAACTACGTCCATAGCGATAACTTTGTCACCTGGTTTTAGCTTGATACCGCGTACACCTTGAGCATTTCTACCCATTGGACGGGCATCTTTTTCATGGAACCTAATTGATCTTCCCAGCGTTGTAGAAATTATTATCTCATTGTCGCCATTAGTCATTCTTACCCACTTAAGCTCATCGCCCTCAGTTAATTTTATAGCTATCAAGCCACTGGTCCTAATATTGTCATAGTCGCTAAACTTAGTCTTCTTTACTGTACCCTTGGTAGTCGCAATAAATAAGAAATTGTCTTTCGGTATCTTCTTTGGAAGCTTAATTATTGAACTAATTGTCTCTTCTGGCTGAAGCTGCAATAAGTTCACTGCTGCGATCCCCTTGGCCGTCAAGCTGCTTGCAGGTACTTCGTAGGTCTTGAGTTTGAATACACGTCCACGATTAGTAAAGAACAGCAACATGTCGTGTGTTGACGCAAAAATCACCTGCTCAATAACGTCTTCTTCTTTAGTGACCATTCCGCGCTTACCTTTGCCTCCGCGATTTTGCCGACGATATTCACTAGCCAAGCTTCGTTTAATATAGCCGCCTGATGTCCTTGTCACAACAACTGCTTCATCAGCAATTAGATCCTCTTCGTTGAAGCTACCTAAGTCATGGGCAAATATTTTGGTTCGTCGATCATCGCCATACTTATCTTTAACTTCCAATAGTTCAGTTTTAATAATAGCTAGTACCTTCTTTTCATCGGCCAGGATACTTTGCAGTTCCTTGATAAGCTTCTTTAGTTCATTCAGCTCATCTTCAATCTCTTGACGTTCCAAACCAGTCAAACGACGAAGCTGCATAGCTAAAATAGCTTTGGCTTGAATTTCAGAAAGCTTGAATTGCTTCATTAAAGCAGTTTGCGCCTCGTCACTAGTTTTGCTAGCACGTATTGTCTTAATTACAGCGTCAATATTATCAAGAGCAATCGAAAGACCTTCTAGTATGTGGGCTCTGGCTTCAGCTTTCTTTAACTCAAACTCTGTTCGTCTTCGAACCACTACCTGTCGGTGCTTTATATACTCTTTTAATATGTCTTCGAGTCCAAGCACCTGTGGCTGAATACCGTCCACCAGGGCCATCATGTTGTAATGGAACGTACTCTGCAACTGGGTCATCTTGTACAGTTGGTTCAGGATCTTTTTAGGGTAGCCGTCTTTTTTAATATCTACAACAAGTTGCAGCTTGCCGCGACTTGAAAGGTCACGCAGATCGGCAATTCCTTTGATCTTTTTATCGCGAACTAGCTCAGCTATCTTCTCAATGATTGAAGCTGGTTTAACACCGTAAGGAACCTGATCAATAATTACTTGGTAGCGACCCTTCTTGCTTTTGTTTTCAACAATTTCGGCTGTTGCACGCATTACAACGCTGCCTCTACCGGTAGCGTAGGCTGAACGCATACTGTCACCACCATAAGCTTCAGCTCCTGTTGGGAAGTCTGGACCCTTAACATGTTTTAATAAATCTTCTAGGGTCGCATCTGGATTATCGATAAGCTCGACGGTTGCGTCAACAAGCTCCCCTAGGTTGTGTGGTGGAATTGAGGTCGCCATACCAACGGCAATACCTATTTGTCCATTCAACAACAAGTTTGGTGCTTTGGCTGGCAGTACAGACGGCTCCATTTCGCTACCGTCAAAGTTTGGCCTAAAGTCCACCGTCTCTTTATCAATGTCTGTCAAAAGCACATCAGCAAAACCAGTCATTCGTGCCTCTGTATACCTCATGGCGGCTGGTGCATCACCATCCATGCTACCAAAGTTACCTTGACCATCCACCATCGTATATCGCATCGACCAGTCCTGTGCCATACGCGCCATAGAGTCATAAATTGCCGAGTCACCGTGAGGGTGGTATTTACCCATAACGTCACCAACTATACGCGCCGACTTTCGGTGCTTACTGGTAGCCTTGTTGCCGTTAGTGTTCATGGAGTGCAAAATACGTCTGTGAACTGGCTTCAAGCCATCACGAACATCAGGCAAAGCACGAGAAACAATAACCGACATAGAGTACTCAAGATAACTCTCTTCCATCTCGTTCTCAATGGTTCGAGCACGAACATCTGATGTTGAGTCATCAACGATAATTCCAGCCACAGCTGGAGTTTCGTCCTCGGAGCTCATACCAGAAACTTCGTTATCATCTGTATTCGTATTCTCTTCGTCCATGTTCTCCTCTGGTTTTAATCCTTCTTCTGGCTTTTTATCATTATCACTCATAGCGCTGCCTCCGTCTTACGTATGCGCTGCTGGGCAATTATGCTGGCGAGTTTTTCTACTTCATTTAGCGAGCGTCGTAATGGACGGTTTACCGTCATGAGCCTGTTAGGTATTGTGTCATTTAGCTCTCTAAAATTACGATCAGACAATGGTATGTTGTAAGGACCATCGTCGTCATAGCCATGAGTGCTCGCTTCAAGTCCAGCCTGTCTATCAAGAAGTATTCTTTCTTCCCTAAGGTTTTCAAGGTAATTTACTCCAGACGCGACAGCTCGGGACATCAGCAAAATCTCAGGGACGTGCAAGAGGTCTTCTTGATCCTTTTCTGAGTTCAATTCTCCAATAGATGCTAGGAATTGACCGTTATGACTATCGATATGACTAAATGTGTCTAAGGCTACATTTTTAGTAACTTCATCAAACAACCGTATCGTTAACTCTAGCTCTTTTGGATAAAAGTAATTCATTACCCGGCCTTCATGCTCACTTCTTGCTGAGTCAACTTCCGCACGAAGTTCAGCTGAAGTATCGCCATTAGTCTCGCTAAACTTCAATTCTCGATAAAAAGCGGCGAGTGGCAGCGTGGCTATTTGGCCATTGTAGAAATCCATATCCACCCCACTCAGCTTTGCAACTTGCCGCCTAGCGTGGGCTGCTCCCGACTCTTCTACCCAAGCATCCGGCAACACCGCAACAGCATGGTTACCTCTCCTTTGCTCTACTAGACAGAAATGCAACAACCCTTGTCCAAGCGCAGACCACGTGCCTGTAGCGCCGATGGCCTCCACGGCATCCCTAGCTTTATCGCCTCTCTCTAGTTGGCTTATAGTGAAGCAGTCATAAAGTTTCGCTGACTCAGTAATAATTTCATCAACTACTGCTTGTGTCGGATCATTATCTCGTCCTATCTTTAACATATTAACTCGTCTCTCCGATATACTTACTATAGTGGCCCGTATACACAGCCTGAGAACTTAGAATTTGAGTGCAGTTTGCTTTTTCTCGTGCTACAGCCGCAGCGGAGCCTATTAAAGATAGGTATAGCGAGGACTGTGGTGCGAAAAATGCAGAATGTGCCAAATTATAAGTTCTCATATTATATATCCAAGTCCTTTACCTTAGTCGCATGAGTCTGAATAAAGTTTTTACGAGGCTCAACTTCGCTACCCATTAATTTATTAAAAATGGCATCGGCTTTCTCGGCATCTTCAATATTAACCTTTAGTAGTACTCTGTTCTCAGGATTCATTGTAGTTTCCCACAGCTGCTCAGCATCCATTTCGCCAAGACCCTTGTACCGAGACAGTTCTGTTACACCGGCAGCTTTTAGTGCTTCTTTATCGTCACCGTCAGAGTTACTGATTACCTCATTTTCACCTGTAGCAGTTTCTCCAGCCTTCTTAGCCTTACGCTCTGCTGTTAGCTTTACAATAAGCTCATCTTTTTCTGCTTCAGTGTACGTGTAGTGGATTTTACGTCCTTGCATCACCTTGAATAATGGGGGTTGTGCGATATACACGTGACCAGCTTGAACTACTGGCAGCATGTATCTGTATAGGAAGGTCAACAACAGAGTTCGAATATGTGATCCGTCGACATCGGCGTCGGTCATAATTATAACTCGACCGTAACGAAGACCGCTCATGTCAAACTGTTCATCAATCCCAACTCCTAAAGCTTTAATCATTGCTGTTATTTCGTTATTAGCCAGCAGCTTATCCAATCTTGCTCGCTCGACATTCAATACTTTGCCTCTTAGTGGCAGTATAGCCTGAGTTTTAGGGTCTCTACCTTGTTTAGCGGAGCCGCCAGCAGAGTCACCCTCTACTATATACACTTCTGAAATGCTTGGGTCTTTACTGGAACAATCAGTCAACTTGCCCGGGAGGCTTGAGCCTTCGAGCACGCCCTTGCGAATAATGTTGTCACGTGCAGCACGAGCAGCCTGACGTGCACGAGCTGACAATATAGACTTGCCAATGATTTTTTTGGCATGGCTAGGATTTTCGTCTAGATAGTAGCTGAAGTATTCGTTCATCACAGACTCAACCGCACCACGAACCTCTGGGTTACCCAGCTTGTTCTTGGTCTGACCTTCGAACTGAGGGTCAGGTATCTTGACTGAAATCACAGCGGTCAAACCTTCGCGGATATCTTCGCCGGTCAAGTTATCATCTTTCTCCTTCAATAGTCCACTTTTGCGGGCATAGTCATTGATAACTCTAGTTATTGCCGACCTGAAACCAGTTAAGTGAGTACCCCCATCAGGGTTAATAACGTTGTTAGCAAATTGCTTAATGTTTTCTGTGTAGGCGTCAGTGTATTGCAAAGATACTTCCACCTGTACGTCATCAACTTGCTTTTCTACGTAAAATGGTTCGTCCGTAAGAGTCTCCTTGCCACGATTTATGTGCTGAACATAAGATTTTATGCCGCCGTCAAAATAGTAACTGGCTCTTTTGCCTGTGCGTTCGTCTTTTACACTACCTATAACACCTTTTGTGAGATAAGCTTGGTGCCTCAAATAATCTACGACCCATTGATAGCTAAATGGTGAGTCCTCCATAATAGTGGTGTCTGGCCAGAAAGTAATCTTAGTTCCAGTTACTTTAGTCTTTTCACCTTTTTTGATTTTGCCCTGTGGTGCGCCCTTCATAAAAGTCTGAGTCCAGACAAAACCATCACGATGGATTTCTGCTTCTAGTTTTTCTGAAAGTGCGTTCACAACAGATACACCCACACCGTGCAAACCAGACGATACTTTGTAGCCACCGTCGCCAAACTTACCACCAGCGTGTAACACGGTAAGAACTGTCTCTAGGGTCGAGAGGCCGGTCTTTTTGTGAGTTTCTACAGGGATACCACGACCATTGTCGGTAACCGTACAGGAACCATCGGCGTTTAAGACAACTTTGACCTCAGTAGCATGACCAGCGATAACCTCATCGATGCCGTTGTCGGCAACCTCTTTAATCATATGGTGCAAACCGGTTTCGCCGGTTGAACCGATATACATACCAGGTCGCTTACGGACTGGCTCTAAGCCTTCTAATACCTGAATTTGTTCTGCGCCGTAATCAGTTACAGCTTTATCTGAATTTTTGGCCATCAGCCACTACACCTCTCTTTATATAAATCCTAAACAGCAATATTATACCCACACCTGCTGTTTATTCAACTAGCAAAGATTATACATCACAAACCAATCTGTTGCAAAAATATTCTACCTCTTGATATCTCGTTTAACGTATTTTTGTTTTCCACAGCGCCAACAGATACGATTTTCTAACATGTGGATAATGTGCTTGCTCTAACCATAAGCGGCGTGATTTAATATTGGAGATAGTTCCGCTAAATTAGTCTATCGAAACAAAAATTATAAAAAACTAGGAGAATATAAAATGCTATTTCAGCAATTACTGCAAAATTTGCCGTACAGCCCTAGCCTCTTGTCGCAAGTAGGCTTTTACGCTGGCAGATTAAAAAAAGAAGAATCGATAAGAAAAGTTGGTTTTGGTCTTATGGCCATTGCCTTTTTCATGCAAGTGATCGCCTTCCTTAAACCCCCAGAAGCTACTATCGCATCTTCTCCTAGTAACGATATAGTTCAAGGCGGAATACACGGCAATCCTATTCAAAATGCCTTAGCCGCTGTAGGAAATAGCAGATCTGCAAATGTTTATGCAGCTTATGGTCTTACGTCTTCGGTCGTAAGCTCTTGTACTAATTCTTCTGTATATATGGGAGATAGTTCTTTAAGGTCCGCAGGTTTTGATTCTTTTGGCTATACCAGCGAGGTGACTAAAAATTACGGCGGGACCACTTTTTATGAAAGAGCCTTGCCTGATGTAGCAATAAATCCGGGATCTACCGCACCCGCCCTAAGGTGCGTCAATAATCGCAATGAAGTGATATATATCTTGCATGACTGCGGTAACCCCGTCCTAAGCAGCGAAACCGAAGTACCAGCAACGCCTGAACCTGACCCAGTCGTAACAACAGTTGGTCCAGCTGACTATTACTGGTGCGAGAACGGCGCTGTTGTTGGCGGAACGATATTTGAATCTTCTGGCGCCGAAGGTCTGCTGTACGGCGATGCTAGCTTAGTGGGAGATTGTTCACCAAATACCACGATATACACAGCAGGCTACATAAATACAAGTTGCTCAAATACGACATTAACTATTAAAGCCAATGGATTGCAGGCTGGCCAGTTCGCTCAGCTTTATCAAAAGCCTACTGGCGGAGACTGGACATACATTAATACACAGTATGCAAGTCCCTACCAACCAGCCTTTTACCTATATGAGAATGACTATTCGTCTGGCGACCAATTTAGAATTTATACCTCTGCCGGCAACTCTAACGTAGTAACAGTTGACAAGGTTTGTGGATTTATACCACCCGACCTATGTAAAAATATTCCTAACACAACAACAGTGCCTGAGGGTAAGTTTATTGACGGTAATGGTGATTGTGTTGATGTGCCTGTGGATCTTTGTGACAACATTCCTGAATTACAAACAACAGTGCCTGAGGGTAAGTTTATTGACGGTAATGGTGATTGTGTTGATGTGCCTGTGGATCTTTGTGACAACATTCCTGAATTACAAACAACAGTGCCTGAGGGTAAGTTTATTGACGGTAATGGTGATTGTGTTGATGTGCCTGTGGATCTTTGTGACAACATTCCTGAATTACAAACAACAGTGCCTGAGGGTAAGTTTATTGACGGTAATGGTGATTGTGTTGATGTGCCTGTGGAATTAAGACTTAAGAAAAACGTTAAAAATAATTCGGGAGAATGGACCGACTCCAATACAAGCGACAGCTCTAATCCAACCTACCTAATAGGAGATGAGGTTGAGTGGCAAGTTGTTGTAGAAAATATAAGCAATGTGGACGCTACTGGTGTAACTGTTACGGACAACTTGCCATCTAGCCTACAGTACATATCTGATAATTCATCCGGTAACTACTCTAGCCTATCTGGTATATGGAGTATTGGCGATATTGATGCTGGCAAAAGCGCAATAATCATCATAAAGACAAAAATAGCAAGTGCACTGCCTACAAGCGTTCAGAATAGTGCAGTAATATCTAACATTGATCAGCCTGGCGACAAAACACCCAATAATGAAGACCCGGCATGGATCAACGCTAAGAAGCCTGAAGTTAACATATCTCTTAAGAAATACGTAAGATACAATGGTGGTGAGTTCGCTGATGCTGGTAGCTACAACAACGCCCAGCCAGCCACAGACAGTGATGGCAATATTGTAGGATATTACAGTGACGCAACAGCGCTGTCCGTCTACACGGTCGGCGAAGAAGTCGAATGGCAGGTTGTTGTGAAAACTGCTTCGTCTAACGAGGCAGATGCCACGAATGTCGTTGTAGAAGATACATTTGATAACTCGCAAATGCAGATAATTAACAGCCCCTTCCCTGTTAACCTAGGTTCAATGACTCCAGGTCAAGAAGAGATAATAACATTTAAGACCAAGATACTCACAGCTGGAACCATCATGAACGATGCAACTGTAACCCTTAACGAAACGGATACAGACAACGAAAGCGACAACTCTGATCCGGCTTATATCTCTGCTCAAGATCCAAAGTACGAAGTATCTCTAGATAAGACCGTTGAGACAGCTGGGGGCGTGTTTACCGCAGCCAACCTAATGGGAGACAGTGATGTGCCAACCTATACTGTTGGTGACGAGCTGGAGTATAAGATAACGGTTGCAGCCGATAACGATAACTATGGAGACGTGACTAGTCTAATAATATTTGACGACCTGCCAACCAATCTTACATACGTAAGCGATAGCCCTGAGAGTGGGTCCTACGACAGCACTTCTCACCAATGGACAATAGATGAGCTTGCTAAGGGTGAAAGCAAAACCTTGACAATCAGAGTTAAGGTAGCTAGCGCTGGTGACATCACTAATACTGCCGAAATAACTAACTTTGATCAAATTGTTTATGACGTACTGGAAGACAATTCCAACCCCGCGAACATTAAAACCGTACTGCCGCCACCTAATGTAGAGTTAAATTTACGCAAGCAAGTCTACAATCCAGAACTAGAACAGTGGGTAGAAACTGACACCAGCAAAGACGCTGATATACCATCCTTCTTAACAGGTGACGAAGTAAAATGGCGAATAGTTGTTACCAACATCAGCAGTGACGATGCTACCGGCGTAACTGTAGAAGACAAATTACCCGCCGGACTACAGCTAGCATCAGGTAGTCTTAACAACGACATATGGAATATAGGCGACCTGAATGCTGGTGATAACAAAATATTAGAATTCAGCACAACTATAACTGGTTCATCTGATATTGAGAACTCTGCTACCATCTCTAACATCAATGAATCTGGTGACGACCCTATAGACAATTCCAACCCAGCGAACATTAAAGTTCAAGAGCCTTGCTCTTTAAACAATGACATCGCCAAAGACGACGAAGACTGTAAGCCATGCCCCGTCAACGAAGAACTCTGGCACCTAGATGACAGTTGTGAAGCCATAAGATGTGAAGCCCTGAGAGAGGTATCCCACAAAGCAAGAAACGAATTTGAGGTTATGGGTGAAGCTTTTGTACACAACGGGACGATCGAGAGCTATATATACGAGGTCTTCACTGTAGATGGTGATGAAAGTATAGAAAAAACTACAATTGATAGCTCTGAATTAAATAACACACACAGCTTGATCGTTAATGAACCAGGAGACTACAAAATAGTACTCTCTGTTGATAGCTCGCTTGAAGATAAAGTAACTTCAGAAGAATGTATGCTGCCAATAAGCATAGCTCGTCCAGGAGAATGTATATATGAGGGTCACCCAGGGCTAACCGAAGAAGACCCTGAATGTGCTCCGTGTAAACTCTTTCCTACCCAGCACCCTAACTCAGAAAGATGCAATAATCCAACTACTAAAAGCAAAATAGCATCCAACATAACGCAAGACATCGAGGACGCCAACAACACGACAGCAAGCGCAGGAGATACAATAAAGTACTCAATAAAAACCACTAATCTAAGCGTAGAGTCTCCAGTATCTGTAGATATCACCGAAAGATTGAATGATGTACTAGAGTACTCTACCCTAGAAAGCTATTCTGACGGCGCTGACTTAGATGGACAAGTTCTTGGATGGAAAGATGTAGTTATACCAGCAGGAGCTAGCGTAACCCACACAATAGAAGTAAAAGTTCTAAACGAAATACCATCCACAGCCCAGGGCAACACTTCTAGCTCTTCTGCACGATACGATCTAAACATGAACAACGTTTATGGTAATGCTGTAAACATAAAGCTTGATCCACCAACGGTGGCAAAGAGAGTTGAGAGCGTGGTGACCCAATTACCAAACACGGGTGTCGCTACCACATCTATTGTAGCTGGCCTGTCTATCGCTACGGCTGCCTACTTCTACGCCAGGTCAAGACAAATGCGTAAAGAACTTTCAATGGTTCGTAAATTAGGAGGATACTAAGATGAGTAAGACGCTTAAGGCAGGAAACCCGGAGCTACGCTCCCCAGAGTTTCCTTCCTTAGATTCGCTAAAGCTCATGATCCAATCCTTCCAAAGGATATTATTTTCACGAGCAGAGCCCGTCAAAATAACGATTAAGGAGGAGATGAGATGAGTGAACTAAGAAAGCCAAATCTAGAGAGCTCTTCTAAGGGCCCTGAGGCACCAAAAATAGATCGCTCGGCCGAAGCTGAGAAATTAAAGGCGAAAGCTGAGAGTGCTGCTGAAAAGGCTCAAGGCAACGAGAAAAAAGCTCGACAAGAAGTACAGAAGGCGGTTGAGTCAAAAGAAAAGAAAGCTGTACAACAACACGAAAAAGCTCCTAATAAAAGCGAGCGCAAGAATTCTCGACGCCCACAAAACGTTACAAAAAAAGCAAAAGAGGAAACCTATAAGTCGACTCTTAAAAACGTACAGTCAAAGATGTCCTCACCTGCCAAGACTTTCAGCCAAATAATACACAACCCTGTAGTTGACAAGGTTTCAGAAACCGCCGGGAAAACAATAGCCAGACCATCTGGTATCATAGGGGGGTCTTTGGCGGTTATTATTGGTTTAGCCATTGCCTACTACTCTGCCCAATCTGCTGGTTTTGAATTATCCGGTAGCGAATTCATCCTGCTCTTAGCTGGAGGATTCTTGATCGGTGTATTTATAGAAATCGTTTTCAAAAGTTTCTTTTCATCTAAGAAAAGAAACTAAATTACTCACGAGTTTACGTTCGGTGTATCTCGCTATATCAGCGAGTTTTGGCTGTATACGTAAGGACAGATCCTATGCCGACATCAGTGTCTATTGAGTATTCCGAGGCGGAGATCCAGCAGGGTTGGCACTGGTAGAATTCTTTTTAGCCAACCACTGGTCTACGAATGACCCGGAAGTCTGTCCTCCAGCAGCAGGCTGTTGCGGTGCTCCAATCGAAGCAGAATTAAGTGCGCCAGCTTTGCTGGCTGAGCCAAAGGCTGGCTTAGCTGGAACAGCTACCGTTAGACGGTCAGATATCTCCTTCTCTACTACCGCCCTCGGTCTACCATATTTTGCCGCAGACAGCTTCTTAAGAGCCTCTCCTAGCTGTTTATTCGGCTGACCAATAGGTGGAACAAGATTCATGCTAAATGGTTGAGTTGGGACACCTCCTATGATAATGTCGGCCACAGCGTGGAAGTTAGGCATCTTTATAATGTCTTCTATGTCGAACGTAGGCTGAAAATACTTAATCAAAAAGTCACCATCATTTGCTGAAGCCCTAAGCAGAATCTTAGAGCCAACGTTGCCAAAGACAGCATCACGTATCTCATCAGTTAACTGACCAATAAACTGATTAGCGACAACCAAGCTCAAGCGAAATTTTCTAGCCTCAGAAAGTATCGTAGAGAAAGACTCTGTTGAAAAGTTCTGAAACTCATCAACATACAGAGTGAAGTCAACTCGCTCATCCTCTGGTATATCAGACCTACTCATAGCTGCTGCGTTAAGCTTCATCACAAAGATCATGCCAAGTAGCTGAGAGTTTAAATCACCCACTCTACCTTTAGACAGGTTGACTATAAATATCTTTTTAGTATCCATTATTTCTCGAAGATTAAATGAGCTCTTTGTTTGTCCAATCATGTTACGCATCATCTCATTAGACAGAAATGCAGAAAACTTTGACACGAACCAAGCTTTGACCTCACCAAACTCGTTAGAGCGCTGTGACTGGGGTATTTCTTTAGTCCAAAATTCAATAACTGTCTCGTCATTGGTGTGTTGTAATTTTTGCTGGATATAGTTATTGTCCCTAAACAGCTTTACTATGTCTATCAGGCTAGATCCATTAGGATCAGCCATTAACAGCAAGGCACAGTTGCGAAATATGTTTTCGTATCTGGGTCCAATAATGCCTGTGTGTCCTGGATCGTATAATTTATACAACATGCCTATTGCTTCCTGAATCAAAAAGTCCTTTTGCTCCTCATTCTCGTACTCGAACAGGTTGAGTCCCATTGGATAGTCCATATTGCCGGGGTCAAAATAAACAACGTCCTCAACCCTGTCCTTAGGAACCATCTGCAACAACTCTTCTGCTGCATCGCCATGAGGGTCAATATAGGCTAGGCCTCTACCGTCATACATATCTTGAACGACTAAATTCTGCTGCAACACTGTCTTTCCGGTACCCGTCTGCCCTAGTATATAAAGGTGTCGTCGACGGTCTTTATTGGCAAGCCTTATCTCTTTTTTAACTCCTCTGAATAAATTGTAGCCCAGCAAAAGACCGTCATCTGGTATATTTCTAGGGCCATCAACTTGCTTAGACATTTGCCTAGCTATCTGGCTGGTGGGAGTTGATCGCTGATCAGGCAAATGGAACAAAGTCGAAAGCTCCACACTGTTTAAGACTACGTTGTTTAATTCTTGAGGAAAAAACCTAAATATAAACGATGTCACGAACTTCTCAATGTCTTTTGCAAAAACGAACTTGAAACCGTTTCTGCCGGGCGCATCAAATATAGCGAAGGACGCTGTCACGCTAGACAAAACAGCTTGACTTCTAGCGCTCGTATTGGAAGAGGCTATGACCCTAACTAGAGTCTCGTAGCCGGGATACCTAGTTTTTTCTTCTATGGCATCGATGTGTGCCTGCTCTAACTTGGTGACATTTTCGCTCTGTTTCTCAGTTTTTGGAGCCGACGACTGGCCGCTATCTTCTGGGCTTGTAGTTAGCGCAGCCGGGATCTGCGCCAGCCAAGAACCTATGCCCTTAACACCTCCTTTATTCTGACTGTTGTATTTTTTATCTGACATATTGGCCGCAGCGGACAGAGAGTCCTTTGTCCAGTTTTTGTCAGCGGGTCTGATCATTATCTGAACGCCAACACCATCCTCTTTGGTCAAGCCTGACAAAGAATTAAGCAAAGACTGCATTCCGTCTCTTTTTGTTTCTTGAAATGTTGCTATTGGGTTATGGAAATCTTCTTTCAATTCGAATTCACCACCTATAACTCCACCTATCTTACCGGCTTGACTAAATAAGTTATGTTCTTCGGCCTCTTCTAGCCTAGCTGTTGGATAAGCAGTAAGCACCGCTTGTTCAACAACGTCTTGCAGTACTATCGGAGCAGCAACATAGTAACTAACCACTCCACCGTGCGCGATGATCTCAAAAGCAATGTGTCTTTGTCCATAAAACTTGCTTTTAAATCCTTCAGTTGCAGTAGTAGAAATGATGTCATACAGAGTCTGGGCTTCTGATATAACCTGGTCTGTCACCTCTCTTTCGTCACGTCCACCCACTTCTGTGTCCTCGCTCAAAGGAGGTAGGTGAATTAACATAGGGACCATCTTAAGTCCTCTCTCGTAGTTCTTGGCTTCTCTGAAGATTTTCCTAGACCTCCAATAGACAAGCAATCCAGCAACAGCCAGCAATGCCAAGATTATAATTGCATATATAAATATCACTTTATTATTACCCTCATGTTTATATTTGATTATACAGTAGTTGATGGCTATATCCAGCGAAAAAACCAAACGCCAGTCAACTATAGACTGGTGCGAGCTAAAGATATATAATCTTAAGCAGTATGGAACCACAAAAAATAAATTTCAACATGCCTCCCAGCCCAGAACTACCAGCACCTTTAGAAGGGCCGATCTCTAGAGAGATACCTAGAGCACCCGAGAGCACTCCAGAAAAGCCAGCTATAGAGTCCGCGCCCAGTGGAAACGCTGAGAGGAAAAGCAGCGCTGTAGAAAAACAACCCCAAGCAGCAGCTCAAGACCCCCCACATCAAGACAACACAATGGCAACACCCGTTGATGACGTAATCCAACCGCAGCCTGCTGTCGCGACCATTGCTGACAGCGATAGCCCAGACACAGCTAGTGACGGTGACGTTATAGAAGCTGAATGGGTATCAAAGGCAAAAGATGTTGTTAATAAAACAAAAAGTGATCCCTACCTACAGGATAAAGAAATCAGCAAGATACAAGCTGAATATCTAAAAAAAAGATATAATAAAGAAATCAAGACAGCTAAAGACTAGTTCATCTAAATGCAGCCCCTCAGCTAAATAAACTTCTCAATAATTTCACAGCGAGGACGTCACCTAATATCAATAAAACATGCCCTATGCCAGAGAGAAGCGTGTTACTTTCTAGATAAATAAAATTTTACAACAAAGAATATACCCAAAACCAACAAAACATCAGTAATAGTTAGTTGCCTGAGAGTATTCAGGACAACCAGTGCAATAATCGGTAGAGACATTGCTCCACTGCTTAATATCAATTTCTTCCTCTGATCATAAGTCACTGGTTCGGTAAAGTGAACTAATCTAATTAGCGTTATCAACGAGGCTACTAGCAGGTACACTAGGACCGAAACCACAGTAATACCTATTGGACCCAGTTGATTAGGCGAAAAAGTCGCGAAAAGAATAAACAAAACGAAGGTTAGTGAAATTGAAGCTAGTCTAACTCTAGATTTAAAAGACATCTCAGAAAGAGATGCTTTTTTTAATATATTTTTCACTGTTATATTCATATTTTACGTGCATTTAATATAGCTTAGACTATCATACAGGAAAGTTCTGTAAATTAAAAAACCGCTTGTTTTTGCAGCGGTATATATACAAGAATTATCCATGTTGAAGGTTATGCTAGAACGGTGCGTGATGAGTATCGGGTTAATCGTATGGCAACTAAAATTACTTTGGGCCTACTTTTGACCGATGATCAAGACCGCTCTAGCGATCTGGTCGCTTCTTGGTGACGCGTAAACGTCTTGGGAAGCGGATGGTGCTATGTATCCAGCAATGTTATTCGCTAGACTAGCGGGTACTATCTGGTTGGTTTCTTGCCGCTACAGTTCTAGTATTAGACGAATCTTTTTTTTAGAAGTGAGGGGTCTTACTTGAAGACCAACTTCGACAGTTTCTCACCTTTCGGTGAGAAATGGGAGACCTAACCGATTGAGTCCGGTAAGGGACTTAATCATAAGTTGCGAACACAAGTGTTCTTGCTTATTTGGTTAATGATCCCCCGTTTCTCGCCGAAAAGTTTTTATTTTACTTACTGATTATTTTTTTACTTAATCATTAAGTTGATACTATCTTAGCAAAAGCGCTTTAAAATGTCAACACTTTTTTATATTTATCTGTGTAATTATAACATTTCTAATCTGTTAAAGGTCTATCATATTTTGTATTTTTTACATTTAAATTATCGTCTTGTGCTTGATGTTTGCCTTAAAGTTTAATGGATCACCCTATTTACTGTGCATTACAAAACTGCTATTAAATTTGCTATAATAGCGGCAATGATAGCTTCCGCACACAACGCTACTGGCTCTATAATTGGATTAGGCTTCTACGGTATGGTTGTTAACGATACGCTTAATTTGTCGTCTGCATTAATCTTGCTGTTTGTACTTGCTGTCATCTCTCACTATTTAACCGACCTAATACCTCATGGCCACTATTCTTGGCGCTCAGGAGACCACAACGATGGCTCGTGGAGGCCCAACAGCGAATCTAAGAAGAGGATCAACTCCAGACTAGTCCCTTTCATTATATTAGACTCTATAGGCAGCTTAGCGCTATATATCATAATAAGCGCAGTATTCATTGATCTTGGAACTTGGTATTTTCTTGCCATTGGAATCTTTGGCGCACAGTTACCAGACCTTCTTATGCTAGCAAGGAAATTTAATCTAGTTAAAAACAGCAGAGCAATCAACCTAGAAGAAGATTTTCATGGCGGAATCATCCATTGGCACGACGATAAAAACGGCATCATGAGGCCATGGAGTTGGACGGATATTTGGCAAGTTGCAATAGTTCTTGCTGGTTTTATGGCTATAATTCTATACTAACCAATCAGTCTTTACAGCCAGTTGACCGAGGCTCTCTCAAAATAAAAAAGTATTTTCCACATTTACATAACAAAAAAGTCCAAAAAAGTGTTTGACAAAACATAACCTTAAGCGCTATATTAGGGGTGGCACTGAACAAAAAAAGTGCTCAAAACAAAAACCGAAACAGCAGTTACTCGCAGGCTGCTGTTTCTCGTTTAAGGGGCACTTACCCTTAAAGGTCGGATACAACCGACCAAACAAAAACCAAATAAACACCCACAAATTATAGAAAAAGATCGTTCATCGCAGACGATCTTTTTCTTTTTTATTAGTTATTTTTTTATTAGACCTTATCCAAGAACAAGTCTTTGAGAGATATTTCAGGAAGTTTTTATTTTCAATAAAAAAGATCCGTGAATTACTTCACAGATCTTTTTTGGTGGAGCTGCCGAGATTGCACTCGGGTCCAAATGGTCACTCTTATCCTTCTACAAACATATTTCGTTTAAAATAATTAACTATACAAGAAACGAGCAAAAGAATAGTTAATGGCGTTCACTTAGATTTCCGTTCGCTTCGTGAACTAGAGCGAGCGTAAGTCAAATAATATAGCACCGACGAATTGCTATTTGACGTCACAATGTCGATGGTTTAAGGCAATTAAGCTTAAACTGTGGCTACAGCAGGAGTAAGACCCTTGAAAAAGGTATTACAAAAAGCTGCAACACGTGATGTAGTTTTTTCTGCATCTAAAGTGTACTCGTATCGAGAGTACGTATCGATTTGCCAGACAAGATGTGAAAGTCCAATTGTCGAAAGCTTTTCAGCCCCAATGAGTAAACTTTAGCATAAAAATCCAATACAGGCAATGATGATGCTCATGGTTAAATAGCTGTTCTCGTGTATTCTTAGTTTAATTAAATAAATCCAAGGGGGATGATGTTAAACACTTCGAGTACGGTGTATTCAGCAAGCACAACGGGCTACAATACTGATCTTATAGAGGTAGAGTGTGATACCTCGAAAAGTTTACCTAATATTGTAGTTGTCGGTCTGACCAGTAAGGCCATCGACGAAGCCAAAGAAAGAATACGTTCAGCTCTTTACAATAGTGACCTGCAGCTACCCAAAAAACGTATAACGCTCAATCTCGCACCAGCCGACATAAGCAAGCAAGGCTCAGCCTTTGACCTACCAATGGCTCTATCTATACTGCTGTGTAGCGGCCAAATACCTGCCGATTCGCTGGATTCAACAGTAGTGATAGGTGAACTATCGTTAAACGGAAGCATTAAACCAGCCAAGGGTGTTGTTTTTGCTGTAGAGCTGGCCAAAAAACGTGGTTTTAAGAAGATAGTGCTGCCGTTGCAAAATTCACATCAAGCTAGACTTATTAAAGGCGTACAAATAATACCCGCTGATAATCTGCGCCAATTGTTCTTATATCTCAAAAAAGAAATCTCTTTAGAAACATTGGTCAAACAAGAGCCAACCAATACCAGTACCTCTGCAAGACTAAAAAACCACTTAGTCGATTTCGCAGACATATCGGCACAACACCAGGCCAAAAGAGCTCTGGAAATTGCTGCTTCCGGTGGACACAATGTGCTACTTAATGGTCCCCCTGGTACCGGCAAGTCTATGCTAGCCAAAGGCTTAGTCAGCATATTGCCTGAGATGAGCAGCGAAGAAATAATAGAAGTAACCAAGCTTCACAGTCTACAAAAATACGACGTTGCTACAATTACAACAAGACCCTTTCGACAGCCGCATCATACAGCAAGCCACATATCGGTAGTCGGCGGCGGCTCCGATGCAAGTCCTGGAGAAATTAGCTTAGCCCATAACGGAGTATTGTTTATGGATGAGATACCTGAGTACCGCAGAGAGACTCTCGAGGCTTTGCGTCAACCGCTAGAAGATAACTCCATTAGCCTTAGCCGCAGCAAACTTAAGACAACTTACCCCGCTAATTTTATGCTTATTGCTACGCAAAACCCCTGCCCTTGTGGCTTTTACGGAGATCCTGAGAAAGAGTGTGTCTGCCCCACCACTAAAATACTTAGCTATAAGCAAAAATTATCTGGTCCACTGATGGACAGAATGGATATCGTAGTTGACGTAGATAGAATAAATGTAGCAAGAATACTGGAGGCTAATAAATCCACAGAAGACAGCTCTACTATTAAGGATAGGGTCGAAAAAGCTAGATCGATCCAGAGAGATCGTTACGGCAGCGAGTGTCGCACTAATTCTGGCTTGAGCAATAAAGGAATAAAACATCATGCAAAGCTCACGAATAATGCTAAAGAGTTCTTAGATCAATCCGCTAAAGCACTACACCTCTCACCTAGATCCTATTTAAGGACGATTAAGGTAGCTCGGACTATAGCGGATTTGGGTGATTCGGTAGCCATAGAAATGGAACATATTGCTGAAGCTCTACAATACCGACCCAAAAAAGTTGATGTTTTATAGAACAGATAGTACACTACTGCTAATGATTACTCACAAAAGTCAGATTTAAGATAAGGAGAAAAAATAGGCAATTACGATTATAAGAAAAATAAAAAAGATACAACTCGGATTAACGGGCAAATTAGAGCACCGGAAGTTAGAGTTATATTAGATGACGGCGGAGCTCTTGGAGTAATGTCAGCAAAAGACGCTCAGTTTGAAGCTAACAATAGAGGCCTAGATCTAGTTGAAGTATCTCCCAACGCAAATCCTCCCGTTGTAAAAATAATTGACTGGGGTAAATATAAGTTCCAACAAGAAAAGAAAAAGAAAGACAACAAGAAGGCTAGCAAACAAAAAGAGATGAAAGAGATACGTTTTGGCCTAAAAATAGGCGACAACGATATGGAGATCAAGATGAAGAAAGTTAGAGAGTTCCTAATCGATGGCCACAAGGTTAAGATATCTGCAACCTTTAAAGGTCGAGAGATGGCTCATAGAGAGATTGGCTACCAAACCCTTGATAAAGCAATAGATATACTTGACGGACTAGCTATCACCGAACAGCAGCCAGTCATGGCCGGTCGTCGCCTCTCAATGACTGTGCGCGGCGACCAAAAAGCTATTAAGGACTATCTAGCTGCTCAAGTAAGCGAATCATTATAACAAGACACCTCTGTTCAAGAGTAGCTGTATCGAGAAAATCTTTTGCACATTAAATACCTCCCTAGCGATAGTGGTTCTTAGGAGATCTTACTTAAAAAACGTAGAACTAACTTCTTGCAACTTCGGTATAACTGCTGTACAATATCGCTCTATGCCAAAGATGAAAACACATTCTGGAGCTAAAAAAAGATTAAAAGTCACTTCCAGTGGCAAGGTTCTTCATCGTCGCCAAGGACGCAACCACTTCTTGGAGAAGAAGAGCAAATCTCGAAAGCGCCACTTTACTAAAGAACACGTAATGAATAAAACCAATGCAAACAACATGAAGAAGCTGATGAGGATGAAGTAAATGAGTCGAAGTACAAATGCAGTCGCTAGTCGACAACGACGTAAAAAGATCTTAAAACAGACTAAGGGGATGCAGAAAGCTCCTCGAACCAGCTACAAGCTTGGCAAGCAAGCTGTCACCCGGGCCGGACAATATGCATACAGAGACAGACGAGTCAAGAAACGTGAATTTCGAAAACTTTGGATTAAAAGGATCAACAATGGTGTGAGACTCGCCGACCCAGAAATGACTTATTCTAAGTTTATTAATGGTCTAAACAAAGCAGGCGTAACGATAAATCGTAAAATTATGGCTGAATTAGCTGTAAGCGAACCCAAGGCTCTCGCTGAACTAGTCAAAATATCTAAGAACTAACTCGTTTTGCAGCCTACATTAAAATATTGATATATGAAACTATCGTTATTTAATACTCCCAAGAGTAGCTCTCCTAGCTCTTGCGGTTATCTAGCACTTCGTTAACTTTTGCATCGGCAAGCTTATTGAATTCACGACGAACATGAGTATATGTCACTTTTTTGAACTCTTTTTGCAGATCTTTGATTGCTTGATGTACTGGCCATAGATCTTTATTCTTAACTTTCCATACGCCGTTCATTTGATTAACCACCAGCAAACTATCTATGTAGAAGTCGACATGATCAAGGCAGTATTTTCTGCACTGCTCTAAAGCTAGTTTAACTGCCTGATATTCTGCCTGGTTGTTGGTTGTAATACCTAAGTACTCTCCACCCTCTTCAACAACTTGGTCTTCATTATCATTGATCACGTATCCTGAGGCACTAGGCCCAGGATTGCCTCTTGATCCACCATCGGTATACACCTTTAATCGCTCATGACAAATTGTTGAGTTTTTGTCTACGGTAGTCATCTTTCTTATAGCCTCACCCCATAGACTCACGTAATCCCCCTCCTTAACCAAAGTTTTCTCTTCTCCACTTGGACGAATGAGCACTATATCAAGTCCACGCTTAACCAATGCCACCCCCTGTTTGAGAGCTAACTTAACGGCATCTTCTTTGTCTTTTTGTCTTTGGTCCATATTCGGTTAATTATAGACTACAATAGTGCTTTCGCAAAATGATGTCTTTATAATAAATACTCCTCAATAACATGAGCCAGAGCCCCGTCACTTTGGTTTGGTGCCACATAATCAGACAATTCTTTCAGGACATGGCTAGCGTCGCCAACCGCTACACCTAATCCAACGCCCCTCAAAAGAGGCACGTCGTTGCCACTATCGCCTATCCCTATAGTTTGGTCTTTATCTATCCCTAATATTTCAATTAGCTTTTTTACTCCATACTCCTTAGTGCCTTCTGGATGAGTTACGTGTACATCAACAAACCCTGGGCCCATCCAACAAGGGGTAACGTGAGCCTCGGCCTCTATTTCACTAGCTTGGTTTATTTCATCAGCTATAGTCTGAGCCACGAAAGTATCCGTTATACCAATCAGGAACAGAAATCTATACTGCCTGGGGATTATCGAGCGAGCCATTTCTCTTTTGTGACCTTGTGAGTTGTCTTCGTGCTTGACATAAGCCTCGCTAGGGCAAAGCTTGGAGAATATCGCCAAAATATTAGTCGACGCAACCTCAGAAAGATGTTGCTCCCACACAACCTCTTCAGTGACTGGATCAATTATCTGACTGCCCCCGTCAACAATAATAGGTGAATCGACGGACAGCTTAAGAGCTATGTCCTTAACTGATTGTCTGAAGTCGCGACCAGTGGCTATTGATATTAATTTACCAGAGTCCTTGACTTGCCTAGCAAGTCTTGTTGTAATGTCATCAATATCCTTTGATTCGCCGGCTACCGGCACAGCAGTACCATCCAAATCTGTTATCAAAAGTTTGTAAGTCTTCATAACTCCACCTCTACAGCCTCGTTGTTATTTACTCTAATTAAATCAATGTTGTTACTTTTACATACATCTCTAGCTACGTCTTGATACCAATCAAAACCTTCACGACTCAAGTGCCAATCGTGAATCAAGATCAAGTATTTCGGCTTTAATTTCAAAGCTAAGTCTATCGCCTTTACGGGATTAGCCCAGGGCCCAACAATAGGCAAAGCCAATATATCCTTAGACTCATTGAAGGAATGGCTGTCTCCAGGATGCGTAAATACGTTCTTAAAGTGATAGCCAGTTGACTCTGGTGGCTCCACGCCAGGGACAGGAAGGCTCTCATGTGGTGCTATAAATGGTTTTACACAATTAGATTCTTGTGTAATTTCTGCCTCCATCTCTTTGCTGATTACTTTAGCTACCAACGGATTGCATATAATCTTCACATCACTGAATTTATCAACAAGTTCTTTTATCTTATTAAGGTCCATATGGTCGCCATGTTCGTGAGTAATTATGAGTCTATCTAGTTTTTGTATATCCTCTACCTTAACATCGCTCCACTTTCCAGGATCAAACAATGCAACCCTATCGTCCGTCTCAACCAATAGACAAGAATGGCCAAGTTTCGTTATTTTAATTCTCATTAACCGACCTTAACTTGAGGATAAAAAGCCACATAGTCAGTGAAATCCTGTTTAACTCTATCTATCGCCATGTCCGACAAATGTGGATAATGCCAAGCGGCGTTTTCTATCACGACATCGCCGACTTTTATAGTGTAGTAGTTTGCTTGACCTTTCCAAGCACAGGTTGTGTGCAGATCAGTGGGGGCAAAATATTCCTCTTTGACTGAATCTGGTGGAAAATAATGATTACCTTCAATTACTATAGTCTTGTCACTCTCAGCTATTATTGTATCGCCTATTATTGCCTTCATAAAATCCTTTCAGCTGTAATAAAATAACTCTGAGAGTTCACAGTCTGATGGAATATACCTGCAATTTTCACAGGTGGGTGTCCTCATAAAATAACCACGGTTATCTTGAATATTGAACTCCCGATTCATATCTGTTCAGGATATTAACATCAAATTATTTTTCCCAGAGTCAATATAATTATAGCTTAAGCTCGATATAAAATCTAGCATAATAGACTAAATAAAAACCCCTCAACCAAGGATCAACCCATAAACAAAAGTAGCCGCCTCGCCAAATATCGGAGACAGGTACCTCCACACCAACAGATAAAATAGTATGAAACCCATAAAGCCGTATTGTTCGATTTTTTCTAAAATGTCCTGAATTGGCTTAGGTGAAAAAGCGTAAAGGACTCTGCTGCCATCGAGCGGAGGAAAAGGAATCATGTTGAATACAAATAAACCGATATTTACTTGTACGAAGATATTGAGAACTCCATATAGCTCAGTTCCTATCTGGGCATCCAGAAAAAATCTCATCCATAGCCCCATTAGTGATGCTATGAACAGATTAGTTAAAGGACCTGCGATACTGACCAATGCTGAGCCAAAGTCCCCCCACCTCACTCTAGTTGGGTTGAAAGGTACTGGCTTTGCGCCAGCAAGTATCGGGAGTCCTGACAGAGCAAGCATTACTGGCAACAAGATTGTTAGAAAAGGATCAATATGCTTCAGAGGATTTAAGGTTATTCTACCCATATGATAGGCTGTGTCATCTCCTAATCTTTTTGCAGTAACAGCATGCATAACCTCATGAAGAACAGCAGAAACAAATACAGAGCCAAGAACAATAATAACTAATACTGGATCACTAAACATAAGCACAGTATACACTCAAAGAAAGGTGTGGACCACCCGTTAAATAAATGTTGCCAGCTATTTCTTAGCTGAGGTTTTTTTGGCTTTGGGTTTTGTATTCTTGCCAGGCTGTGGACCAGCGTTCATAATAACACCCTGTTTCTTAAGAGTACGGATAGCCGTAGTGCTGAGTTTCATTGTCACTTTTTTGCCATCTTTATTTATGAAGGTCTTTTTCTGTAGATTTGGTCTCCATATTTTTTTGGTAGCATGCATCGAGTTAGGCAAGTTGTGCCCGTTCTGTATACCTTTACCAGTTAGATCGCATTTTCGTGACATATTCCGACAAATTCTACATCAGTTAGACTAAGAAGTCAAAGGTTTTAGACTAAAATCATAAAATAGATTCTATTTTTATGATTTTAGTCTTCAGAGTCTGGAATTAATAACGTCGCTCAAGTTACCTATGGGTTCTAAGCCTCTTTGAACGTTATAGTCTAAATAGCCTTTGATATCTTGGACAGACCTTATGGCTGGAGCTTGAGGAATGCTGTCAACTAAACCTGACGCAAGTGGATCAATCTGCTGAAAGTTTTTACCGCCTGACGTCTGCAACACATCATTCTGTATTTGTATATTTTCTACAACGCCACTAGACTTATTGCTGTCGGCGGCAGGCAGGACACCACTTTGCTGGACCTGACCAGCCTTGGCACTATCAGAAACGCTTGTTGGAGTTTTGTTAATATCTGTGTAGTTTGTCAGCTTGTCCGTAGCTTCCGTGTCTTCAATTGTTTTTTTGTTAACTGATTTATTCGCCTCTTGTCCAAAAGCTAAAATACCTAGAAGAATAAAAGACAAAGACAGCATGATGTAAAAAATAACATTGCCTGTTTTATGTCTACTGTACACAGTACCCCCTTCGTTACTCTTTAGTCACACTCTCTAGCAGCTCTTTAATTTGCTGAACCACAAGATCCTTATCATCTGGAAATTGTTCATTTAAATCAGGTAAAAAGCGTGCACTGAATACTGGATATTCACCATTTTGATTGATGTATTTATATCCAACTATTTCTACTTCTTGTAAGCCATTGCTTTTTACTTCATAAATGAATACGCCAGCCTCGTCAACGAGCACAGTCGAATTGTCACTAATATTCTTATTAATTACCTGAGCATCGACGAATGAGCCACCGCGAGGAGCTCCGAAAAACCTAAAATCTGACGTACCGACAGTAACATCTGTTCTGTTGGCGAAACCAATTATTGTAGATTTAACGCCGTCAGGTGTTGTTACTCCAACATCGCTTTGGACAAGCCAACCGTCCTCGTCTACTTGATTAGGTAGTCCCCACTCTTTTGGGGCCTTAAGACTCACGTCAATGACCTGTAAAACAATTTCCTCAGTGTCATCTTCTTCTGTAGAAGGCGCAGGAGATGATGTTTGATCACTCGCATTAAGCTGATTGTTATCGGCGCTACTGTTGGTTGTAGTAGTCTCCAGTTGCTGAACTTTATTCTCAAGATCAGAAACTTCACCATCTCTTAGATACCAGGCCGTACCGAATCCCAAAGCAGCGAACAGGATACCAGATAATACTGAAGCGCCTAGTATCTTAGCTAGACCATTTTTAGCTTTGCCTGTTGCCGCCGCAGCACCAGTTGCAACTCCGGCCGCAGCACCTGCTGCTGTGGCCGTCCTAGTAGCATTGTCAACTGAAGCAGGGCTATCGACGTTAGCAGTATTGTCGAAACCAGAAGTTCTGCCAGCATCTTGTCTGGCCGCGTTAAAGTTTCTTAAATCATTATCGTCCATAATCTTCCTCTTCATTATTTAGCTTATGCTTATAATAACAGAATAGAAAGAGTATATAAAGTGCTACTGCCCAAGAGCCCGAATCAAGAAGATTACCTAAGAACGAGCGCCATACCAATAACGAGGAATTATAGAACCCGGCAACCCGCCGCTATAGCCAACCACCAAATCGACTACACCAATGAATATAACTCCTTTATTATTATCGACGCTGCGGTACCAAAAAGCTGGATAAGCCCCAACTAGAAAAATCCAGTTAACGTAGTGTAAAATATCATCGGCAACATCGTAATCATTATAGAAACAAACAAATTACCTAGAGCGTCCAGTAGAAATGGTCTTGCAAGCAAACCATCGGCCATGTGTGGATAGCCCTTGCGTTCGCTCAGCCTCAAGCTATGTCTTTTATAGAATATAGTCGGAACAATTATTGCCGAAGTTAAGAATATCGGTGCTCATGGATCCATACCCTTGACTATCAAAACTTCTGGCGGGAAAAATATTGCAATAATAGAGGTAAATTACCAAAGCGGCTTTCACTTAATCCTTGAAGATTTGTGCGCTTTTAGTTTTATCTAGATGCTTAATCATTGATTCTTAATATATCTCTAAAGTCTCTAAACACATAGTCTGGATGCATGCTTGCTAGCTTGTCTATATGATTGTAGCCCCAGCTGACTACTCCTACTTGAATTCCTGCAGTCTTTGCCGCATCAATATCACGAGTCTCATCGCCTACGTACATCAACTCGCTCGTAGAGTAATCAGAATTTTTCAGTATTTTCTTTAAAACTCTAGATTTACCAAAAATTGAAACATCCGAATAAACTGAATCGAAATAGAGCTCATTGGACTCAATTACTTGATTAACGAGGTCTTGTGGACTAGACGTAACCAAACTGAGCACGAAATCGTCTTTCAGTACATCCAGCACCCTGATCGCTTCTGGGAAAATATTGGTCGATTCTCTTTTCTTCATCTCCGATTTTAATTCTAGAACGAAGCCTGCCATTTGCCGTCTCGATACTCCTAGCCTTTTGACAATTAGCTTAGTGTCTAGTTTTCTAAATTCTTCGACTTCAAATTGATTTATAAGCTTCATTCCTCTATTCTTTAACACCCTGTTGAGTGCTTGACCTGTCTGCTCCAGAGTGTCTGCTATAGTCCCGTCTAAATCAAATATTATGTGCTTGACCATAAACATAATCCTTAATCCTTAATCCTTAATCCTTAACATTATCTACTAGCCCCCATCTCTCAAAATTTTTGCCCATTTGCATGTCTTGCTCTGCGCTGTTATCAGACAATAGTACTCTTACGCAATTAAATGACCCAACACAATCTCTATAAAGCTCAAGAGTTGTCGTTGCAGCTTCACTGTGGATTTTCACTGAAGGAACGTTCTCTTCTATCAACAAGTTAAAATATGCACATCTTGCTAAAGATCTTTTGACTGAACAGTCCATATCGGCTTCATATTCCTGAAGTGTCTTTATGGGCTTAACGACTTCTGACATACTAGCTCCGCTCTAGCTCTATCACCTGTAAAGTTTCACTCAAAAGTCCACCCTTGACCTTGAACTTATCCATCTTCTCTGCAGTTCCACCCATTTCAATAATGAAATCCTTGATCTCGCCCTGCGGTACTTCATAGTTAACGCCAGACTGCTTGTAGTGGGTTGGGATCACAACTTTTGGACCAACTTTCTTTACTATACTAGCTGCGCCCTCTGGGTCGAGCGTGTAGCCAGCACCTCCGACGGGAGCTATCAAAATGTCAACCATACCAATCTTCTCAAGCTCTTCTTCCGTTAGCTTGGGGTAGATGTGGCCAGTTATAAGAACTGTTGCGTCTAGTGTGTCGATACGGAATATAGTTGCTGTATGCCCACCTTCAGCATCCATATGCGCCCTTGCTGGTATGCCGGTCACCGAAAAGCCGTCTACTTCATACTCGCCTGGTCCATCAAAAAACAGAGCATCAGCTACAGGTCTAGCGACACCATCCATAGACTGGAAAACTGCTTTTACGTTCTTGGCCTTAACTTCCGGCAAGCCCAAGGCTTTTTGATTATTATCAAAAATAATGCTGCCAGTTTTACTGGTTAATAAAATACTGTTTCCGCCTTTGAACGTTATTTCCATTTAGTCTCCTTTATTTGGTAATTATTATAACTGATAGCCAAAGCAAAACAAAACCCAACATTGACTGCTGTATATCTTAAACTATAGTTGCTAATTATTCGGTAAGTAGAAGTTACCGTATGGCTCAGCCACTATAACGAAAAGTCAGCGCAACCATCATCAAGACAAGCAATCTTGCTGGGATTGTCAGCAAAATACGAAATCTTAACGTCTATGGCATTCTGCTGAGCAGTTGCCTGGATGCAATTACCTATTATTATATTGTGATCATCTTTAGCGTCCGCAAAGGGAGCTGCACCAGATTGAGTAATACAGGCCACCTGATCAATAACTATATTGTGTTTGACAACGCCTAGCTGGGTGTCTGCGTAAGTCAGGCTCGACTCTTTAAAACTAGCTGTACTTACCGATCTTGATTCGTCTTTAAAAATAGATTTTATCTCGTCCGCATCACCATAGATAACTGTGCCGCTAGCATTGGACTCAGACACTATCTCACCATCTTGATTCTGCTCCAGGAAAATCACATCACCCTCTAGGCGCAGTGATTTATCTCTAAATCTGTCGTACATAAACAATCCTACAAACACGACCAATATAGCAAATATTATCGCCCCTACTTCACTACCCTGATTATCAGTCTTCATATATAGAATTATACCATTTATTCGCCTGCTTGTTGCTAGTGAAGTGATAATAGGCAACTCCAACTGGTACATCTTTAGAGAACTCTTTCATCTGCCTCTTTGTCTCTGGGTGCCATTTATTAACGGATTTTTGTAAATCTATTTGGTGGCTAAGGCGTTCTTTGTTGGTACCCCAAACCAGCTCTCCCTTCATCTTAAGTCTAATGCTGCGCTTAGCAATCCTGAGCTTTACACGCCATAAAGCAATGTCCAAGAATATAACTGTATCCGCATCACCCCAAGGCCTATCGCCCTGTTTATTGCCATAGTATCCATCAATGACCCAACCGTTCTTTGCAGCGTCCATCAACTCACATATCTGTCTCTGGAACTCGTCACTATCGTAAGCAGACCAATCCTCTTTCCAATGCAAAGCATCTAGCTCAATGTGTTGCAGATCAAACTTAGCAGCAATCTTCTTTGCCAAAGTCGTCTTACCCGAACCGCTCACCCCTACTACATTAACTTTTTTCATTGCTTTATTTTAGCACAGCTAATCTTGTAAAAATCCGCCACTTTGATAACCTGATTGTGAATAAAGATAAATAAGATACAATCGATGATTGACTATGAGCACATTAAAATTGCTGCATTAGACTACCCTTTGCACCTTGTGCAAGAAATGGCTAATGAGCCTCACAGATATATGACAGAGAAAAATGAAAAATATGCAAGAATTGAAGACTATTCAAAAATATTGGGTTAGTATCAAAGTATTATCCTGAGATGTTTGATTTCAACAACCAAAATAAACGAATAGAAGCATATAAACTACTAAACACTTTACACCTAATGGAAGAATGGTCGCATGACCCACAGCTTGTAAAAAAATTTATGAAATTTGCCTCCTAGCTTTAAGCTGCTCATTGTCCGGCAAAACGTCTGCACAGATTCTCAGGTTTATGTTCAGAGTACTGAAATGTCTAAGGCTCAAAGGCTTTTAAGCTTAAGCTGGTTTGCATAGTGCATTTTCTTTGAAAATTTGCGATTGAGATGTAGTTAGTGTTATTTTGATTGAGTGAATTTTCAAAAAAATGTGCTTGGCGTGCCAGATCAAGCTTTAAAGGAGGTTGTCTTCGTCTAGTACTGTTGTATACTTAGCGTCCAACATCTTAGTAATAAATCGATCATTAACTTCAATACGATAATCAAACTCAGAACGCTTCAATGCAACATAGGTCAATTCGCGACCTTCTTCTTTTTCTAGTTCGGCAACTAATTTTTTGAGTTTCGCCTTGCCTACCTCGCCAACAATCAGCATGTCTGCAGGGGCCGACTTATCACGAGTGAAGGATCCTGACAATATTGCCATATGCACCGAGCCAAGTTTTTGAATTCTGGTTAATAAGTTGGTTCCGTCGTCAGACGCGACCTTAGCTTTTCCAGTTTTAGAACTAGATTTGCTGCCAGACTCTGCCTCCAGAACTCTTTTGCTTACAAATAGTCCACGCATTGGTTCGTAGAACTTACTCTTTTGATTAACCTCATAATACTTCTTATTGTTTTGGCTCTCACTTTTTACTATACCGATAGATTCTAAGTTGCTGAGTTCTCGTCGCACACTGTTAATCTGCTCATCTATCTTTCGAGTTATTTCACGCACAAAAAAAGATCTATTTGGACTATTAACAAAAAGCTTTAGCAGCTTAACACGAGTCTTAGATCCAAATAATTGTTCAATCATAAGCTCAATTATATCATAGTGCTTTATTATTCAACAGCTGAATAATTTTATAGTGTTTAGTAGAAATATTAGGGTCTTAGCTTGGCTACAGCAAAGGCCTGTCTCTCGAGCACATCATCTATTTCTTCAAGATGAGACGAACCAAACTTTAATTCTAGTGTTCGACGCAGCAGCTCGTCAGCAAACTTAGGGTTTTTAGGCAATATAGGGCCGTGTAAATATGTACCGAATACATTATTTTTTATTGCACCCTCGTCTTTGGTGATGTCGTTATTGCCGTTACCCTTTATTACTGTGCCTAAGCCCAGCTGACCAGCACCCAGCTGTGTTTGCCCTGAATGATTTTCAAAACCAACTAGCTCTCCCCATTTAGTATCCAGCAGTATGTTGCCTATTAAGCGTTTTTCTTGAGCTATGGTGTGAGCATCAAAAATTGAAATACCTCTCAACATACTCTTTTCGTTAGTTATAAAGTGCCTACCAAATAATTGATATGTTCCGCATATTGTCAGCATCGTAACGCCAGCATCTGACATTGAACGTAGCTGCTTTGCCTTGGACTGCAGGTCTTTCTCAACATTAAATTGTCCTTTATCCTGCCCCCCACCAGACACTATTATATCGGTGTTGCCTGGTATCTTATCACCTACGCCAACCAACTTAACTTTGACTGGTATATTTCGCCACTGCAGTCTCTTTACCAAAGTCTGGACATTGCCATTGTCTCCGTAAATATTCATTTCATCGGCATACAAATGCACTATATTTATAGAATCACTCATGTATCTCCTTGGCTATTCCCTGCTTCTCTAATCCTTTACGCAAAGCTGTCATGCAAGTATAGGTTGGTAGAACTACCATTTCGCCGCTATGGGAGCTAACGTCATTAAACATCGCCATTGTATTAATATCGACTTTTTCTATCGGGACGTCAGCGTATTTAAGCCTCAAAGCCATATCGTGAGCCCTAATACCCGTCACATATATCTTGCCCGGGGCAGTGCCTGTCGTAAATTTCTGCAAAGGGCTGACGTCTACATCCCAAAGCCAGCTGACGTCTCGTCCATCGGCAAAGTTGTCGTTAACACAAATCAGAATGTTTTTAGTCTTATCACTTATCAATGTTTTAATGTTTTGGTTGAACCCTGCCGGATTCTTAACTAACCCAAATACTACCTCTGCTTTACCAATTTTAAAAGTTTCGCCTCTGCCAAAAGCTGGTTGAATGTCGCCAATAGCTCGAACCAGCTTGTCTCCTTGAAGGTCTGGCATAATCGTCACTACAGTTGCAACTGCAGCCGCTGCGTTGAGCGCGTTGTACACCCCTCTTAGACTCATCTTTGTCTCGTGCTTTTTGCGTTCTACTTTAAAGACTGCCTTGGCACTGCTTTTTTTAACTTCAAAGCTATCTAAAACAACGAGCTTGTCAAGCTTCTTGGATTTATTTTTCTGCATCTTGCCATGCAGCTCATTGTCGTTAGGCAGCTTTTTACGTAAATTAGCCTTAATACCAAAAAACACCGTCTCGGCACCCTCGGGCAATGCTGTACCAAGATTGACTACCGCTGGGTCTTCTGCGTACAAAACTGCTTTTTGGCTAAACTCTAAGCCTTGTTTAATGTGATCAGCAGTTGTAGATATCTCTCCGTAGCGGTCCAGCTGATCTCTAAAAAGATTAGTAACCAGTGTTACGTTAGGGCTAACTTTGCGGGCAAAATGTTTAAAATAAGCTTCGTCCAACTCAAGAACTGCCATGTCATATTTTAGTCGACCAAAAACAGTAGCGTTGTCAGCCATGGCCGACAAAATGCCTCTGGTAAAGTTGCTGCCACTTTTGTTGGTAAATACTTTTGCACCCTGAGACTCTAATAGTTCGACGATCATTTTAGTTGTTGTAGTTTTACCATTAGTTCCAGTTACCACAACTATTCCGCCGGGTAGCTGTTTGGTCAGATTCTTTAATAAATTAGGGTTAATAGTTTCCATTATTTTGCCTGCTAATGCTGTTCCGGAATGCCCAGAAAGCCTTGTAGCCTTGATGATCACTTTACCTATAAGCAAGCTCAACCAAATCATGTAATAATCCTTACTATAGCAAATACGGCTGCAGCCATAAAAGCAATATTCAAAACTACGGGTTGCATATCTTTCTTTTTAAAAGAGTTGAGCACTATACCCAGTGACCCAAACAACACAAGTGCGTGATATAGAAGACTATTGCCGTCTAGATAGCCGGCGGCCAATAGCATGTAGGCACCCAATATTAATGCAGCTCCTAACCATGCATATGTATTTAAGATTTTAATCATTAAGCACAAGTATACTCTATTTGATAAATCTTGTAACCAGCGTTAGAGCTTGCTCTTGATCCTCGACCCAATCGATAAACGGATGGCGCTTAAACCAAGTACGCTGGTGCTTGGCTAGCTTACTAATTGTGTTTCGGATAATGTCTTGTTTTACCTGAGTCATGGATCTATTGCCTTTGTGCCATGCTATGAACTCTTTATAGCCTATACCTTGCATGCCCTCACAATCCCAGCCGTATTTGGCGGTTATCTCTTCAACCTCCTTACGCAAACCTTGCTTGAACATTATCTCAGTGCGTTGATCGATACGCTTGCGCAACTCATTTCTGGGTCTTGATATTCCTATTACCAGAGTGTTGTCACGAATAGCTTCAGACTTTTGGGGTTCTTGTCCTTTGGTTTCGAGCAGCCTGATGACCCGTCTCTTGTTGCGCAGATCTATAGCGGTCGTGTCATATCCTTCTTGTTCAACCATTTTAATCAATTCTGGCAAACTCATCTCATTGTATTTGTTGCGGTCTTGCTTATTGCCCGTTGAACCAAATTCATAATCAAATAGCACGGAGTCGACATACAACCCTGTGCCGCCAACAATCATTGGCAAGTTGCCTCGAGCTGCAATCTCTTCGATATGTCTTTTAGCATTTGTCTGAAATACTGCGGCTGTATAAGAATTAGGCGCGTTAACATCTTCTTCTGTCGATGGCTCAACCAGCGCACCGTCAGGCCAAACCATATCAATCTCATGATGAGGTACCTCAGCCTGTTCTTGAACACTCGGCTTAGCCGTCCCAACATCCATACTTTTATAAATAGCCCAACTATCCGCCGAAATAATCTCACCCTTAAACTTACGGGCAATCTCCATGCCCAAAGCAGACTTACCGCTGGCAGTCTCGCCTACAATTACAATTAGTGGTGGATTCATGACTTATAGTATACAGGTCTACAATATTTTAGGAGTTAATAATTTTTCGGATTAGGTCGAGTTGAACAGACGCTACTTGAACTGCGAAGTAGCATAATTAAGCAGCTTGATATGCATATGGGTATTATGGATAAAATAAGCATCGTTATGAATAAACCGCAAAATAAACGTTCATTCGGTCTAACCTATTGAATACTCGCTTTCTAAAACATTCTAGTGATTAGAATACTTTAGGAAGGACAGAGCCACGAACTTAATCGTAACATTCGGTCCTCGTTATGGAATTGTTGTGATGACAGTTATCTGCCGATGTACTCCAGCTGTTGGCGTACTTGGCGTCGTCGACGCTCGATGTTCTTGTCCTCGTTGGTGAGGGCAATCCATACGGAGCTGAAGACGGCAATAACTGCAACGGGGGCTGATGCCCACATCATGCCAGCCATGAGCTTCTGAACAATTGCAATGTTCCAGAACTCGAGTGCTGTCTCGTGTAGAGCGTTGCCGCCGACGTAGTACAGCCCAGCCAGGTACGGAGCCACCCACATGACCACTCCGAGCCAGAGGATGGTAATCCGCTTGCTGGTTGGCATGCTGAGCGAAGACATCGTACCGTAGTACGACGAGGTAATTGCGCTGTAGATGTAGCGCAGTCCGAAGGCACCGGTGAGGGCGCCCATGAAAATGAAAACACCAGAGTCTTCCATTGTTATCAACTTTCCGTGAGGAGAATGAGTTGCTCTGTCAAAGTGCTATGTATCGAGGGTTGCCCCTCAAATAGCTCTCATCTAGAGAATTCATTCTCTGAATGAGTGTATCAATATTAGCATAATCTTAATGAAATGTCAATGGAAAAGAATATTATACAACATTGAACATTTATAAACTTGAAAACATCTCCACCTCTGTTAACGCCACGATTGCTTGTCAAGTAAATAAACTCCACCCCTGTTAGCTATGTCCGTACAATACTTATTGTACGAAGTTGCACACAGTCCACCGACTCCAACGATAAGGCGGCTGGGTTTGCGCAGAGTTTGGATTTTCTCGTGCTGGTAGTAAAAAGTAAGCCTAGTTTACCTAGGTGCTTTTTGCTGGTAATGCGAAAAATTCAAAATATGCGTGAAGCCTGTTGCCACTATTCAGCAGATATAGCTTTAAGAACATCGGTCTTCGCCGCCCTCCAACTAGGCAAAATAGAAGCTAACACACCGGCGATCACAGCAAGAACGACAAATATCAAAAGCTGTTGGTATGGTATGACAAATCCAGTAAGGCCTTCGCTGCGCAAAGCGCGCATTATCGCCCAACCGAAGAATATTCCCATGGCAATACCTAAGAGTACTCCAAACAAGGCAATTATTACCGATTCTATTCTTATAGTTCGCTCAACCTGAGACTTAGTCATACCGATTGCCCGCAACATACCGATTTCTCGCTGTCTTTCACTAATCGAAAGAGTTAAAGTATTGGCAATACCAATTACAGATATTAGAACCGCCAAGAATAACAGTCCCCAAATCAAGCCGAGAATTTGATCTATCTGCGACTTTGCTTCATCTACTAATTCTGCTGAGTCTTGAACTTTCAGTATTGGGTAGTCATTAATTAGTTCATCAATCTTCTCTCTGGCCTCTGCTACCGTTGAATCGTCTGTGGTGCTCATAAACAAAACTGTATCTTCGGTGTCGTCATAATATTTGTCATAAGTATCAAGACTGACGAAATAATCACTATCAAATCTTTCGTCAAAACTACCGGCGATAGTGAATTGAGCTTCTTCACCCTTTATGACAATATCTACTTTATCGCCAACGTGCTTGCCTAGGTTTTCAAGCCGCTCAACATTAATGTATACAGTGTCTATTTCTTGCAACCCATCGTAATTACCATCAACAGGCTCTAGCTTAATTACGTCGTCAATATTGGCAGGATCGACACCTATAAGCAAAGAGCCTACATCACCAAGTCCCTCAAAAGATTCGTTGCCTTTGAAATCTGCAAAGTTGTAGCGAAGCACAGACACCACATCCAGTTCGTCCAGCTGCTTTACCTTTTCTGTGAAGTCTCGATTAACGCCACCAGAAATAGTGTTAGGATCGCCGTTTTGTTGCTGATTTCTTACGACCAGTTCAGCTGGGAAGGAGTCTGATATAACAGTATCGATAGTGCTTTTAACAGAAGCACTTAGGATACTTATGAATGATATCAAGGCAACGCCGATCATTAGAGCAGAGGCAGTGGAGGCGGTTCTTCGAGGTGAACGCATTGTATTGCCTATCGCTAGCTCTGCAGGCACTTTATACAGCTTCTTTAAAGGCCAGCCAACGAGTTTAGCAAACGGTTTAGACAAGAAGGGTGCCAAGACTGAAACACCTACGAAGATTAGGCCAGAACCAATACCCACCAAGTAGAGCGGGTTCCAAAAGGAATCTTGTAGCCCAGAAATGAGCGCCAATACGCCAGCGATTACAACCAGTAGGCCGCCGACGGTGCGCTTAGCCAAGGACTTTCTGGTTGATACGTTTTCGTGATCAGACAAAGCCTGAACGGGCGGTATTCTTGAGGCGCGAATAGCCGGCATTAAAGCCGACACGACTGTAACAACTAGCCCCACTACGAGCGAAACGATAATTGTTCTGGTAGCGATAGTAGTCTGACCATCTGGTAGGCCTATACCGACAGCATTGGCCAACATTTTAAGCAATTCGGCCAAGCCAAACCCAAGCAATATACCAACCAGCGAAGCAATCAGGCCAACCATTATGGCCTCAATTATAACCATGCGTATAATTTGAGTCTTGCTAGCTCCTACGGACCTGAGCAAGGCTAGTTCTTTGGAGCGCTGAGCGATAGTAATCCTGAATGTATTTTGGATAATAAAAGTAGCCACAAAAATTGCAATCGCTGCAAATGCTAAGAAGAAAGTGGTAATAAAGCCAAGACTACTACTTATATCATCAAGATTCTCTTGAGTTTGTTGGTCACCGGTAACCACTTCTATGTTGTCATTGGAAGACAGTCGACTTTCTAGTTCTGCTTTTACTTCGTCAACGCTTGAGTCGTCCTCGACCTTAAAGACTATTTCTGTCAGCTTATCTTGCATGCCAAATAAGTCTTGGGCTTGTTCGAATTCAAAAGCTAAGATTATAGCCCCAGCCAAAGTATCAGTAGAGCCAAAGCTAAGAAGACCAACTATCTCAAACTCTTCGATATCCTCGATTGTCTGCACCTTGAGTGTGTCACCAATTTCAAAACCCTGATTCTTGGCAGTGTTAAGGTCAACCACAACCTCCCCTGCTGATTCCGGGGGCCTACCATTGCCTTCTTTGATACTGGTTGGGTTAAGCGCAGGAACTGGAGTCCATGAAAATCCAATAGACGGACCCTGAGTTAGTACCGGCTCGCCTTCTGCATCAATCAATAACACATCTCCGTCGACGTCAGGATCTAGCTCTGCGATACCTGGAACGTCTTTGACTTGATCCAAGACGGACTCATCAAAGACTGGTTCAGCAGAACCATCTTCTCCAACGGCAGGCCTCACAGTTAAATCTATGCCTGCGTAAACATCTTTAAAAAGAGTTTTAAAAGTAGAGTTGATGCTGTCTGTAAAAATATAACTACCAGCGATAAAGCTGACACCTAGAGCCACAGCTAATAAAGTCATTACGAATCTAGATTTGCGTGCCAGCAGGCTCTTCCATGCTACTTTAAACATTGAGGTAGACCTTAACTTCCTAGTTTTTTTAGTTTATCTAAGATTTTAGACACAGTGGGCTTGGTCATTTCGTCAACGACCCTACCATCATCTAAAAAGATTATTCGGTCTGCATAGCTAGCCGCATGTGCGTCATGCGTGACCATTACTATCGACTGCCCAAACTCATCAACACTCTGGCGCAAGAACGCCAACAGCTCATTACCACTTTTTGAATCTAAGTTACCGCTTGGTTCGTCGGCAAAAATAATTCTTGGTTTAGACGCGAGAGCTCGAGCAGCGGCGACCCTTTGTTGCTGACCACCAGATAATTCGCTTGGTGTATGTTTTTCTCTATCCGCTAATCCAAGAACATTTACAACTCTATCTCGCCATTCACCGTCTGGTTTCTCTCCAGCTATCGACAGAGGTAGATTAATGTTTTCACCAGCTGTTAAAGTTGGTATAAGATTAAAAGCCTGGAATATAAAGCCAACACACTTACGTCGCAAGATGGTCAGATCCTTATCACTCAAATCTCCTAGAACTGTATCCCCAATATAAGCTTTACCCGAGCTAAGATCATCCAATCCAGCAATACACTGCAGAAGCGTAGATTTACCAGAGCCACTAGGCCCCATTATTGCCGTAAAATGACCCTCCTCGAACCCGACACTCACGCCGTTAAGAGCTTTAACTTGTGTATCGCCCTTACCATAAACCTTGGTGGCTTTAACTAATTTAGCTGCGTAACTCTTAGATTTCGACATTTAACTCTCCTTTTACATGCTGATTATGCTTTAGATATTATATAGCCGAAGTAAAGTAAAACGCAACATCTACTACCTTAATTTCAAACTACAAGCTACTTTTTTAGACAAACTACGGTTACAGTAGTTGCCCAAAGAAAGGTAGCTTCTAGCTTCGAAAATACTTGCTAATAAAAGTACGTTCTACTTTACTTAGGCTATAGCTCTAAAATTATGGTTGTTAAATAGTTTTATCCGATAGTCATCAGTAAACTCAATGCCCTCACCCTCGAGCATAGACTGTTGAACTGACATCCCACCAGGAAAACCACTTGCCATGTAGCCATCTTTTTTAACCACTCTTTGCCACTGCAAATCTGCATTACCATAATGCGCCACTTGACCCACTTGTCGTGCAGCTCTTGGCGCACCGGCTAGTACTGCGATTTGACCATAAGTCATCACCATCCCCTCGGGTATTTCAGAAACTATTGCTTCTACTCTTTTCTTAAAGGAGTCTTGTGTCATAATTAGATTATATATGATTAATGCTGATCAGCCGACAATATTTAAAAGCTCACCAATCAAGTTAGCCGTATCTTCTGTCGAAGATGGTGAGATGCATCCAAAATACGAAAGCAAAAAAACAGTACACCAAAATATTCTCAGCATAAGCAAAAATCCTAAAACATGTCTTATTAGAGCGATCTATAAAGATCGAAAATACGACGTTATCGAGAAAGTTGACAAAAAAAGTGTCTTTATAAAACCAGACTTCGAGCCGGTGATAATATCCGATGCGCTATCAACAAGTTCAAAAGGAATATCGCTTGCCTTACCGGTCGCCGACTGTCTGGCGGTAGTGATTTATGATCCGAAAAACCACATCGCAGCACTTGCCCACATGGGCCGCCACGCTACTGTCGATAACTTGTTGCCAAAATTAGTTAAACACATGGACAACGAATACTCATCTAGGCCTGAAGACTTAGTGGCTTACTTTAGCCCGAGCATCAAAAAAAGCCACTATGCCATGGATTACTGGAACCACGCTGACGATCCGAGCTGGAAAGATTTCTGCGAAGAAAAAAACGACAAATTCTACCTTGATCTACCAGGTTTTAACAAAAATCAATTAATCAAATCAGGTGTGCAAGAAAAAAATATCGAAATATCTAAAATAAATACGGCAACCGACAATAACTACGGCAGCCACTACACACACGAACTAAACAGAACGAAAACTGCGAGCCGCTTCTTGGTCAGTGTCGAGCTCATCTAGTTCTGAGCAGGAGATAGCTCTAACTTACTCATGACATCTGACCAGCTGTCAACTTTAGGTAAATCTCCAACATCAATATGAGGTAAGTAACCTCCAAAAAGCCAACCGTCTATTCCAGCCTCTTTTGCCGAACGAATATTGTGTTCGCTGTCGTCAATCAGCAAGTCCGCGCCTTCTTTTTTTAGCGCTTCACCTTTGTCTGCATAATTAAGACTTATTAATTTCGTAAAATTATCGCCCAGATGCTTTTTTAAAAATCTTTCAGTTATATGGTGTACGCTTGTGTCGCGCGCGGTCATAAAAAATACATCGTGGTGTTGCATTATATTCTTTACAGATTCGACTGCACCCTCAATTGGCTGAGTATCTTCTTCCCATCGCTCTTTTATGTATTCAACAAACTCTACAAGCCAATGTTCTAAAGGCTTGCCGAAACTTTCTTGCATTGACCGTGTTTTGTATTGGTCCATCGTGTGATTGGTGCCGTATTTTTTATTATACCAAGGCAACATGTTCGGCAACAAAGGTGAGAACACCTCATCCACATCAACTGCAATTACTTTGCGATTTTTCAACAACCCTCCAAGTTTTATCTTAAGGCTATTCTATCATATTCGATTAAGGCCTACTCATTCACTTTAGTGCTTTCAGAAAACAAAGAGTCTATCTCGGCTAAGTCTTCTTGAGAATTAATTCCAATACCCAGAGAGTCATCGCCTTCAATGACCTCAACTCGTAAACCATCCTCTGCCATCATGCTTGCTATATCCGTTAGGTAGTACTCTTTTTGGGCATTATTCTTATCAAGTTTGCCGATGTAGTGTTTAAAGTTATCGGTGTTTATAATATACACTCCCGAATTACACTCCGTAATTTGCATTTGTTCACTAGTGGCGTCTGACGCTTCAACTATCTTAATAAATCTTTCGTCTACAGACCGGACTATCCTACCAAATTGAGAAGAGACATCTTTCTGCACACTAACAATAGCCAGATCGCACGACAGCTTAGAGTACTCGGATATAACTTTCTGTAGGCTCTTGCTTGAGACCAATGGATGATCTCCGTTTATTATCAACACTGACCCTTGCATATCGTTATCTATTGCACACCCAGCTCCATGCCCACTACCTAGCTGCTGTTCTTGAACAAAAAAATCAACCTCAAGATTATTCAAAGCCCTTCTTACTAAATCCCCTTTATACCCTATGACCACTCTGACGTCTTTGATGTCAACGCCACGAACAGCCTCGATAACTCTTTGCACCATTGGCTTCCCGCCAACCCTATGCAGTACTTTAGGAAGGTCAGACTTCATTCTGCTACCTACACCGGCAGCCAATATTATAGATGTTAGTTTAGTTTTAGACATAGTTTAAAATTATACCAAAGCTATGAATTTAAATAGAGCTGATTATCGACAATTATTAAGTTAGGAGCGATATCGTCTGGCTCAACAGAATGCAAGGTCAACACCCCCAAGTCTTTAGCTGTTTGTAAATTGTCCTTATTATCATCGATGAATAGCGTTGTCTCTGGACTTGGGTTGCCAGCTCTCTCCAGACCTATTCTGTATATCTCGGGGTGCGGTTTACTAACACCCTCTACACCCGATATCACCAAGTCGTCGAATAGTTCTCGTGGGGTAAATATCTCTTCGCCATTATTGAATTGGTTATCCAATAGAGGGTTGATGGCATCAGGATGAGCGTTAGACACCAGCACAAGTGGCACGTTATCAACTTCACTTGCAATGGTCGCCAAAAATCCAAGATTTTTATCTAAAAAGTACGCCTGAGCATACATTTGCTCACGCACTCTAGCAGGATCTACAGAACTAATACCCATATCAGTTAAAGCTTGTCCATAGAGTCTAAAGAAGTCATCTATACCAATACGGCCCTCGTCCAAAGCTAGATTAAGAGCAGCTATTTGTTCGGGAGGCTTGTCTAACGAATCCCTGATTCTAGCGGATCTTTCATAATCAGCTTGATGATCATTGTGGAGCACTCCAAACCAATCAGATAAAATGGCGTTTACTTTGATCATTTCTGGCATTACAGGCCTCTCAAATCCTTAGAAAAATGCAAAGTATCTACTTCTGGGCTGGGATAGATAAGCTGATCCTCTTCACCAAGCCATACATCAGGCGAAACGCAACCCTTCCCTAGATAGAAAGCATGCGCAGGTTTCATTCTCATTTTTGACTCGAAAAGCAAAGCCGAAGCCTCCTGACCCACAGACCAATCGATCATAGAGTCCCACAAGACATGGGATACTCCAATGCCTTGGTACTTTGGTGCAACGACAAAATCCTCCAAGACTGTATGTATGTTCATCTCACCATCATAGGCTGGATTTACGTCAGCTGTCGGGCGCTCACCGATACCCAAAACTGTACTTAGGGCAGCCACTCCTATTATCTCAGAGCTATGGTCAAGCGCTAACAGCCTCGTATGTTCTGGACTACGGACAACTCTTTCTAGTAATGCTTCTGACTGTGATGTTGGGCTAGTTACAAAATTGCTGCTTAGTTCTGATATAAAGCTAGCAATTTGTTCAGTAACTTCTCTTATCTTTTGAGTTCTTTCGCCACCACTAAGATCCTCCACTAACTCAAGTGCCTGTACTGTTCTGTATTCGGACTTTACCAATGTCGACATAATACTCCTTACTTTTTGCTCACGAGATTATGCCACAGCTAAAATATAATTAAAGCAATTTTGGCAACAAATTATTGACACTTATTCTTAAACGATTAAGCCAAAACTATTTGAGACTGTTCAGAGTGTGGTGTATTGCAACCTGGTCTTTAGCTCTAAAAATATTGTGTGCTTTTCTTGATACAAATTTATCTTCATCCCAGTCAAAGTAAACATCCTCAATAGTATCTATTAAGAACCTAGCAGACAGTTCCGAGCAGATCAGTTGAGCCCACTCAATAGGTTTTTGCACATCAAGACCTTGTCCATAGCCCTCCGTAAATGCCTCGATATGAGCTCTGCCTAGCTTAACGCCTCTAAGGTTGGACCATTCAATCAATGATCTAATGTAATCACCTATATCTATCCACTTATTACCGAGCATTAAAGTATCAAAATCAATTATTGCTATAGGATGATTGTCTTTAATCAGAAAATTCTTTACCGCCGCATCAGCATGAATAATCTGAACACTCGTATCTTCGAGTAGATGCTGAAGGTCTTCAAAAATGTTAGCCACTTGCCGTGAAACAAGTAAGGCCTCTGGATCTAGCTCGCTTGCCATGCTGTTCATTCTGGCTAGATAAAATCTAGTGTCATGAAAATACGGTAACTTATGTTTGGGAGTGTAGTCTATTTCAGCTAAAGCATCATGGACTTCCCTCAAAAGTGATCCCATCGAATTGATCTGACCAATGGTTAGTTCCGTTAGCTGCTCAGCATTCATGTCGGAATCAATCCATTCTGATGCTATCCAAATGTCACTACCGTCTTGATGGTGGGACTTTCCTTGTGCAGTGGCGACCATCTTGGGTGTAACAGTTAGGGCTCTTGATAGTTCTTCGCATATATATTGCCTGTCGTCTGCAACCGTGGACCTAAACAAAGAGTTAAGCTTCTGTACTATTACTTTTGATCCATTCTTATCTTGAGCTAAATACGTCTGATTAACTATACCTCCGCTGATCGGTTTTATCGGAAACTTTTCATCAAGATTGTAGGCCTCAATCAACCTGTCGCCAAGAATCGCAACTTCACTCATCCCTTAATTGCTTTAAGCCAATTCTCTAATTCACCGAGAGCAACACTCTCTTCTTTTCCGTCATGGCGAACACTGACTTGGTTTGCTTCTTGGTCTTTTGGCCCAACGATAAGCAATACTGGTATTTTGCTACGTTCGGCTTCGGATATTTTTTTGCCCAAAGATTCTCCGCGATTATCAACCGTGTAGCGTAATTCGTTATATTTCAGAGGTGTCATTAACACAACGCCACTTAATACTTTTTTAATTTTAACAACATAATCTTCCATTTCCTGATTAACCGTAAGAATTCGCACTTGCTCTGGAGCTAGCCAAAATGGGAAGCGGCCCCAAGTCTGCTCTAGCAAAAAGCCCATAAAACGCTCGAATGCACCCATGATTGATTTGTGTATTACGTATGGGTGCTCTTCTTTACCCTCGGCATTAACATAGGTGAGCCCCATGCGCTTAGGTACTAAAATGTCAATCTGTATAGTCGCTATTGAATCTTCTTTGCCATTTACATTCTTGGTCTGGACGTCAATCTTTGGACCATAAAATGCTGCTTCACCCTCTTCTGTAACATACTCTGCGCCGATTTGATCCAACACTTCGATGATTAAGTCGGCAGCAAATCGCCACTGCTCTTCATCGCCACTGTACTTGTCTTTACTAAAATCTGGCAAAGAAACCCTATACCAGTAGTCCTTAAAGTTGAACTGCTTATAGACTGCTGCGAAAAAGACCATCAAATCTTTGAGTTCGTCTTTGAGCTGACCCTTGGTCACGTAAGCATGTGAATCATTCTGGGTTATTGGGCCCCTCATCCTGATCAATCCTGTTAAGGTCCCTGATAGTTCATATCTGTACAATCCAGCATGCTCGGCCAAACGCAATGGCAGGTCGTTATAGCTAAGGACCATCTTCTCGTAAATCATGTGGTGGTGCGGGCAATTCATTGGCTTCAGAAAGAACTTGTTACCCTCTTCATCTTCGGCAGTCGAATACATGTTTTCTAAATAGTAATCAGCATGCCCAGAGCGCTTATAGAGTTTTTCTTGAGTTAGTACCGGAGTAGAAACATACTTATATCCCCGAGACGTCTCTTCTTGGCGCATATAGCGCATGAGTAGATCTTTCACCGTCTCACCTTTTGGCATCAACAAAGGTAGCCCTTGGCCGACGTCTTCGGTCATAAAAAACATTCCAAGCTCTTTGCCTAATTTACGGTGATCGCGCTGCTTGGCCTCTTCTAGCATTTTAAAGTGGTCACCTAGCTGCTCTTTAGTTTCAAAAGCTACACCATAAACACGCTGCATTTGTGGGTTCTTCTCATCGCCCCTCCAATATGCACCAGCTACTTTTGTCAATTTAAAAGCACCAATTTTACCAGTTGATTCCACATGCGGACCTCTGCATAAGTCAGTAAATTCACCGTTAGTATAAAAACCAACTTGATCAACGTTTGATCTGTCTATGCCTGTCACTCCAGCGTCCTGCAAGGTCTTTGCGTCTGTAGTGCCAGAAGTCTTCAGGTCATTCAGCAGCTCTTCTTTATACGGCTGGCCATTTGCTTTTGCCCACTCTATTGCTTGGTCTATCGGCATCTCTGAATGTTCAAAAGGCTGGTCTTCGCCAATAATCCTTTTCATCTCTTTTTCCAAGCCCTTGAAATTTTCTTCAGAAATACGGGCATCACCACCCAAATCTATGTCGTAATAAAAGCCATCTTCGATAACCGGCCCAACACCAAACCTAGCTTCTGGCCACTTGCGTTTTACCGCAGTCGCCAATATATGGGCAACACTGTGGCGCATTGCATGTAATTTATCTTGATTCATTTGGTCAAATTATATCAGGTACGGCAGTCTTTTTAAATGAAAATGCCGCACCATGACTAAAAAGTCAGGATGCGGCGATTTTCGTGTACAGTTGTTGGGTAAGGGCTAAGCCGCCAGATCAAGTCCGGCCGGCTGAAAGCCTTGTTGGATAGAAGCTTCGAGAATCTCTTCGGGGTCCGAAGAGCAGTTCAGTGCCCTGGGGTGAGCCAGGCCCTGCAAAATGTTCTGCAAGTTTGAGAAGGTCAGCCATGAGTTGGTGTATTCATTCGGCGCCGCCGAAAGAATACTCTCAACCGTCATTTCAACCCCTGACTCCACGACTGCATTCACGGCGTTGAGGACAATTGCTCTGTTTTGAGAGAACAGAACTGGACGTCGGGGGATGCAAGCCTTCAAGCCAGATCGGCCTCGGAGAACCCTGTTGATCGTCTCGAGACCAAACAGATGAACAAGCAGTTCGGTTACTTCTTGCTGTGCTACAGGAGTAAGTTCAACCGAGGTGCGTGAACGCACCGAAGAAACTACTACACCTGCGCGCACAAACAGGCCATTTTCGACTTGTTCTTCTTGAGACAAGAACAATGCCTTGAGCTGGCCACCTGAAGTAAGCTCCCAATCAATCATACTGGCGGCAACATCAGCCACCAGCTCTCGATCTATAGCCGGATCTCCAGGCTCACTGCTGGAATAATCTGGGCCACTGTATCCAAAAAGAAGCCGAATCGCTTGCGAACGCACACGACCCAGATCAGCACCTTGGCGGGCAAGAACCTGAGCTGCTACACCTTCGCCTTCACGGATCAGGCCAAGCAGGATGTGTTCGGTGCCAATGTAGTTGTGGCCCAGCTGTAAAGCTTCGTGCAAACTCCGATCAAGAACCTTCTTAGCTCGAGGAGTGAGAGGAATGTGGCCACCAGGCAAAACACCGCCCAGGCCAATGATTTCTTCGACCTGATCACGCACTGCCTCAAGTGAGACACCTGAGGCCTCAAGAGCTCTAGCCCCGACACCTTCGCCTTCACGGATCAGGCCAAGCAGGATGTGTTCGGTGCCAATGTAGCCATGGTTAAGGCCTCTGGCCTCTTCTGCAGAAAGGACAATTACTTGACGAGCCTTGTCTGTGAATCTTTTAAACATAACGTTTCCTTAATGCCTAGCTCTTTCAAACTAAGCGTTGTACACGAAAAGAACGATGAAAAACATCGCTCTTTTTATCGAGCGATTTGCCCTTCATTAACTTTAATATATCACAAATACATACAATTTATAAAATATGTACTATTATTTGCCAACGGTTTCAGCACCTTCACAAACAGTATTGCCAACTTCAAATTGATCAACCCAAAACCCGCTAGCAGATAATCCTAAGCTTCCAAAGTATCCCAAAATTGCTGCCCAGTGGCTAAGATCTTCGCCGATGTGTTCTTTTAGTATGATACCGCCTATAGCAAATCCGGCCAATTTTAAATAATCTGCCTCTGCATGAGGCCGATCTGAACCAATGTACCTTTTTGCCATGCGGCTATCCCGCAACCGTGTCATTTGAGATGTTTTTTAGCGCTGACAGAAGACGTATCTTGATTTATAAAATCATTAGATTGATTCATTGTTAGAAAACCTTTCTATTGCAATTGTATCACGAATGATTACAATAAATAAAAATGGATCCTTAGCTCAGTTGGCTAGAGCGCCTCATTGACGTTGAGGAGGTCGCAGGTTCAAGTCCTGCAGGATCCACCAATTATTCACATAGTTTTTGCAAATTTCAATTAACTGTCACTGTGGAGATCTGCGACCTACGGTCACCACATGAATAACCAGTTATTCAAACTCGCCAAGCCCCAGGCTTGGCTCCGGTTCAAGTCCTGCAGGATCCACCAATCACAAGACGACCACAACATGTGGTCCTTTTTTATTTAAATACATACGAAAGTATTTTACTTGTAATTTAAGCAAAATTAAGTTAGAATAATTATTATAAGTTGAGGGTACACAAATTTAAGGAGTTTATGTCTTCTATCTTTCTAGATAAAATCAAGAATCTTAAGCCTGCGTCTACCAGGAAGCTTAGTCGTAGAAACAAAATTATTACAAAATCACGAAGCATTGAGGATATTGGCCTAAGCAATTCTTTCTATGTATCCAGGAATTCAATTGGCGAGAACAGGGATAAATAAGCAATGAACGATTTCTTTGAAAATATCAGGCAACAGATGCAGGTAAAACGAACCCTGTCTAGAGGTTTTTATACAAATAACAGTCTAGACAGCTCTGACACTGCACCTGAATTAACGATTGAAAAACCAGACTACGATAACGCTCCGCGTGCCTATCATCATCCAAAACGATCGACCAGCAGAAAGGCTCCTACAGAAAAAAGGGTTTTTGGATATCAGCTACCATTAGAGCTTGATAATTCCAGCTTGAGCAACACTCATCCTCCAGGACAGATATTAGCTACTCGACGATATACAACTACCGACAATATGATAGTAAAGCCTTTGATCAGTCAGTCCTCTCAAAAACCACAAGCCAACCTGTTTTATGATGTTGTTAAAAGCCCCTATAATTCTGAATCCACCAGACAAAAACTGAAGTAATCAGTGGGCTGCTTGGTCATTTTTGGCTCTCACAGACAAAGCACCCAATAACCCTCCTGTTGCTCCGTAGATGATGTCGTAGACACTATCTATCTTGAAATTGCTTTGTGTTTGGACTTCATAAACAAAGTTAGCCAACCCAGCCGCAAGTACGCCATCGCCTGTGTGGAATGTCCTGCCCTCAAGCCTACTGTTAACGGCATTTATCAAACCGATGTATATTGAAACAGATAAGTGGGGGCCGTGCTCTATCAGAGGGTCAGCCATCTCATGTAAATCAATTCCTCTATTCTTTTCAAGCTCTCTTGGAGCAGCACAAAAAGCACTAACAGCAAAAGCTCCTACAGATAGCTTTGTTCTTAGAGCATAGCCTCTCTCGGAAATACTTAATTGAGCTGGTGCGTTTTTTAAATCCCTTTGCTGGCGATACTTGATATCTTTTGATTCCATTTATCCCTTTTGTAAGTACTTGCACTCCTTACTGAACACAGTGCCGTACGTCTGTATTTAAAACCACAGTAACTAAATAAGGCGAATCTATAAGCAAGCTGGAAAGTGTGACCTAGCAACCAATAGACAAATCTTGGACTATCCTGGGTACTTATCAGCCTTAATGTTTTTCCTTTTAGTAGCGGCTCTGGCAAGAACATTCTTAACAACGGATTGTGATGAGGATATTTAAAAGCAAATCCGCCAGTCAACACTCTATCAATGTAGGCTTTCATGCAGGCCGGAAAGTTCATCCACCAAACTGGCGAAACGATCACAACATGATCAGCCCATTTGATGAGCTCCTGTTGTTTTTTTAGAGATGGCTCTAGCTTTTTGCCAGGTAGCAGATTGTAGTCAAATTTAATATCTACAACATCAAAATAGTCTACACTGTGCCCTGAGTCTAAAGCGCTGTCTCTGTAGGTTTTTGCTAAAGATGCACCAAAACTTTTTTTATTTGGGTTTGCCTGCAATACTAAAATTTTCTTCATTGAGATATAATAGCACACAATACAAGGTTGACTTTAAAGCATCCTTTAAAGTATACTTCATAACATGACTATCGTAGGTTTAAAAGAACTATCACAAAACACTGGCAAGATTGCTAAGCGTGCCGCACAAGGCGAAAGATTTGTTGTTATGAACCGCTCTACTCCAATGTTTGATATTACTCCACATTCTGGAAACAGCGAGATTGATTTAAAGGCGTCTTCGCATCACGTTACAAAATTTGTAAAGAAACACCAAAAAGCTTTTGATGAGCTATCACAAAAATGATAGTACGGTATCTCTCCGTCGAAGAAATCACTAGCGCCAACAAAATAGTGGTCAATCTTTCGGGTGGCGGCACTGGCTTGCGTGAACCGGGAATGCTCGAGTCGATAATCAATAAACCCAAGGCTGCTTTTGGTGGCGAAGATCTATACCCTGATTTGTTCCTAAAAGCCGCTGTTTTATTTGAAGCAATTGTAAACTACCATGTTTTCGTAGATGGCAACAAACGCACCGCTTTTGTCTGTATGGAGCTTTTTCTTAGCCACAACAAAGTTGAATTAGCTGTAAGCGATCAAGAGATAGTAGACTTTTGTGTAGACACCGCCAAAAATAACCCTGACCTCGCCGAAGTCGCGGTTTGGATAAAAAAACATTCAATAAAAAACTAAACTTGATAGCTCTCGCTAATTCGCTGCAAATAACGCAAGTTGTGAACACTAAGCAGTGTGCCGCCCAAAGGCTCGCCAGAGCGAACCAAGTGGCGTATGTAAGCTCGAGTATAAGCTTGTTCGCAAGTTGTGCAATCACAACCATCCTCAAGCACGCTCATGTCGGTCGCAAACTTCTTACCTTTTATAGAGAATTGTTCATCTGATTTATTGGCATAGCCATGCCAATAGGCTCCATGTCGTGCATTACGTGTTGCAAGAACACAGTCAAACATATCAACACCGTGTTCTATACCATATCTAAAATCAATCGGGTGCCCCACACCCATCAAATAAACTGGGCGAGTCTGGTCGTAAATTGGCTCCAGAAAATCCAACATCTCGTGCATCTGTGGACGCGGCTCGCCCACCGATAATCCGCCTATTGCCACACCGTCGACGCCAGTTGAATTAACGAACTCTATCGACATTTTTCGTAAATCTTTATTTAAGCCACCCTGAAAAATACCAAACAGAAGAGGTGGCTCGTAGCTCGTAGCTCGTAGCTCGGCTCGCTTCGCTCGTTCGAGGCAAAGACGTTTGTGCTCAATAATGCAGCGATCCAGCCAACGGTGGGTGCGGCCAATCGCTTTTTTTGGATCTCGCCCATCATCACCAAGGCTGACCACATCATCAAAAGCCATTATGATATCGGCTCCTAATTTATGTTGTATTTGAATTGATTTTTCTGGTGTTAATAAGATTTTGTCGCCATTTTTCGGATTCTTAAAAGTTACACCTTCTTCTGTAACCTTATTGATCCCTCCTAGGCTGAAAACTTGGAAACCACCGCTGTCGGTTAACATCGGTCCGCCCCAATGGCTAAATTCTGCCAACCCACCATGCTGTTCCACTAGATCCTCTCCAGCAGTTAAGTGTAGATGATAAGTATTTCCTAGAACAATCTGGGCACCAGTCGAACGAACCATCTCCATAGTCAAACCTTTTACGGTCCCTTGAGTGCCTACTGGCATAAAGGTTGGAAATTTTATTTCCTGATCTCGTAAAGTTAACGTCTTGCTCATAAACTATCTGACAAATCTAGGTAGGTATCCATGAGCCATTACATTGCTCTTTACTGCGTCAGGATTACGCCCAGCGCCATAATCCCAGCCTATTTGTGTATATCTTGTTTCTTCGTCTTTTAGCGCTTGCTGTAAATAACGCAATTGCAGCGATATGGCAGCATGTTGCGCAGGATCCAACTCTGTAAAACTGTCTTCGTTGAGTAGCTCAGCAGCCTTCTCCCAACCAACAACTTCTTCCCAAGCCCAACCAACAACGCTCTCTTCTTCTGGTATTTCTGTGACGGTATCTACATTATAGAAACCGGACATTGCTTGAGGATCTTGGTCGACCACTCTTAGTCGAAAATCAGTAAAGTTAAAGACATTTTCAAGACCAGGAAAGCTCGGGGACTCTCTTGCTATATATAAGGGTCTGTAGTTTCTAACTGGAGCACCATTGTTAACATTTACTATGTCGAAAAAGTCAGATGTTGCCTTTAGCCCTAGTTCTTCCGACATCCCTCTGGTGAGCAGTTCTTTGTCACTCTCTGTTCTACCTGTATCTCGGTTTATCTTGCGCTTTTCACCCATGGAACTTTCTATTGCCCATTTCCTTTTGGTCTGCCCATCAGGACCTCTCTTGTAAGCTTCTTTCAACATATAGGTTGTCTCTGCTTCTTTCCCGCTCTCTCCTTTAACCACGACTCTTTGTGTTACATATGATCTTAGTGAGCTACACTCACGCTGAAGCACTCCTCCTTCAATCAACCACAGAGTGTAGGCTGCACCATCTAGATTTTTAGAGAGCTTCTCTATGGTGTTTGATTGAGGATAATCTTCAGTTCCCCACTGCTCAAAAGGCACATCATGGTCTGCCAAAAGGTCCTTTAAGTCATCGATACCTTCTATACCCTCAATCGGCTTTCTATTTGGTAATCTATGGGCCTGCATACTGCTCCTATTGTTTACTTTAGTTAAGACTAGCAAGCTTACTACTGCAAGGCAAGCATATGCACCTTAATTAATTTTGAACCTTGTAACCCTGAAGTTACTTTCGTTGTAGATTGTTTCAAACTGCTTCCAGTTGCCCGGTATCTCGCTAAATGATTCGTCCTTTGAATCACCAATAAACCAGACTACTCCACTTGAGCTATCAATCTGTGAGTAATTATCTAAAATAATATCGTCCCTACCCACCAATAAAGTGTCGCCGCCAAAGAAATTACCTTCGATTTTGGTTTGCAGATTTATTTCATCATCAAGGTAGTGCCTAGCGTCGTAAAAGTGCCAATAGGTTTGAGCTAATAGGGCGTCCCCTGGCTGCAACTCTTGATGCAATCGCTCTATGCCCTGGATGGATTTATTCCAATCTCTGCCGTAACCATCAAGAACCGTGACAGAACCATAGACCATCAACGCCAACAGGCCAACACCAACAACATAGGCAGCTGGTTTTGCTATCTTTTTACTGAGCAAATAGACACTGTAGCCAAGTCCAGCATAGAAAAGCACCGACAATGACGCAAGATATCTAACGTGAAAAACACTGCTCAACTTGGGCATAGCCGACACAACAAACAACAAAGTTATCGAAATCAACACTGGGCCTAACAGCAACACTAAGTTTGCCTTTTCCCTCCTGTCAACTTTTACGAACAACCATATAAATCCAACAATAAACAATCCAACAATAACAGCTAACACTCTAGGCTCAATAAAGTCGTAACTATTAATGCCTTTAAAAGTTAGTAGTTCTATCATTGAGCTCGGAATAGTCTTATAGTCGACCGGAGGTATCCAAAAGCCAGAGCTAACTCGCAAAGATTGTGAGACAAAAATCGGCAACCAACCTATAAATAATATTGCAGCAAAAGCATTTGCCTTCAACCAACCTCGATCAAAACTGCCTATTAGTGTCTTCAGCTGCTTGCACCAATTAGACCTAAGATTGAATACATAATTAGTATCAATCAAGATGACGTATAGCCAATGCGCAAAAATAATCGGAAAAGTAAAATAGTGTGTATACAGACTGGCTGTAATAAGCCCTCCATAAATTAGATAGTTAGACAGCGGCCTCTGTTTTCTACTTATTCGAAGTGTTGTGTATAACACAAGTGTAGCAAGAGCAGTGAAAAACGCAGCCAATGCATACATCCTTGCTTCTTGTGCATATCGAACAGTGAACGGTCCAGTAACCATGAATAAAGTCATCAAAGCGACCCACCTAGTATTTGCGATATTTTTAGCAAACCTTACTACGGCGAGGGCTGCGCCAGATATGCACAGCACGCTTAAGAATCTCAGAGGTAAGTCGGTTGAGCCAATTAAGCTAGACCACAGCTTCAACACCAAGTAGTACAAAGGTGGGTGCACGTCACGCGATGTTCGCTGAATAACTTCAGGGTAATCATAGCCGATGATAAAACTAGTAAAGGACTCGTCAAACCAAAAACTATTAGCAGTTATGCTTACTGACACAATTACACCAAATGCAGCAATCAGTAAGTAAGCTAGATTACCTTTCCTCACTTGTACACTCCACGCCAAATATTGTGGCGCACTATGATTAGATCCTTGAGCACCTGAATCATGGCCTTAGCCTGTGAATCGCCAACTAATCCTTGGCCTGCGGGCTTAGGATCACTCCAGCCGGTTACCACATTCTGCACCTGTTTAAATCCCCTAGTTTTGGCTATAGCAATAAGCTCAAAGTCGAAACCCCAGCCCATAATTGTCTGCCGAGAGAAGATATCATAAGCCGCCTCTTTGGTATAAGCTTTAAAACCACATTGCGTGTCTGGGATACTTTGCCACAACATTATCTTGATAATTAGATTTGAAACTACCGAGCTGAACGATCGCAACCAGCTGTTGTGCATCTTCCTGATATCCCTGACTCCTAGCACCACATCTTTATCGTCAAGCAAATCATAAGTTGGCATTATGTGACGCAAGGGACTAGCCAGATCGGCGTCCATGAAGAGTATTTTCTCACCCTTAGCACTGCGCACTCCAAGACCAATATCTCTACCCTTGCCGACTCTAACTCCCGGCTTGATGTGTTGGTGGTTATCAAAAATCTGGATATGCTCGGAAACTATGCCTACTGTTCCATCTGGCGAATCAGCAGTAACAACAACTACTTCTGTGTTCTCGTATATTTCTTGCTCTACTAAATAATCTTTGATGAGTCTTAGGCTATCGGCAATCAAACTAGATTCGTTATAAGCCCCTATGACAATAGAGTACTTAATTTCTCGCTTCTTCACTTATTGACCTTAAAAACGTATCTGTCATACATTACAAAATTGAAGATCATGGAAAAAGCTGTAGCCACCAGCTTGGCAGTGTTGGTTTGCACAAAACCTTCACTAACATTAAGACCAATATCGCCAGCTATTGAATAGATAAAGTCGCTTGGCCAAACCCAAATAATCGTTAAAAATAATATAATGATCGTTTGAATTACATAGAGCGAAAACAAAGTTACTGCCAAAAACTTACCAGCCTGTTGTTTATGGCTTTTGCCAGAATCAAATACTAGGGTATGGTTGGCAAAATAGCTAAATCCCATAGCGATGGTCATAGAGATAACATTTGCTAGTGCTACGGGAAGGCCTACTATTGCTGAGAATATATTTAAAAATACGAAATCTATTGCTGTATTGGCTATACCTACCACTACGAAAAGTAGCTTTTGTTTGCTCATTTTCATAAGCATAATTATATATGACTTTTGCAGAGACAGCTACCTGTATAGCTCATCAATAATACGTATAACTGGCCAGCTTTAGGCAGTTTTACGCCTAAGAGTACGTCTGGTTACTACAGTTTTGCCCAAATCGTCATTGTCGTGATCATGATAATAGTGCGTCGAATCGACTTCTTCGTAAAACAAAGAGAATTTATCAAGAGCAGGAGTTTTCACCGCAATAGTTGACTTGCCGCTGTTTCGGTCCTTTACGTTGATGTTTTGGGTTAACTTATTTATTTTATCATTTTTCATGATGTGTTAATACTATCACAGCTAAGTCTCTTTGTCAATAGAACAGTCAACGTCCCGATATACCTGTCATGATATACATCTGCTTAAAGTTTTCCACATTTGTAGACACATAAAGTTATTGCATCTGCATAAGCGCTATGACAATATATAGACATGGTCAGCACCTTTACACTACCTTTGACGAGCCCAGAAGTTCCAAAAGCAGTGCTCTGCCGATTTTTTTATTCACAACGATGCATCTGCATCGCTTTAAATAAAGAAAATCAGCATTTCACTACTTTTGAAGCTTCTGACAACGAAAAAAGTAGCGTAAGGTACTGACATGGTATGCCCGTACTGCGGAAATGAAAGGTTAAAAACTACCAATTCTCGCAAGACGAAGCGCAACAATCAAGTATGGCGACGGCGGCAATGCGATAGCTGCGGTCGTCTTTTTAGTACCAGAGAATATATTGATCTATCTGACATAACTGTTGTTCATCCTTCTAGTGAGGTTGAACGCTATTCCCGTGCCAAGCTCACCTCCAGTTTATTAAAGGCCTGTGATCATCGTATAGAGCAAGCTGACGATGTTTTTGCACTGGTGGATACTATAGAAAAACAGCTCATAGGCAACGAAGAGCTCAAAACTGAATATATCAAAAAAGCTTGTTCAGATGTTTTGTCAAAATTTGATAATGTAGCCTCGGTCAAGTATTCATCTTACTATTGACTTTCTTGTGTTTTTCTGTATAATATTTAATGTCTTGAGGATTTTATCTTCAGGAAGTAATTATACATATCGAATGAGTACACCTAGGGCGGTGGAATAAAGCAGTTTAGCCATATGATTAAAAACCTTTATTCCCCCTCCCTGGGGACTATAACGGGACAGTCCCGTTTAGCAAGACCTTAGGATGTCGAAAATGGGGCGCAAGCTTGTGTTTTTATGCATGATGGTCGTGATCGCTGTAGCCAGTAGCTGCAGCGGCACAGACGCCGTTGAGCTCAGCGGCCAAGAGCTCTGTGAGCTCAACACTGATGAACGGTGCCGTGTCGCTGAAACCGTAGAGGCATATACTTATGCATTCTTCGGCGAGGAGGCCTGTGAAGGTTCACCTAAGTCGGAAGCACACGTTGCGAGTATCAATGCACTCGCGGCAAATGCCGAAGGCTCCCTTGGGGAGCCAGAGGTGGTGATCAGCGAAGACGGGATGATGATGTGGCGAGTGCCAGTCCTGAACAAGGGATGGGACTCACATACACCAACTATCATTCAAGCCGTGGACAACGGATGGTACTTCCTGACCGCCGACAAAAACTGCGGCACCGGAGGCTGATCCTCACGACTCATTCGAACCAGCCCCTTTTCACGAAGGGGCTGGCTTTGATCAAGTTTGATAACACAAAATTAGCTATTTGATTTGATCAAGGCGTCAAAATTACTCCATAAATCGTATAAAGATAGATCATCAAAAACAAAACAGTGTTTTTGACTGGATGGTACGTCTAACCAACTGAGCAGACTTTATGCGCGAGAAGCTAAGGGTCGCTACTTCTTTATATGTTTAGCTGTAACATCAAATTTTTCTAGATATCTACCGACCATCATCCTGGTCTGAGAATTCAAAGCAGCCAAAGATCCAAAACATAGTGCAGCAACTGGCAGCCATGCCCATTGCAAGACCATCCATAAATTACGTCTCTTTAAATATCGGTCTGGTCTTGGTGGCAATATTTTAAAAGCCAGGTACATTGATATCGGAATACCTACGAGCGCTAAGTTGCGCAACACCTGAGCGTATCCAGGCATCCGCAAGGCAACAATACTTTCGCTATCACCTATTAGTCTGTCTACCAAAAACGGTGCCCACCCACCAAATGCTAATAGTAGCGATGCTGTGGCTAAACTAACCTCACTTTCGACTCGCCTTACTAGCCTAGTGAATGATCTAAAGAACGGTAGCTCGCTGCGGTTTTGCCACCATTTTTGTATAAAATAAGGTATATCGCTGCAGCCATAAGCCCAGCGTCGCCTTTGTATAAACTGAGCCTTGAATGTCTTCCAGAAGGTATTGTCTAAAACAGCATCCTGATAAATGGGTACGTATAGTGGTATCACATCGTACTCACCCTTTAACGCCACGAAAGAACGCCAGTATTGATGCCCGTCCTCTACTACTGTTCTAGCGCTCCACAGACCTGTTGCAACTAGCCCGGACAGTCCTTGTGCGTGCGAAGAGAAGTTGCGCATTAAGTGTGGGCGAGTAGACTGAATAACTTGATAAAACGAATTACCTGTTGAAGCGACTCGTATAGGTGCCGGTACATCCCACACATTATTTGTGTACAACGGTATCGGTTGATATGAAAGACTCTTCTTATTGGGGCTTACTGAATAAAAATATGTCAAAGCACTTAGGTATTTACGGTGAACTCTATTGTCAGCATCTATAGTTGTGACGACCACTCTGTCAAAGTCCATCTTCTCTTTGTTCATATCTTCGATCAACTTGCGTCCTGCCATGTTTATATTGCCTCCTTTACCTAAGACTTCGTCAGGAGTAACTGGGTGCCTGATCGTTTGGACATCTCCAAATACATTTCTGTATTCTTTAGCTAGAGTCTTGATGTCTTCTTCAACCTTTGCACCACCGCGCTCCTCGTAAGCCATGTATAGCCTAATTTGCTTGCAGTCGAACTCACTAGCTTCTAGCGCCTCCATGCTTGGCCGCATAGTTTCTAGGCTCTCGTTATACACAGGATATATAACTGCGTGGACCACTTCTTCGGGCTTAATACGATTTTGTTGATTGAAATAAATCTGTAGATTGTGGTAATGAGCCGAATCAAAGTTGGTATTTTGCAAAGCTTCAGCCCTACGTAAAGCCTCATATTTATCATCCGACAGATCATCAAGATAATAATCCCAATCCATACTTGAGTACTGCTCCATACGTTTGTAGCCTTGCAGCACTCTAAATATCATCACTACTGCTTTAATCAGCCACCCCACCATATATAAAATAACAAAAAAGCTAGAAACAACCGGACTGATAATCGCAAGGATTAGAGGTAGAGCTAAAATGAACCAAGAAAGTGCACCTGGAAATATTTCCGCCAAACGATATTTCCAGGAACGATCTCTTGCTAAGGGTATTTCTAGATCGGGTTTATACATAAATTCATTATAGCTTTATTTTGTTTAGCATAACAGGCTTATAGCCGGAGTAAAACAAAGCCCCTTTCTAAGAGTGGTGACTTTTTGGGACTAATAGGATATCTGACTTTTATGACGTAATTAAGAGCGCTCTAAAAACAAAGAAGCTCATAATCGCAACGACCATGCCTAGTGCAAGCTGAGCAGAAGAAAGAGATTTTCTAAGATTAAAAGTCTTTATACTAAGAGCTGCAGTTATTAAATAAGTGGCTAGAGAAAATAGACCTAGAGAGTATTGCTGGTAGCCCTTGCCTCTTTCGAAAGCATCTCTTTCTAGGTCAAAGCCGTTGTATCGCAATCTTTCAAAAGGGCTACTGGCATCAACTCCGAAAACAATAACCAAAATATTAACGATTGTAATCGCTGTAAACATTAGCAGCAAAAACACTACTGTGCGATCCTTAAAAAAATCTCTAGCGAAAATAAATTTATATAGTTTGTCTACTTTCATCTAGTCTAATTATAACACTGTTATATGAATTGTGGTTAAAAAAACACCCGAGAAACTTTATTCTCGGGTGTGATTCTAGCCTATTTCTTTGGCTACTATATGGGCGACTATCGACGTCCAGCGTCTAATCGATCCTGTAGAGCTTCTAGTCCAGTCCAGTCACCTCTTGCCGCTAGAGCTGCTTGTTGTGGCCATGTTGCTGGATCATGCATTTGGAATCGTGGACCAGCCTTGTCTAAAACGCCATTCAATCTAGTCGGCGTGGCTTTTGCTAAATCAGCAAAGCTATATATCCCATCCTTATTAAGGAGTTCATTTATCTTAGGTCCAATTCCTTCAACTTTCGTTAAGTCTTCCTTAACTGCTCTTGGTTTACGGGCAGGAGTACTTGATCGAGTTGCAGTAGCAGTGCTTGCTGAACGAGTCGATGTGCTAGCTGAACGAGTCGATGTGCTAGCTGAACGAGTTGATGTGCTTGAGCTCGCTCGAGTTGGTGTAGTTGAACTAGCAGCACTTCTAGTAGCGGTTGATCCTGAGCTCATAGAACCAGTTGATCCACCCATTTTAAGCATTTTATCCTTAGCCCAGTCAAGCAAGAACTTGAACAAGAACCACAAGAATAGTAGCGCTAGTAGGACTATTAGTATAATCCTGACTACATCGTTATTTAGTAAATCATCCATTGTTTATTCCCTCTCTTTTCTTTACTTACTGTACTTTTTTAAATGATTCGATTATTGGCTTGATGACACTAACTCCGTTAGTCTCATCTGTAGCTCCAGAGTCACGCACTAGGAATTTAGTGTAGTCACCTGTAGGTGCTGCTGGTGCTGAAAATACCTCCAATACTCCGTTGCCTGATGAACAAAGAGCGTCAGTACCGACTACACACCACGCGTTAACAGTTGAATCTGTCACAGAGTAGCCACTAGCGACTTCTGAATGAGTCCATGTCCAGTCTCTTGTTGAGTCGTCCAGGTCTTCACAATTATGCGCAACGTCTACTTGAGTTGTTGCGTTAACTTGGTAAGTGTACACGCACCCACTAGTAGAAACAGTTGGCACTACATCGTTACCATCAGCGTCAGCGTACGTGTATGGCATAGTATTGTCGCTTGCATTGATGTTGTCCGGAGTAGACTCTTTGTCGTCTACGTCACTGCCGGCTGCTTTCTCTCTGGCATCGCTAAATCCATCGCCGTCTGTATCAGTCTTGTCTGGCACTGAAGTAGAGTCTAGTGGGTCAGAGCCTTCTAGCTTTTCTTCTGTATCAGAGTAACCGTCACCGTCGTCGTCTGTGTCAACACTGTCAGCAGTACCGTCGCCGTCTGTGTCGACTATAGCAACAGTATCTGTGTCGTTATCGGTGTCTGTGTCTGCAGCCGAATTGGCGGTCCACTGCCACAAATACCAAATTAATAGACCGGTGCCGATCATACCCAATAGCCAAAGTAGCTTCTTGAGCCAGAAGTTGGCACTCCAGGTGTAAGTAATATTGTTGTCTTCTCGCATTTTCCCTCCTTGCAATCATAGAGATTTAAATTAATTATTGTACTAAGAAGTTTAGCACAAGCGTTAAGACTACTGCAAGATAAGATTCATAAGTAAAGTAGCTCTAAAAGATTATTAGAGAACTTCAAAATATTATCAACGCCCTCTTCATCCAACTGCCAGCCACTAGTCATAATTACATACAAGTATTCGTATTCAGATTCTTTAATTATGTAACCAGCGTCGTGGATGTAACCATCTACGTTGCCCGTCTTATGAGCAAAGGAGATGCCTTTTACTTTATCTATAGCGACTCTGTCGTTTATTTCCTGTCTGCTCAGCAGATCCAGAAAATCGTTCCTGTATTGATCGCTCAGCAGACTACCGTCATGCAGTCTACCAAGCAATAGCGCTACATCATCCGCAGTGGTAATTTTATTTCCATACAAGTCATCACCTTTTTCGTCATAGTTATTAAGAATTGTCCCATCATATCCCTGTCTGGCCAGCTGCTTGTCAATATTGTCCCAGCCTAATTCCTCTGCCAAAGACAAGCTGCACTTATTGTCTGATGCCGTGATTGACTTATTCAAGCACTGCCTTACTTTATCAGTGTCGTCAATTACCCCAGACTGAATCGCTTGGTAGGTTTTAAAAGCCGTGAATAGTTTATAAAGACTGGCGGATGTATGCACCTTCTGATCATTAATTCTAACCTCTTCTTTGGTTTCTAGGTTAATCAACACCAAGCTTGCATTACTGTCTAGCTCTTCGAAGCTCTGTCGAAATAGGCTCTCAATTTCTTCAGATATATTGCTCGACTCTAGTAAATCTTGTTGACCGACATCTATGTTGAGCCCTTTCACTTCTTTTTCATCACCGTTACTGCTGAGCAAGGCCACCACAACTAAAACAGCTGTTAACGATAGTAATACCAAAAAACCACGCAACCCTCTGTGCGCCAGCACCCTTTTACCTCTCTTGCTTTTTTTGTTGGGCATCTATATAGATTCTATATCGATCTAGCTCAAAAATGAAATGGATACCCATTCCAAATAATCGTGGCGTGCAACAGTTACAACATAAAAGCCAGCTAGGCCAATAGCTAACGAACAAAGCAGCATCGAGATAACAGCCTTGTGCCTATGGTTTTTATTTCTTTGGACATTAACTATAGCTAGGCCAACTAGCAAGGCAACGAACACAGGTATAAAGCTATACAGACTCACTAAATGTGTTCCGCAGCTTGGATCTTCCGTTGTTGAGCCAAGCCTATTTGCTACATTGGTGCAAATACCAAATCCTACAAACATTGATATAAAAAATCCGATGGCAATCGTGACCATCATGACGCCTATCGGATTGTCTTGCCTTTGCGCTACTTTACTCATCTTCCCTACTCCTTAAGTTTAAAACTATCTACTACTGGACTCTGAATGATCGCAGTGCATCACCAGATGTGCCTTTAACTACTAAGTCGTAGGCGCTTGGATAATCAAGATCTTTCATTATTGGCTCAAGATTTACAGTTTCACTAGAATTGGTTTCTTTTTCACAGCTATCCCCTTTGGCGTCATGGGTTACAGTAACTTTGATTTTAGGTACAGGGTCATCGCTAGCTTCATCAAGCACAAGGTCAAAATCATGACCAGCACAGCCCGTGTATGACAAATCTACATTCAAGTCCCAGCCATTAACTCGGGCTTTAGTTACTATCACTGGATCACTGTCTTCGACTGAGCTAGACAAAGGAGTGTCTTGGTCGTCATCTTGACCACTATCTTGATCATCGCTGCTCGCACTGGTATCTGGACTGATTGGACTATCAATCTTCTTAACGTAATATTCTGTATCAAAGATAGTCATCAAGTAGCTTGCTGTTGAAGAAAAAGATTTACGACCCGTAGCAAAAACTTCTACCCAATCACCCACTTTTACTGTGTCTGATTCACCTTCATTAACAGCATCCGGCACCTGCCCTCCGTATTGAGTATCGACTCTGTACTGATCCTCAATAATAATCCCAGCATTACCATCGGCAGCCCTATCGTCATATATTGATGTTACTCGTCCTGTTATCTCGTACTCATCACCACTAACTTGATCAAACTTTAGATAGTTCTTGGCCTCTTCATCTTCCAGATCAACCGTCAGGTCTTGATCTTGAGCGTCATCCTCTTGATCATCAACATCTTGCACGGATTGCTTGTCGTCGTCAGAGTCATTCTTATTATCATCTCCGCCGCCAAATAAAGCACCCCATAGCCATGCGACTATCAAGATAAGACCTATTGCTGCCAAAAAAGTTTTAACTATATCAATCAGGCTGATGTCAGACTTATCTTTCTTATCTTTGAAACCACCAGCTGCCGCTGCTGTCGCTACGACTTGTTTTCCCCCCGCTACGCTATCCTTCGTCACCTTCTTCGCATTATCTGTTTTCTTATCATCCTTATCAAAGTTTGGCTCTCCATCAGAAAAGTCATTGTCTTCTAAGATATTGTCATCCTTTAACATAGTTCCTCCTTCGTAATTAACATAATTAAAATAAGTATACTTTTGTTCTTATGTTAACAAAAAATGCATATATATTGCAAACTTAATCAGTAACTGTTAATATTCTCTTCGTTGTTGATGCTAACAAAAAACATTTACAGTTTGTTGCATAAAATGTTGTGGGCCCGTGGTGTAGCTGGCCTAACACGCCTCCCTGTCACGGAGGAGATCGCCGGTTCGAATCCGGTCGGGCCCGCCACATTTTATTTAGCAAACTAAGACACACCCGCTCAGGGTGTTTTTTAGTTTGTTAAATAAAGTTGACAAAGTTGACTCGGATTTGAACCGAAGTAGGTCATAGAGTGACCCGGTTCGGGCGCCAAGGAGACACGCGCAAAAGCTTGCTTTGAGCATGTCGACTGCGCATGTGCTTGCGCATCATCCGGTCGGGCCCGCCAACCAATTTATCTAAAAGTATAGTGCTTTTGTTTAAAATATTTTGGTCTGATATACTCGTCAAGATGAAATATCTAAACAGGGAGCAAAAATGAAATATGATGAAATCAGATACTCTGGTGACTCAAGCGTTGATTGGGATAACCTAGAAATCCAAGAAGTGTATCAAGATGCCGTTATAGGGTATGCCAGACTTCAAGAAGCTTATCAAATGCACAATAGCTCATACTTGCAATGGCTACTAGAGAACCATGCTGATGCTTTTGAGCCATCGTGGTTCGAGCCACGAGACTATAATGGGGATAGGTCACATTTCGAACTCCTCTCCAACAGTCAAGATCCTCCAAAAGAAAAATGGAATCTCGATGCCATAAACCAGGCAACGTCAGCTATTTTTGAAAAGCCAACTGAAGCGTCATGGAATCACACTAACGCCACGATCAATGCTCTGGAAGATGACCTGTCAAACCCATGGAACACATACGGAATAATTTACAAACCACCTCCTGCTATTAATTCTGATATGGTTGACGAGATAAAATCTAGAACTGAGGTCAGGTTGCCTCGTGGAACTATGGTTGATTATCTTGGTGCTTTTGCGTATGGTGGACTTGTGCTGAGAACCTCGACCACTGTCGCTCAGTTAAGCCACCTGGCAAGCACTATCGAAGTTTATTACGACGGAGGTGAACGCGAGCAATACCCTGACGCGCTAATAATTCAAGCATATCGCAACGCTGAATAACCAGCTAAATATATGCAATCTGTTTAAGCTTGCAAAATACTATTATCTAAGTCAGTATGTGTTCGTTAAATATTTTATTTACTCACAACCAAAGGAGAAAAGTTAGTGAAAGAATCTTGCGAAGGAACTATCATCCATGGCAACCATAGAGGCGATGAGGGAAAAGGTAGAATCACTGACGAAGAAGCCGCCACGCACGACATAGTCGCTAGATTTGGTGGCGGACAGAATGCAGGACATACAGTATCCACTGGGGAGCACGAATTAAGCCTTCATATACTTCCTTCGGGTATCGCCCACGAAGGTAAAATGAACGTAATCGGTAATGGTTGCGTGATAGATCCCGTAGGGGCTATGGACGAATTAGAGCAAGTAGAGGCTAGCGGGATAAGTATCGGGTTAGACAATCTGCGGATTAGCTCAGCTGCTCATCTTGTGTTACCTCACATGATTAGCCAAGACGAAATCAGGGATGCTGGTCCGAACGGACAAGGCTCTACGAAACGAGGCATAGCTCAAACATATGCTGCAAAACATATGAGGACAGGCAAAAGAGTTGAGGACATAAATCATTCAAGAGATGAGTTAGTCGAAGCTGCACGAGAAGGATTATTAAGACAGGCTGATGAAAGGAAACAAGCAGGGCTTGAACCGCTTGATGTAGATCGTGAGATAGAGAGATTTATTGCAGCCGCAATAGAAATAGGTCGATACAGCACAGATACTCCTCTTCTACTAAACCGACTCTTATCAGAAGGTGAAAATATTTTAGCCGAAGGTGCACAAGCATACTCGCTCGATATTGATCATGGTATGTACCCGTTTACCACCTCTTCAGGCACTTCAGCCCTAGCTGCACCGCAAGGTCTAGGCGTGCCAGCTAAGCACTTCTCAAGAATTATCGGCGTAGCAAAGCTGACTCAATCTCACGTAGGTGGTGGTCCATTCGTTACGGAAATATGCGACAAAGAGTTAGCAGAACAGGTCAGAGGACCAGAGGGGGAAATAGATTCAGAATTTGGTAAAAGCACAGGAAGACCACGAAGAGTTGGTCATTTAGACATACCCTCTCTTAGGCGTTCACAAATAACAAGTGGGGATACCGAAACAGCTGTGACAAAACTAGACCTTGTTAAAAGATATGGTGAGATGGTTGCGATCTGTGTGAGTTACGAAATGAATGGAGATACTCTTGATGTTGCTCCTAGTTCAGCTATGAAGCTGGCTAAGTGTACTCCGATATACGAGCACCTACCTGTTTGGCAAGATGACATAGAAGACATAAGAGAATATGAAAAGCTGCCCGTTGAAGCAAAAAGCTACATTGAATTTATTGAAGAACTTACGGGCATTCCAATAACTGCTATCGGCGTCGGCTATCAACGTGACCAAATCATAAGACGTCGTCAAAACACATAGTGTGTTATAGTTATAAGCATGAGCGAAGTAATAAATATACGAGAAAGAGACTGGGGAGAAGGAATTCTCGCACCCCAGGCACAAGAGATCACTGATGGCATTATAGCCAATCTGGCCAACCAATTAGGCCTAGACACCGATAAGGAAACCTTACTAAGCTCCACAATCAGAGAGCATACAATAAGAACTGCACAAAACACCCAAAGAACAATGATGGAAGATATCGACATCCCTGCTACCGGCACTAACGGTGGCGGCGCCAAGGTCATACAATTTACAGGCAGTAGCTAGCAAGCCTTATGCCTGATTATGTATTCATATACAACGCTAACTCAGGCATAGGAAATGCCTTGATTGACTATGGTAAAAAGCTGATCTATCCTGCTGACCAAGATTGTGAGTTGTGTACAATTAGTTATGGGCCTTTTGGCATGAAAAGCGATTGGAAAAGATTTATTAAAACTATTGATGGATCAGTTAGCTTTCTACACAAAGACGAATTCGAGAAGCTGTACCCAGAACATAAGACTGCGTACCCCGCTTTTGCAGAAGTAAGTGGTAAGAAAATTGACATAAAGCTTTCTAAAGATGAATTTAAAGAAATCTCTAACTTAAGCGAACTAATATCCGCCGTTAAGCTTGTGTTATAATTTATGCTAACATACTAAATTTAGGAGAAAAAATGAACTTAATACAGTGGATACTACAAATTATATTAGCTATCGTCTTTGCAAGCAGTGGCTCAATGAAAATAATGACACCCAAGACAAAACTACTGAAAGACAAGAACTTTAAGTGGGTCAAGAATTACTCTAGTGAAAAGCTAAAACAAATCGGTGCCATAGAAATACTGGGTGCAATTGGCTTAATTGTCCCCAACCTAACCAACACCTGGCAATGGGTAACGCCTCTGTCAGCTCTAGGCTTAGCTGCAATAATGTTTTTGGCATCTCAGATACACGCCAAACGCAAAGAGCCTAAGCAGGTTGCTATGAATATTGCTCTTCTCTTTATGGCTTTGTTTGTTGCCCTAACTCGATTCTAGGTCTTTTTAAATAACCTAAAAGAGTTCTAGTCGATATACCAGTTGGCGTTTTCTTGCGCCTCAAGCAAGTCGTCGGCAATCAAGCTCTCGAAATCATCATATAGGAATAGTATTTGAGCCAATCTACGAGTCTCACTATCAACTGTCTTATTGTTCTTAACAATATGTAAAGCCAAGACATTTCGTCCGTCCCTAGTCTCGAACAAAGTATTGATTTTCTCCTTAGAATATTCATCTTCTTGCAAAGCAAAACCTGTCTCTAGTACTTTTTTAGACACAACTTTGTCACCGATTTTAACCGGCTGCGAAAACTCACCTCCAGTTGGAGTGGTACCAGTATCGTCACTATATTTTTTAGCTACTGCACCAAAGTCCTCGCCAGACTCTAATTCCCCTAGAGCCTGATCAGCCCTCTTGACTGTCTCTGTATCAATAAACGGTACTATCTTGAGTTGTAATAGTTGTAGCTCCATTTCTCGCTCAAAGTCCTCTAAAGTCCAGTCAAATCTCTTCTGCAAAGTTGTTTCTAGTCTGTCGGCGGCTTTATCCTCGTCTACGACTGCTCCTACTTGTCTGCGAATTATATCTATTTGCTCGTCAATCTCTTCTTGGCTAACACTGACTCCGTACTCCTCAGCCAGTTGCCTTGTTAGCTCATTCTTAGCTACCTTATTACGAGCCTGAACCTCAAACGCTCTAAGCTGGTCTTGGCCTTCTGGAGTAGTAAAATCTATTTTATCAGTCTGCTCGATTGAATAAGTAACTAATCTTAGTTCAAAGAGATACTCTTCGTATCTAACAGACTCCCCGTTTACGCTGCCGGCTGGAACTGGGAATATTTCTGTTAGTCTATAAATAGTATCGCCTGTCGCCTGTCGCCTATAAAGAGCCACATATCCAAACAGTAGACTAGCCACCAAAAGGACAACGCTTAATGCTACCGATACAAGTGCTATTCTATACTTTCCATGCCGAAGTGGGTATATAAACTTCTTGCCTTCGTTAAGTACTTTTCGTCGCTGATAGCCAAGACTCTTGGCAGTAACTTTTTTTGGTCCATCATCAACTTGAGCTTGATCTTCGCCCCTTACATAGACGCCTGTATTTTTACGTACCTTTCTGACATGTCTTCTAGTAGTCTTTTTGATTGAGTCTGTATCTACCACTTTGCTAGAAGTGTTGGCTTTGTTTTTTCTTATCGGTCTAGTTAACTTTGGTTTGTTCAATTTCTTTCCCGTGTTCCTTTACTATTTTTAATAGTTGTTCATGCACTTCTTGTGGTCGACCAATATTGCTCAATACCAGGTCTCCAACAAAAGTCTGAACGACTATTGTACCAAATTTCAGGATAGTTTGTTGCATGCCGTCTATCGAATAATTAATGTTCTGAATCTTATCCAAGCCTAAATCGATGACCGACCGATTAAAAAAGCCTTTTTGTTTAATCTGTATAAAGCGTAAGTTGCTAACGATAAACACACTGTAAAACCATCCTATCCAGTTGTAAAAAACTACAAGAAATCCTAGAAATAGACCAGCAAAAAGACCCCAATATGCCCTGTTGTCCAATGGCCAGATCAACAAAGGAATTGTGCCCAGCAGTATCATCAATAACATGATAATCAACGATTTGCGTAGCACTACTATATGCCTGCGGAAGGCCAACAGGACATCTTCACCCTGATGCTGGCCTTCGAACTGGTGATATTTCGCTGCTGTCTTGCTAGAACTCACTTCATGTCCTTTCTACTAATCAAAAAGTTTATTCTGGCATAGTATTTTTCATTTTCTTGATGCAAGGAATAGTGCGGGCTATACCGCGAAGTAAAAAATGAAAAAGAATTGCCATAAAAGCTTTGTAGATCAGAAGAGGGCACGAAATGAGTTCTTATCATAAGCTTATTATAGCAGTCACCGTTCGTATTTTGTAGCTCTTGACTTATTGCAATAGAATCTCCAAATTATAAAATACAAATGCTATACTTAGCACCTCGTCCTGATAGTTCAATGGATAGAACAAATCCCTCCTAAGGATTAGATCTAGGTTCGACTCCTAGTCGGGACACCAAGCAAACGCCCTAGCCTTCTGGCTGGGGTTTTTGTTTTGTTCCGACTAGGAGGAGGACCGTCAGCCTGTGAAACAGGCTTTGGTTCAGATCACAAGACCCACGCACATAAGCTTGCTTAGAGCATGGGTTGCAGGGAGTAGCGAAGCGTTGGACTAGTCGGGACACCAATTTTAGAGCCCACCTTCTGGTGGGTTTTAAAATTGTGTGTTACTTGGTGGCGAACCAGGAGAAATGTTTGGAACATTTCGAGCAGGAGCATCCCTTGCAACCTTTTTGCAAAGGTGATGCGACGATAAGCATTGCAGGGAGTAGCAGGAACACCGAATTTAGACCATTGTAAAAACAAAAAATTACCAGGCTAAGTCAATTTCAATTATTCTAGGCACATCGTACTCAAGTTCCTCGGAGGTTAATTCTTCTCCAGCTTGACGCCTCTGCCACAAAGAGTAAGCCATATATTGTCTTGTTATTTGATTAGCTACGAAAGCTCGATGGCTATAGTCTCTGTCCGCTAATTCAGGGTCATCTTCAACTGCCCCATAGATATGATCGGCATATTCGTTAGAGCCCGGCTCTAGGGAAAAGTTTATATACTTCGCAATCATATCCTTATTCATTGCTTCTTCGCCCTCAACCGACCTTCGACTCCAATGACCATTCAAATGCGAGTCGCTATAGCCGTCAACATATCTCAATATTTCTTTTGAGTAGCTATCGCCTCTCCATAATGTGGGGCTTCTAAGATAACCGTCTGTTGCAGTAGAAAAATCTTTAAAACTAGCTTCTAGGTCAACCTGCAATAGCCTATCTTGATAGGTCGATAGTGCACAAAAAAATGCAAGATCATGATGATTCGCTTTCTTGGTTGTAAAGATTCCAAGAGCCTCATCTCTATGCATTTTAAATCGAATTTCTGGGCTTATATCCCATTCAGATTTTACCCTTACGCTAGAGAATACATGGTTGCCAAACATAGACTGTAGAGCAACTTCTACTGGCGTGACGATGCCTAGCGGACGAACTCCATCTGGATCAAAATCCGCTTCAGTTGGACTCCACCCCCCCAAATCATCAGCAGCAACCAATAATTCATTTGGTACCGGGTCCGCTAATTCGCTTGGATTTATTTTAAGTCGCATATTATATCCTTTTTATTATACCGCAAAATACCGATTAAACAATTCGTTCAGCTCGGCACAAGTACCAGCAGATGGATAGGTCACTCCGTAAGAGTTATAGTAGCTACCGCCACCCCAACTGGTGTCCACACCGTGTCTACAGATCATAAAGTCATCCGCCATAACTTCACGCATTGATGCTTGTCCAAAGCCTGCAGTGCCACGTATCGCATCATATTCTGTATCGAAACCACCATATTCACCATATATAAAGTGCAGGCAGTGAGATAGCTCGTGAGCCAATACAGCCTTAGAGTTTCCGGTGGCAGTGCCACCCCAATTTTTAGAAGCATCGTAGTGCACTGTACACTTACCGTCCGTCTTGTAGCTTTCTGGGATTACCTGCTGACCATCAGGACAAGACTGGTACGTGACTGGCTTAACAGCCATACCGCTAATGTAAAGCGAGCTACCTAGCGCGCAGTTTTTTGGAACTAGACCATTATAGCTGACTACTTTTATACCTGAACTCCAGAGTGTACTAGCATTGTACCCAAGCTGAGAAAGCAAGCTTGCTGTTGTAGTGTCGACAGCTGGCGCTGAGCCAACTCCTGCAGAATATGGGTAGTTCATAGACTTATAGCTATAGCCTTGACCTTGTGGGTAAGAATACGTTGCTGGCGCTGAAACTGGCGCAGGGGTTGGTGTTGAAACAGCCACCGACTGCTCAGTTTGAGAATGATCATGGTCGTCTAGAGCAGTCACTGTATTAACCGACGCAACATTTGTTGTATTTTCCTCAACAACTACATCTATGAGCATAGTATCGTCCTCGATAATCTGTCCAACAGTATCATCTGTTGTAAAATCATCATCAATATCTACCTCTGTACTGTCCTCTGTATTAACTCCAATAATATAACCACAATCCCCAAGCGTGTTGTCGCAAGACAGATCAGAAGAATTTCCAGATACGGAACCAAAACTCAGCATCATTAAAACACTTAAAACCGTAGTGATAAGTACAAATAAACCGCTTAACTGTAGTAATCTTGCAACTCGCATATCGCACACCTCTTGTTAGATTACGATAATTATAGCATTATATGCTTGTCATGTCAATAATATTATGTTCTAGTGTGCTAATTATATAAGATGCTCAGATTTGCGTAGATAGTGTACTTTCTTTTGCAAGATTGTAAGCGAACAATAGTAGAACTATTGTGAGTGTAATCTTGTTAAAAAAGCACGTTAGGTACGTGAAGCTTAGCGCCGTCAATTACCGTGGGTGTGTTCTTGGTGTGTAACTCGATAATCCTGAATCTCATCATCCCCAAACCAAAGAGATACTTCTTCTTTTGCTTCTTTTGGATCAGCCGAAGCATGAACGATGTTCGGCACTCCTGTATTTTTGGCGTTGGCCATACCATAAGTATAATGGGCATAGTCACCCCTAATAGTGCCTGGTAGGGCTGTCTTGGGTTCAGTCGAGCCAACCATCTTACGGATAGTTTCTATGGCTTCTACGCCCTCCAGAACCATGGCGATCACCGGGCCATGCATCATAGTCTTTACTTGATTGTCAAAAATTTGGTCGCCGTGGCGAGTTTTCATAGTCCCGATTGTTTCGTAATGTTCAAAATAGTGGCTTTCTTCTGGTGAAACCATCTTCATTGCTACTATTTTTAGTCCCGCTCGTTCAAAACGAGTTAGTATCTCGCCTATTATTCCTCTTTGTACTGAATCTGGTTTGAATACTACTAGGCTTTGTTCTGTCATCTATACTCCTTTATTATGCGCATTATACGTCCATATAATTTGGCACATTTTGGATTTTTTTGACTGATACACACTCGCCGTAACGATATTACGACTCCTTTGCATATTAAGTCAAAGAAAATCCAAACTGCGCTCAAATTCTACGAACTTGCTTTACTTTATAGCTAGCCTAGATTATAGATTAAAAGACAAAAAATATGAAGACTATAGCCGAAGAAAGACGAAAGACATTCTTAATGCAAATATCCTATTTACCTTTCAACTCTCACCTTTCACTTTCCGAGCATTGTCCAATCGTTACTAATATACTGAGCTAATATCAAAGAACAGTTATGGATAGCAGTGTTGCCAGCACTATTCTGTACCAACCGAACCACTTAAGACCAATCTTCTGAGTAAGTTTAACCATAGCGTGGATTGCGATCATGCCAGAAAAAAACGCTACTAGATTGCCGACTATGAAGCTTTCGGGGTTGTCCTTTATAAAGTTAATTCCCTCGTCAGTGATTATTACACGCATTATAGCACCGGCAATAACTGGTATACCCAATATGAAACTGTACTCTACTGCGGTCTCATAGCTTAACCCTCTGGATCGGGCAGCCAGTATCGTTGAGCCAGAACGAGAAGTACCCGGGACAAAAGCTAGTACTTGTGCAAGACCAATAACTGCAGCGTCTTTTATCTCGACATCTCTATGATCGGTTTTCTTGATAAAGTTGTCGATTAAAACCATTGCTAGACCAATGCTGGCCAGCATTATTATCACAATTGGCAAAGCTCTGGTGCCATCAGCGCTAAAGAAGTCTATAAAGAAGAACCCTACGAAAACTGCCGGTATGGTCGAGACTATTAGATTAAATAGTGTCTTGGAGTTTTTGTCTCTAAAAACGTCTTTAATGATCGCTATGATGCGAGCTCTAAAATATATAAAGGTTGCCACAATCGTACCAATATTAATCAGTACATCTGTTTCAAAACTAGCGTCAAAACCAAAGACTTCGCTCAGTAACTGTAAATGGCCAGAGCTGCTTACTGGTATAAATTCAGTTAACCCTTGGATTAGACCATATATTATTGATTCGATAATGCTCATAGCATTTAGTATATCGTATCTCGAGGTTCATGGCTTGTACAAAACTCATGTTAAAACACTGTGGCACTAAAGAATCTCGCCTCACTTGGCAGGATACATCTCATTCGCTTCGCTTGTGCCCGGGCTGTTGCCGCCAAGATGCTCAAAAACTTTGACGAATGCTTTTTCACGGTGAGTATAGTTATTAGGATCTTGATTCTTATCGTGCTGTTCACCCAGCATCTCGTCAACATCAGGACGATAAAAGACTTGCCTCCATGGAAAACCCTCAATTGGCTCTAGATCCGCTCTCGGCTTCTCAAGAATCATTCCATGAACTTTACCTTCAAAATACTGAGTCTCTAGACCTTTTTTACTCAAAGCCACTACGCTGATGAATTCAACTCTTCGATCGTCACCTTTGAGGCCTGCTGCTTTCTTGATAATAAATTCTGTCATTTCTTTAACCGGCAACTTCTCGCCTGCCCAGCGTGCAGTCTTTACCCCAGGTTCACCATTAAGTGCTAGTATCTTCGCGCCACTATCGTCACCTGCAACCCACAAATCATCTGGCAGGCTATCCAGCTTAATAATATCTTGGACTTTTAATAGTGCGTTCTCTTCAAAAGTAGAGCCTGTTTCTTCTGGATCTGATTCTATGCCTAGATCCGACAACATCAATACCTCTATTCCAAACTGCTCTCCTAATGCTGCAATCTCCCTCTTCTTGCCAGGGTTATTAGTTGCGAACAGTAATCTCATATACAAATTCTAGCATGTACCCTTACCTTTACTAAAATAATAGTGCTTGCTAAAATTAACTTACCAAATAAGGAGGTTTTAGATGAGTGAGCTACCACGTTTTGACTATGAAGATGATTCAGTTATAGTAGTTCCAGATCTTGCAGGAAATCCAGAAGAATTACTTGTTTGGGAAAAATTTCCACCAGAAATACCTAGACACCCTAACCAGATGTTCACTCAACACTTGTAGATTTCAAGATTATTTTACGTCGCAAAATGTTATAGTAAAAGCATGAGCGAAAAACACTTCATTTCTGATTTACTAATAGACTTCGTTGAATACATAGAGA
>Ga0209187_1000422_pt1 | contig 76756 bp, 52 predicted proteins | sample BantaG_FD_187430 | JGI IMG/M metagenome (GOLD analysis project Ga0209187, IMG submission 187430) | Marine algal microbial communities from Bantry Bay, Ireland - BantryBay_4 metaG (SPAdes) (version 2) | ecosystem: Host-associated > Algae > Red algae > Unclassified | place: Bantry Bay, Ireland...
CTGTTTTTGTACCATTGAAATCATTTTGTGAAGTAATACATATCCTCGATTTATAATATGTCTTTACTTCATTGACTGGTACACTTTTCAGCCGAAAGAATGGTATACTTTTCAATTGGAATCTACAGCCCTATCATTCTATGTGGTTCACTTAACCTCTATCTATGTGCCCTATCATCCTATGTGGTTCACTTAACCTCTAACATGTGCTCTATCATGCTATGTGGTTCACTTAACCTCTATCTATGTGCCCTATCATCCTATGTGGTTCACTTAACCTCTATCTATGTGCTCTATCATCCTATGTGGTTCACTTAACCTCTAACATGTGCTCTATCATGCTATGTGGTTCACTTAACCTCTAACTATGTGCCCTATCATCCTATGTGGTTCACTTAACCTCTATCTATGTGCTCTATCATTCTATATGGTTCATTTCTAAAAGAAGTGTATTTGGATAATTGGAGCTGTTTTTGTAATTTTTTATTAATCGAATATGATCAATAGAGTAATTTTAATTGTGCTAGATAGTGTTGGCATAGGAGCCTTGCCTGATGCTGATCACTACGGAGATGTAGGTAGCAATACTTTGGGTCATATTGCAGAACTATACCCAGATCTTTATTTACCTCATATGACTAAGTTAGGACTTGGTAATATCGATGAGACTAATAAATTGCAAAAGACAGAGAACCCTTCAGCGGCTTATGGCAAGGCGATGGAACAATCTGCTGGAAAAGATACGACAACAGGTCATTGGGAAATAGCTGGCATTATACTCGATAAACCCTTTCCGACTTTTCCTCAAGGATTTCCAAATTCATTTATGGATAAATTCCATTCCGCTATTGGGATCGAAACACTGGGTAATGAAGTTGCTTCAGGTACGGAGATCATTAATAGGTTAGGTGATGAACATGTGCGGACAGCTAAGCCGATCGTATATACGTCTGCCGATAGTGTATTCCAAATTGCGATGCACGAAGACATTATTTCGGTGCAAGATCAATATGCTATTTGTGTAAAAGCTAGAGAAATGCTCATTGATGATTTTGCTGTAGGGAGAGTCATCGCTCGTCCGTTTGTTGGTAATGACAGCAACTATTCAAGAACTGCGAATCGTAAAGATTTTTCATTTTTACCTCCAGATACTGTATTGGATGCGATATTGAAGAATGGTAAAACAGTGTTTGGCGTCGGTAAAATAGTTGACATTTTTGCTGGAAAAGGAATCTCTTCGTATAAAAAAACTGCGACTAATCTCGAAGGAATACAAGCGACGATAGACGCAATGATTGAACAAAAAGGAGACCTGATATTCACAAACCTGGTTGATTTTGATATGTTGTATGGCCATCGCAGAAACATTGAAGGTTATGCCAAATGCCTAATGGAGTTTGATGAAAAATTGCCGTCAATTCTCGATGCGATGACATCCGCAGATTTACTAATCATCACAGCAGATCATGGCAATGATCCGTCTTATAAAGGCACAGATCACACGAGAGAATATATTCCCATTTTGAATGTTGGAGAGGGCTTACAGCAAGGAGTCAGTATAGGCACTCGAAAGAGCTTTGCAGATATCGCTGCCTCAATTGCAGAAGGATTATCTATCCCTTATACCGGAAACGGTAAGAGTTATTTTAATGAAATAATAGATCCAGCTTAAGATGGTAGAATTACTAAGAAAGAAAAGAGATGGAGAGGTTTTAACAAGAAAAGAATTAGAGTTTTTTGTCAAAGGATTTCTTTCGGGAAGTATTCCAGATTATCAGGTGTCTGCTTTTTTAATGGCTGTTTATTTCAAAGGGATGACAGCTGAAGAAACGGCTATTTTTACTGAGGTGATGATGCACTCAGGTGATGTAGTAGACCTTAGTTCTATAGAAGGAATTAAGGTTGACAAACACAGCACCGGAGGAGTAGGAGACAAGACGACATTGATATTAGCGCCACTAGTTGCTGCTGCAGGAGTAAATGTAGCAAAAATGTCAGGTCGAGGTTTAGGGCACACTGGAGGCACATTAGATAAATTAGAATCTATACCTGGTTTAAGTGTAAACCTCAAACAAGATCAATTCATCAATCAAGTTAGAGATATTGGTGTAGCCATTTGTGGACAAAGTAAATCACTTGTTCCAGCAGATAAAAAATTATACGCACTGAGAGATGTCACTGCAACTGTCAATAATTTTGCTCTAATCGCTTCTAGTATTTTGAGTAAAAAATTTGCTTGCGGTGCTGATGCAATCGTGATTGACATTAAAGTAGGTGCGGGTGCATATATGGCGACAACTGTCGAAGCTGAATCATTGGCAATTCTGATGAAATCGATTGCGTCGAAAATGAACCGAGAGTTGGTGATTGTCATTTCTGCTATGGAAGAGCCTCTTGGAAATAAAATAGGTAACCGCCTCGAAATAGAAGAAGCAATTGAAACATTAAAAGGAAATGGCCCTAAAGATTTAACAGACTTAGTGGTGACTCTCGGGAGTCATATGCTAGTGCTTGCAAAACGTACACAAACCAAGGAGGAAGGGGCACGATTATTGAATAAATTATTAAAAGAAGGTGCTGGATTGAAGCGTTTTGAGGAGATGATCGCAGCGCAAGGAGGAGATGTTAAAGTGATCAAAGACTTTGATAAAATGAAAAAATCGTCTAGTTCTGAATTTGTATTAAGTCCTAAGTCTGGATTTGTTGCAGCTTTGAATGCGCTTACCATTGGTAAAGCTTGTGTGGTTCTTGGTGCTGGTAGACGAACAAAAGATAGTGAAATCGATCATGCCGCAGGAATAGAGTTACTCAAAAAAACTGGTGAGAAAGTACAAGAGGGAGAACCATTAGCCAAGCTTTATTCTGATGATATATCCAAACTTAAAAAAGCTGAAGGAATGGTAACTGAGGCATATACATTTAGTAATCATTCAGTCGAACCCATGCCTTTAATTTTAAAAGAGATTTATAAATAGTATGTCAAAAAATAAATCAAAGACTAAAACACATTTGCATGCAAGGAACGAGGGAATGCCCTTTGATGCAGATGTGTTTAATCATTTAATAGTAAATAGAAGTGCTGTCGAAAGACGGGCATCTACACTTGGCAAACGAAGGTCTGTCAAAAAGCAATGGCAGGCTGCTTGGTTATTGAAGGCCATTACCTGTATAGATTTGACGACCTTATCAGGAGACGATACTAAAAGTAATGTGCAACGACTGTGTGCCAAAGCAATTTCACCTGTCAGAAGTGCTATCCTTTCGGAATTGGGAATGGATGCTTATGATTTTCATGTCGGAGCAGTGTGCGTGTATCACAATAAAATCAAAGATGCTGTTGAATGTATTGGCGACTATCCAATTCCAATTGCAGCAGTATCAACGGGTTTTCCAGCAGGTCAAATTCCACTAAAAGAAAAACTCAAGCAAATTGAATTATCTGTGAAAGCAGGTGCTAAAGAAATAGATATTGTTGTCAGTAGAGAATTGGTATTACAATCAAAGTGGAAAGAATTATACAAAGAAGTGCGCATCTGCAGAGAAGCTTGTGGAGAAGCACACATGAAAACAATTCTTGCGACAGGCGAGATTCCTACGTATACAAAAGTATTAAAAGCAAGTTGGGTAAGTATGATGGCTGGCTCTGATTTTATCAAAACGAGTACGGGTAAAGAACCTGTAAATGCAACAGTGCCTGTGTCACTGGTGATGATTAGAAGTATCAGAGAATTCCAAGAGTTGACTGGTTTTAAAGTAGGCTTCAAACCAGCTGGTGGAATCAGAAAAGCAAAACAAGCACTTAGTTGGTTGATTTTAATAAAGGAAGAATTGGGAGACGAATGGCTAAATCCTGATTTATTCCGATTTGGAGCTAGTAGCTTATTAGGCGATATAGAAAGACAACTTGAGCATTATGTAACAGGTAGGTACTCTGCTTCCTACAGACATCCGATGAGTTAACATGAAGGTAAAAGATATATTTAAGTCGATGGCTTATGGGCCAGCACCAGAAAGTGCTAAAGAAGCGGAAACATTTCTAGCAGATCATAACAAAGAATTTAAGTTGTTCATCAATGGAGACTGGCAGAAGGCTGGCTCTAAAAAAATGATGGATAGTATAAATCCTGCTACAAAGAAAAAATTAGCGAAAATATCCGTTGCAACAGCCAAAGATGTCGATCAAGCTGTAGCTGCTGCCAAGCAGGCCTTAACTGGTTGGAAGTCTTTATCTGGTCATCAGCGCGCTCGCTATTTATATGCGATTGCTAGGCAGATTCAAAAACATTCAAGATTATTTTCAGTATTAGAATCTCTTGATAATGGTAAACCAATTAGGGAAACTAGAGATATAGATATTCCATTGGTCGCAAGACATTTTTATCATCATGCCGGATGGGCACAGCTGATGGATGAGGAAATGGCCGATTATGAATCTATTGGCGTTATAGGCCAAATTATCCCTTGGAATTTTCCATTGCTCATGTTGTCTTGGAAAATTGCGCCTGCTTTATCAATGGGTAATACAGTCGTATTGAAACCAGCAGAATTCACCTCATTAACTGCATTGTTGTTTGCGGATATCTGTAAACAAATCGGATTGCCTAAAGGTGTGGTTAATATTGTGACAGGCGCAGCTGAAACAGGCGAAGCGATTGTCAATCACCCAGATATTCAGAAGATAGCATTCACAGGGTCTACTGAAGTTGGTAAAATAATCAGACGAGCAACGGCAGGTACTGGAAAAAAAATCTCTTTGGAGTTGGGTGGTAAATCGCCTTTTATTGTTTTTGATGATGCTGATTTGGACAGTGTTGTTGAAGGTATTGTTGATGCCATTTGGTTTAATCAAGGTCAAGTGTGCTGTGCTGGTTCTCGATTACTAGTAGAAGAAAGTGTGGCTCAAAAATTATACAAAAAGATCAGAGCACGGATGGAGAAATTACGCGTTGGTAATTCTCTAGATAAGTGTATAGATATAGGAGCTATTGTAGCGCCAGTTCAATTAAAGACAATTGATCAATTGGTCAAGAAGGGAGTAGAAGAGGGTAGTCAGATGTGGCAGCCATCATGGAAGTGTCCTGCAGATGGATACTTTTATCCACCAACATTATTTACTGATGTTTCTCCTTCTTCGACTATTGCACAAGTAGAGATATTTGGACCTGTGTTAGTAGCCATGACTTTTCGGTCTCATAAGGAAGCTGTCAAGTTAGCGAATAATACGGTGTATGGATTGGCTGCTAGCATTTGGACAGAGAATATAAATCTTGCCTTAGATATCGCACCTCAAATCAAAGCAGGAACGGTCTGGGTGAATTGCACAAATGTATTTGATGCTGCATCTGGATTTGGTGGATACAGAGAATCTGGATTTGGTAGAGAAGGAGGCAAAGAGGGATTATACGAATATGTCAAACCTCGTATCAATAGAGAATTCAAAAAAACATCGTTTGTAAAGGCGACTAAGAAAAAGTTGGCTAAAGCTGCTCAGTCTCCAAAAGGTATTGATCGAACAACAAAGATGTATATAGGTGGAAAGCAGTCTCGACCAGATGGTGGCTACACATATACCGTAACTGATCCTTCAGGAAATCCTATTGGTGAAGTTTCAAAAGGGAATCGCAAGGATATTCGAAATGCAGTCGAAGCTGCACATGCAACAAAAAATTGGTCTGGTCGAACAGGTCATGCCAAAGCGCAAGTGCTTTATTTTATTGCAGAAAATTTATTTATCCGTAAGGAGGAATTTGCAAAAAGAATTGCACACCAGACAAATCAATCGATCCAATCGGCAGAGAAGGAAGTTGATGTATCCATTGAGCGTATTTACTATTATGCTGGAATGGCAGATAAATATGATGGGAGAGTTCATCACACAACAAGCAGAAATGTGACATTAGCAATGCCAGAATCAATAGGAGTAATAGCAGTTGCTTGTCCAGACGAATATCCATTGCTTGGATTTATTTCTACTGTGATTCCATTAATATGTATGGGCAATCATGTGGTTGCCGTGCCATCTCAACAATCACCATTATCTGCTACGGATTTTTATCAAGTATTAGATACATCTGATGTGCCAGGCGGCACGATAAATATTGTTACAGGCAATAGAGATGAATTAATATCGGTACTGGCAAAGCATGATGATGTCGATGGTGTTTGGTTTTTCGGTTCTGAAGCTGGAAGTAAGCAAGTAGAATTATTGTCAGCTGATAATATGAAATGCACTTTTGTCAATCACGGTAAGCACAGAGATTGGATGAATTCCAAACATGGACAAGGTTCTGAGTTTTTAAGACAAGCAAGTCAAATCAAAAATATTTGGGTACCATATGGTGCTTAATTAATTATATCAATCTATAGAAATGGCAAGTATACACATAGGTGCAAATCCAGGAGATATAGCAGAAACAATCCTACTGCCAGGTGATCCAATGAGAGCTAAGTTTGTCGCCGAAAATTTATTGAAGGATGCTGTTTGCTTTAATAAGGTGAGAGGCATGCTTGGATATACAGGGACATACAACAATAAGAGGGTATCGATTATGGGCTCAGGTATGGGTATGGGAAGTGTCGGTATTTATGTAAATGAACTTGTGAAAGACTTCGGTGTGAAGCAGCTAATCAGAGTCGGGACTTGTGGCGCGATCAGAAAAGAAATTAATGTTGGACAGGTTATTCTAGCGATGAGTGCTTCTGGAGATGCTGATGCCAATATGATTTATTTTGATGGAATGCATTTTGCAGCAACAGCCGATTATGATTTACTTGTTAAAGCTGATGAAGCAGCTAAAAAACTTAATATCGAAACTCTTAAAGGCACCATATTTTCGACAAATACTTTCTATGATTCCTCAGAAAACCGATGGGAAAAATGGGAGAAGCATGGGATTCTTGGTGTAGAGATGGAGTCACAAATGCTCTTTACACTAGCAAAGCGATTGAATGTGAAAGCGCTGTCAATTCTGACGGTTAGCGATAATATCAAAACAGGAGAAGCTTCTGACTCTCAAGAAAGAGAACAGAAATACATGGACATGATGCGCATTGGATTTGAATTAGCTGATAACTAAAACTTTATCTAATTGTTTTATTCTATTCGTTGAGATCTAAATCAGCGTTTGCATTGACATCTCCAATTTTAACCCCAATAAAATCAAGGTTGTTGATGTCTGCATTTGAAATATTAATGTCTACAGATTCAAAAATATGTCCATCTAAAGGATTGCCGCCATCAAATGCCTGACTAGCATCAACAAACCTCCACGCAGAGTTATTATTAAATTCTGTTGATAAGCCTACTACAACTCTGATCAACATCACGATATCAAGACCAGAAACCGTGTTGTCATTATTGACATCTGCTGCAACAATTAAATAGGGATCATCAAACGGATCTAAACCGATCACATGTCTGCTTATTCTAACTCCATCAGTTGCAGAAACACCATTTGTCAAACCCGTCGTTGCTCTTGGCCTAATTGTATACGAAGTTCCTTGTTCTACTGCCGGAATTGTATAGTTACCTTGACTATCAGTTGTTGCTAAAACAGAATTAGCATTGGTAATAATTTCAACACCCTCTATCGGTTGACCAGAAGGAGAAGTCACTTGACCTGATACATTAAATGTAGCTGCTGCACATCCTCCCTTGTTAACGGTGAGAAATACAGTCATATCAGAAAGTTGCACACAGTCATCCGAAGTTATCGAACTTATAGGTTCACCTAAACTTAGATTTAAATCACCTCCATGGCTGATTGCATAAACTCGGTTAACTCCTGATCCGGATCCTTCAAAATCATGAGTATTACTTTTGATTACTTTTTCTAAAATATTTTGATCATCAGTTAATAAGTAGGAAAAATTATCTCCAATAGTAAGATTTCCATTGTTAGTCAATGTAATCACATCTGCTTGGCCATCACTAGGACATATCGTCAAGTTTGTTTCTCCGTTTGAAGTGGTATTGACCATTTGGCAATCAAAGGCCTCACCACAATCTTCTTTTCTCACGACCAGAAATATAGTACTTCCTGATATTATTGCACATTCGCTAGCTGTTATTGATCTTAGTGGTTGTCCAATTTGAGCTGTTAAATTTCCCATGTAAGAGACTCCAAAAACAAATTGCGTTTCTAGTGAAGAACCTTCAAAATCATAGCCGTTTTCCAGTACGACGTTTTCGATGATTGTATCTTCATCTGTTATAATGTATGCATAATCATTTCCCGCAGGAATCATAAGCGTATTTCTCAGTTCTAAGACATTAGCTAAACCATCATTAGGGCAAATGAGGGTATCAGCAACCCAATCGGTTGTAGCTGTCAGTGTCTCTTGACACATTGCTGTCATTTCTCCTCCGTCACCACCTCCATTCATCATATCAGTATCACAAGAAGATGTACTCAGAGTACCATTTCCCCATAACACTTTAAATGCAACACAACGGTATACAATGTATTGATATTCATCAATGTCAAAATCAGCTGGTAGATCATAAGTTGTATCTCCAGAAGTTTTACCACTTTCACTAATATCGTCGATGAAAAAACCATCTTCAACTTCTTCTGGATCATTGCTCAAGAAAATTTGAATATCCGGCCCACCTCCAGCAACAAAATAATCGTTTGACAAACGCAACTCAACAGACCCATCGGCGAACTCTTCCAGTGTTGCTATACCTCTTACATCGTATGTGGGTGTTCGCTGTAGTACAGAAGTTCTTACGCACTGTGCGAAAACTGCACCTGTAATTCCAATAAAAATGAGGAAAGTCGAAAAAGCTGATTTGGTATTCATAACAGATAGAATTTCTACTTAGTAAAAGGTATCTAGCCTATTTTGTTTTATATAAAGACAATCAATCTGAATATTGTCGCAAAGAAGGCATTCTCAAGCGCTTATATTGAGTTTGAGCTTGACTTTTAAAATATCAAAGGTATAGTATTCAAATGAACGTCCAAAATTATAACACTAGATTTGAAATACAGTTAAAGCTGGAATCTGATTCAAGGCTTATAGTATGTGGTTAAAATAGCTTGACCGAAGCGACACAAGAAGATGCTGGTATTAATAATCAAAATATAAATACCCTTAGAAAGAATGCAGCCGAATTATTTAAACTTGAGGAGAGAAATAAATATTCTTTTCGTATCATCGAATTACCAATTACTTCTTTTACTACAACTAGGCAGCCGTTAGTTAGAACTCAATTGACATGACGTCTAAATGGTATTAATTGTCAAATAGCAAACAAAGTGCAACATTGACTATTCGGCTGAGATTGTAATGAGTGAAATTTAAGTGTTCATAATAATAGCTGTTACTAAAACATCTTACAATTCGATACATAAGCTAAATGTAAGTAGGGATTCTCCAGTAAACAGGTGCTAAAACGATAAGTGATACAACAAAAAAGCAGTAATGTACTCTAACACTACTGCTCTCTATCAACTAACATGTTTGTGCGGATGTAAGATGATTAAATCTTACGATGTAAATATATATCAAATATGACTTCTAAAACATCCCCCTTTTTAGGGATTTTTCAACGATTTTGCAGTTTTTTCAATTATGCATATAAATAATTGCTTATCTATAACTTCCCAAGCATGATGAAATAACATATATAATTTTTTTAAATATTTATTCAATAATGCTTGTTTATCCACATTGGATATTTATCTTCGTATGATATATTTTTATATATGTTCCGTGCCAAGCGATATTTAGTAACTTCTGCCTTACCATATGCCAATGGACCACTCCATATTGGCCATCTGGCTGGCGCGTATATCCCAGCAGATATATACGTTCGCTTTTTGAGACTTTGTGGTAAAGATGTTGTTTATGTCGGTGGTTCTGATGAGCATGGTGCCGCTATCACCATCAAAGCTCTAAAAGAAAACAGTCAACCAAAGGATATAGTTGACAAATACCATGAAGAATTTAAGGAAGCATTCAAACAGATGAATATCTCCTTTGACATTTATCACCGAACGTCTGAGAAGATTCATCATGAAACAAGTCAAGAATTTTTTCGTGAGTTATACTCCAAAGGTGAATTTCAAGAAATTGAATCGGAACAATATTTTGATACAGAAGCAAATCAATTCTTAGCTGATCGATACATAAAGGGCACATGTCCCAAATGCTCTTATGAAGATGCATATGGTGACCAGTGCGAAAATTGTGGATCATCACTAAGTCCGACGGAATTGATTAATCCTACATCCACATTATCAGGCAGCGAACCAATAAAACGAAAAACCAAACATTGGTATCTATCTTTAGATAAGTATGAAGATTGGTTGCGAGAGTGGATCGAAACAGGACAGTTAGACGGTAAAGAACATCACAATCCAGAACACTGGAAAAATCATGTTCTTGGTCAATGTAAATCATGGCTTGACGGCGGTTTACAACCAAGATCTATGACCAGAGATTTGGATTGGGGTGTAGATGTGCCAAGTGAAATACCAGGGTCTCAAGGTAAGAAACTATATGTTTGGATGGATGCTCCTATTGGTTATATCTCTGCCACAAAACAATGGGCAGTGGATAATAACAAAGATTGGGAGCCCTATTGGAAAGATGAGGATACTGCTCTCATCCATTTTATAGGCAAAGACAATATTGTCTTTCATTGTCTGACATTTCCCGCAATCCTTAAGGCTCATGGAGATTTTATCCTGCCGCAAAATGTACCAGCTAATCAATTTTTGAACTTGGAAGGAAGAAAAATTTCTACTTCCAAAAACTGGGCAGTTTGGGTAAATGAGTATTTAAAGGATATGGAGGGGAAAGAGGACGAATTACGTTACCACATGATCAAAATTATGCCAGAAAAACGGGATTCTGAATTCACTTGGAAGGGGTTTCAAGAGTCCGTAAACAATGAGTTGGTCAACAACTTAGCCAACTTTACGAATCGAGTAATCGTCTTGACTTCAAAATATTATGATGGAGTCGTGCCTGCATTCGATGAAAATCAAGGGATATCTAGCTGTCACGACAAAGACGAGTTGTCTTTCCATGACAGTGAAATGATTTCTCTTTTCGATGGACTTGCAGAAATGGGAGACCATGTACGAAAATTTGATTTTAGAGGAGCGATGAATGCATTTATGACGGTCTCATCCAATGGGAATCAGTTTTTGCAATTCAACGAACCCTGGAAAGCAAAAGATGAAGATCCAGAATTGGTGAAAGTTGTCATGAATGTAGGGCTACAATATGTCGTAGCCTTGAGCATTGCCTGTCGCCCATTTTTACCAAAAACGTCTGATAAATTAAGGAGGATCTTGAACCTAGAACCATTAAAAGAAGAAGGTGAGTGGACCAAAATGATGGACACACTAGCTGAAGGTGAAGAACAATTGATCGCTAACGGGCATAAAATCGGAGAACCTGAGCATTTGTTTTCTCGCATTGAAGACACTGTTATTCAAGAGCAAATTGACAAGTTAATGGCGACAAGCAAAACGGATACAGAAACGAATTCGCCAATAAAAAATACGATCCAGTTTGATGATTTCATGAAGTTGGATATACGAACAGCTACCATTACTTCTGCTGAAGCTCACCCTAACGCTGATAAATTACTCAAGCTTTCTGTTGACCTTGGTTTTGAAACAAGAACCATTGTTTCTGGTATTGCTCAACATTTTGATCCTGCTGATATTGTAGGTAAAAAAATATCCATTATAGCTAATTTAGCCCCAAGAAAAATTAGAGGTATAGAGTCGAATGGCATGATATTGATGGCAGAAGACGATAAAGGTCACCTTGCATTTGTCAGTCCTGAAAATGGAATGATGAATGGTGCAGTGGTGAGATAATTAAACATATCCTACAAAATAAAACCTCATAGTGTAAAAGCTTTGAGGTTTTTTTATGCACGCTTATATTTTAAGATTTATTCTACTATCATTATTAAATAATAGTAGCAAATAATTTTCGTTAATTATTTATGCGACAACTATTATGGACAATTTTAGGGAGCTTTTTGTATTGCATTTTACAAGGACAAGCTGATCCGACATTTACCACATTTAAAGGAAATCACTATAAGATACCAAGAAAAATAAGTTTGGATCATAAAGGGTATTCACAGGAAATTTATGGTTATGAAAACTTAGGGGAATTAGAATATAAAGAGATTAATATTCCTGAATCTGAAAGCAGTAATAAATTTCCAAGAACCGAATTAAAACAAAGGTTATGTATGGTTTTGTTTTCAGAAATGACTATAGAACAAGACGGTTGTTATGAATTTAATTTGGTATCAGATGATGGGTCGCGCTTATGGATTGATTCAACGCAAATTATAAATAATGATGGTAACCATAAATTTAGAGCAAAACGTGATTCTGTTTTTATTGCTAAAGGTAAATACAAGGTGAAATTGTGGTACATGCAATTGTTTCCTCATCTCTATGGATTTGTGTTTAATTCTAAGTATGTTGGTGAATATTGCGATAATGACATTCTACCTAAACAAACAAACTATAGCCTAAATGCTCAGGTTTTATTTGATACTGATTCTGCAGAATTATCAGTAGAAGGTAAGCGCAGTTTAGATTCACTGCTACATGTCATCAATAATGAGTCTTTTAAAGAGATGATTATTTCAGGACATACTGATAGTCAAGGATCAAGTGATTATAATCTCACTTTATCTCAACATCGAGCAAATGCGATCCGTCGTTATTTCGAATCTAACTTTAAATTAAATGATGTAGTATTTAGATCAATGGGAATAGGAGAGCAGCGACCAATTGCAGATAATCTTACGGAGGAAGGTAGACAACAGAATCGGAGAGTAGAGATTGAAATAAGGTAAATTTAGCATAGCTATAAACAACACGCAACATTTGCTTAACTGTAAGTACTTGTATATTATATTCCGTTATTAAAATTAAAACATGAAATACCATTTGTCAATAATTTTTAGTGTTTTGCTGTTCAGCCAATGTATAGCTCAATCTAAAAGCTGATTACAATAATATCAATAGACAATATTGAGGAAGCTCCAATATATCCAAGATTAACAGAAGATATTGATGGAACTTTAAACTGGAAAAGTGAGTATCAATATATCGATAGCATTGATATGAATTGGATTACTTATCTCAGTAATGATCTAAAGATCAATGGCTTAATGGTAAAACCTAAAAAGCCTGGAAAGTATCCTTGTATTATTTATAATCGAGGTGGAAATAGAAATTTTGGCCAATTACTTGTCGCTCATGCCGCATTGAAATTAGGTGCATTAGCGAATGAAGGATATGTCGTGATTGCAAGTAATTATCGAGGAAATGGAAACAGTGAAGGACAAGAAGAATTTGGAGGAAAAGATGTAAATGATGTTTTAAATTTAATTAATGTACTTGAAGAAATCGAATCTGCTGATACAGAACGTATTGGCATGTACGGATGGAGTCGTGGAGGTATGATGACATATCTGGCTTTGACAAAGTCAGATAAGATAGATGTTGCATGTGTTGGAGGAGCTCCCTCAGATCTAACCCAAATTGATCGACCAAAAATGGTAACTAATGTCTACGCTGAAATTATTCTAAATTATGCGACTAATAAAGATGTTGAACTCAAAAAGAGATCAGCAATATTTTGGGCGGGCAAATTCCCTAAAAATGTACCGATTCTAATGTTACATGGAAATTCAGATTGGCGAGTAAAGTCAACTAATTCTTTAAAATTAGCATTAGAATTCGAAAAGTATAGAGTTCCATATCGATTGAAAATTTTTGAAGGAGGTGATCATAGCATTAGCGAATATAAAAACGAAGTAAATGAAGAAGTCTATGAATGGTTTGATAGGTTTTTAAAAAAAGGAGAAGTACTCCCCAATATGAATTTGCACGGAAAATAAATGAAGAATTTCCTACGGTCATTCATTAGATGTGTTTTGTCGTCTTAGTAATTCCTGTCTTCTTAAAAATACCAAACAATTCTGATCCAGCTCTTGGCGGAATGGAATTATAACATTCTTCAAACGTCTCTACACAAAAATTTGGATCTAGATGACGGAGGTATTCTTCCTTATCCCCACCAAAGGGACGTTTTACCATATCGTCTGTCAAGGGGATGTCAAACCAAACACCGACCAACTTACCTTTGGGTACTAATAGCTCGTGCATTTGAAGCGCATAAGCCTTTCTGTTTTGATCAGTAGGAGGAAAAGAACAAAAAAATGTTTGTTCCAAAATCAACTCATACTGACCGGCTACGTCAAAAAAGTTCGCTTGGATGAGTTGTTCTTGTGGAAAGCTTGGGACACGTTTTTTAAATGCTTCCAAAGGTTCAGCTGCTATATCTAGAATGAAAACATTTTCAAACCCTTTGTTGAATAGATATTCGGCTTCATAAGAATTACCTGCACCAGGAATGAGTATTTTCAGAGCCTTATATTCAATCTGGTCGATGTAAGTTTTGAGTGGCGTTGAAGGATAGCCAACATCCCAGCCTGTCTTTTTATCCTGATAGCGAGCTGACCACAAGGCATTTTCTTGCTGAGTATTTTTTATTGAAGACATCGTAATCTGATTTTCAGTAATAACGGATGATTACAATTTAACGATATGTCGTATAGCATAGGATCTCACTCCTTTATGCACACGTTTGTCACTAATAAAACCTATCTTTGCATTTTTGAAACCGATATGATCGACGAGCTTTCATCCTGAAAGATTCCAGTTAAGCCGAAACCTTCATATAAACTATCAACCGCCTTGACAATGCAATTCTCATTTTGAGATAACAAATAACATATGACATTTAAGGATTTACAATTAATAGACCCAATTCAACGGGTATTAAAAGAGTTAAACTATGAGCAGCCAACGGATATACAGGCGAAAGCAATTCCATTGGTGCTTCAGCGCAAAGATATATTGGGTAGTGCACAAACGGGTACTGGCAAAACAGCAGCCTTTTCTTTGCCTATCATTCAACTTATCTATAATAAAGAAATCAAGACATGTAAATCTGTTGAACTAAGATCATTGATCGTCACTCCTACAAGAGAGTTGGCCATCCAGATTGATGAAAGTATCAGTAACTACGGTAAGTATACTGGCATCAAACATGCAGTGATTTTTGGTGGTGTCAAGCAACACAGACAGGTGAAAAGACTTGAACAAGGTGTTCACATACTTGTCGCAACACCAGGAAGATTATTGGACTTGATTGGTCAAGGCTATATTGATTTGTCTACTGTCAAGCTTTTTGTTCTTGATGAAGCAGATCGAATGTTGGATATGGGATTCATCAATGACATTAAGAAACTACTGAAGTTATTGCCAGAGAAGAAGCAATCATTATTTTTCTCAGCGACACTACCAGACAATATTTTGAAATTGTCTCATACCATTTTAAATAATCCAAGTAAGGTGACTGCTGCGAGAGTATCATCAACAGCTGAGACAATTCAGCAATATTTATATTATACAAACAAGTCAAGCAAGAAAGCTTTATTGCATCATATTTTGAAAGATTCATCCATAGAACAAGTATTGATCTTTTCTAGAACTAAGCATGGTGCCGACCGCATCTGTCGAGATTTGAAGAAAAGCAACATCAACGCAATGGCAATTCATGGAGACAAAGCTCAAAATCAACGTCAGAAAGCACTCAGTTCATTCAAAGAAATGAAAATCCGCGTATTGGTTGCAACGGACATTGCAGCTCGTGGAATAGATATTGATAAATTGAGACATGTCATCAATTTTGATGTCCCGAATGAGTCAGAAACTTATGTCCATAGAATAGGTAGATCAGGTAGAGCAGGGGAAGATGGTATTGCAATCTCACTTTGCGAACCAGAAGAAAATGCATTTGTTAGAGACATTGAGAAACTCATCAAAAAGAAGATTACAGTAATCAAAGATCATCCGTTTCCTCAAACGGATAAACCGATGACTGCAGCAGAAAAGAAAGAAGCCAACAAAGAAAAGGCTCGTAGAAAGCAAGAATTTTTTGCTAATCGTAAGAAGAATAAAGCAAAAGCTTCTTACCGTAGATAACAGAACGAATCGCCTATCACAATAGAGGGAATTCAAAAATTGTCTTGAACAAGATTTATAAGATTAATAAGATGCACATGATGTGTGTTGATCTTGCCTTATACTCATTCTCGTTCTCTGAGGACTGTATCCTCAGAGTAATACGATTGAGTTTCAATCATATGAATCTGAAGTTACAAACTTCAGATAACGGGGTATTGATCTTGCTTATCCTGGCATCTTAAAAATCCTGTTCAGACAATAGAAAATCAAAAATTGTCTTAAACACGATTTATAAGATTAATGAGATACACATGATAGGTATTGATTTTGCTTATCCTGGCATCTTAAAATCCTGTTCAGACAATAGCAAATCTTAGGTCATCTTATATACAATCTATATGATTAATAAGATGCACAATGTGTTATTTAGAGAAAATTCTGACAAATTAAATTAGTCTTCTAATAGTAGTATTTTATCTCATTTCACTTTACCTTCAACTCCAGTGAAAGACATCCTACTGATCACCCCACCATTCACGCAGCTGAATACACCTTATCCAGCGACAGCCTATTTAAAAGGTTTCTTAAATACGAAAGATATAAGTGTATTTCAAGCGGACTTAGGTATAGATGTCATTAATGCAATGTTCTGCAAAAATGGATTGCATCAGATATTTGCTGAAGCAACACGACTAAACAATATTAATGATGAAAATGTCAGACGTATCTATGCATTGCGGCAAGCATACTTAAGTACCATTGATGATGTTGTCTTATTCTTACAAGGAAGAAACAAAACGCTAACTAGATTAATCTGTTCGGAACAATACCTGCCTCAAGGCTCTCGATTTAATCAGATTAAAGATGTTGATTGGGCGTTTGGGTCTATGGGCTTACAAGACAAGGCAAAGTATTTAGCTACCATGTATTTAGAGGATATTGCAGACTTCATCAAAGTGTGCATTGATTCAAATTTTGGATTTAGCCGTTATGCAGAACGCCTAGGAGTGAGTGCCAATAGCTTTGATGAATTACATGGTGAATTACAAAAAGAACAAAGTTTTATCGACGGATATACGCTAAGCTTATTAGAAAAATTGATCAAAAAAAATCAACCGAAACTAATTTGTTTTTCCGTACCCTTTCCGGGAAATTTATATAGCGCTTTTAAATGTGCACAATACATAAAAAGCACAAATGCTAATATTAAAATTGCGATGGGCGGCGGATTTCCGAATACGGAATTGAGATCGCTCACCGATTCCAGAGTATTTGATTATTTTGATTTTATTACACTTGATAATGGTGAATTGCCAATAGAAATTATCATCTCTAACTTGCTCAATCCAAGTGAAATAAATCCAAATCACAATTTATACAAACGGACATTTTTAAAAGAAAATAATCAGGTCGTCTATAACAATTACTCATTACGTAAAGATTATCAGCAAGCGGAGCTAGGTACGCCAGATTATAGTGATCTGCACCTTGATCAATACATTTCTGTTATTGAAATAGCAAATCCGATGCACAGCTTATGGAGCGATGGCAGATGGAATAAGTTGACGATGGCACATGGTTGTTATTGGGGTAAATGTACCTTTTGCGATATCTCCTTAGACTACATTAAAAATTATCAGCCGATAGCAGCAAAAGTCTTGGTTGATCGAATGGAGGGGATGGTAGAACAAACTGATGAAAAAGGATTTCACTTTGTAGATGAAGCAGCGCCTCCAGCATTAATGCGTGATTTAGCATTAGAAATATTGCGACGAGGACTACAAGTGCGGTGGTGGACGAACATTAGATTTGAAAAAAGCTTTACGGCTGATCTCTGTCGATTATTGCAAGCTTCTGGATGCATTGCTGTATCAGGAGGGCTGGAGGTGGCATCCAATCGACTACTATCGCTCATTCAAAAAGGAGTGACTGTAGAACAAGTGGCGCAGGTAACCAATCATTTTACAGAAGCTGGCATTATGGTGCATGCTTATTTGATGTATGCATATCCGACGCAGACAATTCAAGAAACTGTAGATAGCCTAGAGATGGTCAGGCAACTGTTCAAAATCGGCATTATACAATCTGGCTTTTGGCACCAATTTGCCATGACGGCTCACAGTCCTGTAGGTATGGCACCAGAAGCTTTTGGCGTAGTGGCACATCCTCAGGAGGTAAGCTTTGCGGATAATGAAGTTGCCTTTACAGATAGTACAGGTATAGACCATGATAAATTTAGTCCAGGCTTGAAGAAGTCTTTGTATAACTATATGAACGGTATTTGTTTCGAATTTGACTTGCAGGAGTGGTTTGATTTTGGTATTCCAGAAACTACTGTTGAAGAGGATTTTATTTCTTCATGCATCGAACACCTACCCTTTGCTCAATTACGACCAAGTGCTATCTTATTGTGGACAGGGACGATAGGAAATACAAAAATGGTTGATAATAAAATGGAATTAGCTATTTACAACAAACAAAACAGCCAATTAATTAAAATTGATAAAGACATCGGAGAATGGTTGACACATATATTACCTGAATTATCAATCGAATCTGATACCATTAAAACAGTCAAATACTTCAGGGAGCAATTTGAGATGAAGCATCAAGATTTTTTACAATTCTGGTATGATCGTCCAATGGAAAGTTTAAAGGCAATAGGTCTCTTAATCTTATGACATGACTATTAAAGACCGTACCTTTTGAAACTAAACATACAAGATGCAAAACGTAAGAAAAGGAGAAGAACTCGAAGAGAAAGCATTAAAGGAATTCTTGCAAAAGCATGACTTAATTTCGAATGTCAATAGTCCTTTAGAAGTGACGCAATTTTCTGGAGGTGCATCGAATCTGACCTACTTGCTTAATATTGAGAATAAAGAATTGGTCCTACGTCAACCACCGAAAGGAGCCATAAAAAGAGGGCATGACATGGGACGTGAATTTAAAGTATTGACTGGGCTAAACAATGGTTTTGAAAAAGCACCTAAAGCTTACGCATATTCAGAAGATGAGTCTATCATTGGCTCATCATTTTATGTCATGGAAAAAGTAGAAGGCATCATCATCGATTATAAAGTAGCCAAAGAAAGAAATATTTCAAAATCAGAATTTCCAATTATTGCTAACAGTTGGTTAGATAGTCTTGTAGAATTACACAGTTTGAATTATGAAGCTTTAGGCTTGACTGATTTGGGTAAACCAAATGGATATGTAGAACGACAAGTTAGAAACTGGAGTAAACAATATCTCAAAGCAGCAACAGAAGAAATTACAGAAGCACCCAAAGTCATGGCTTGGTTAGATGAACATCAGCCAGCAGAATATGATCACTGCTTAATTCACAATGATTTTAAATATGATAATGTCGTTTTTGAAGATAACAGCTGGCAAAATATAAATGCGATTTTGGATTGGGAAATGTGTACACTTGGTGACCCTTTTATGGATTTAGGTGCTGCAGTTGCATACTGGGTAACAGCTAGTGACAACCCGATGATCCAGATGACATTCCCTTACCCAACGATGTTGCCAGGTAACCCTAGTCGTTCAGAAGTTGTCGAACAGTACGCTCAAAAAAGTGGTCGGCCGGTCAATCACTTGATATTCTACTACGCTTTTGGTTTATTTAAAAATGCAGTAATCGTACAGCAAATTTATTATCGATATTCCAAAGGATTGACAACTAATGAAAAATTCAAAAATCTAAATTTATTGACTAAGCTATTTTACGAATTGGCGTGGAAAGCAATACAAAATAAGCGAATAGAGTGATTTGTTTACTCAGAGTTTATAATGAAACAATAGCTTTGTTAAAACGATGAGGATCAGCTTCTTTCATCATCTTATATATGCCTTCATAGACGTGCATGACTTGAGGTTTGGCGTAATAGTCTCCATCATCACCGTAAGGAGGTCGGCATTCCTTGGCAGAAATAGTAACTGGAGCTGAATCCAAAAATACAAAGCCTTTTTGAAACTCTAATGCTTGTTGATACATATAGGCAGTTGTTCCAGCAGGGACATCTTCATCAAGAAAAATAATCCGATTGGTTTTTTTGAGACTGGTTAAAATCTCATGATCAAGGTCAAAAGGCATTAATGTCTGGACATCGATTAATTCAACTGAGATACCAGTTTTTTGTAATAGCTGAATCGCTTTTTGTGCTATTGCGACGCATGCACCATAGGTCACAAGAGTAATGTCAGTACCGGAATTCAAGATTTCTACTTTGCCTAATGATACGGTAAACTCTCCAGGATTCGTAGGCAGAGGTTCTTTCTTCCGATATGCATTTAGTACTTCAATAATGATTGCTGGGTCATCTCCTTGCAGTAAGGTGTTGTACATTCCAGCAGCTTGTGTCATGTTTCTTGGCACACAAATATGTATCCCTCGCATAGAATTTAGTAACATGGCAATCGGTGATCCAGAATGCCAAATACCTTCAAGTCTGTGACCTCTCGTTCGGATGATTGCTGGAGCTTTTTGTTGTCCGTTGCTCCTGTATCTTAATGTGGCAAGATCATCAGCTAGTGGGGACATTGCATAATGGATATAATCCACATATTGAATTTCGGCAATGACACGTAAGCCACGCATTGCCATCCCGATTGCTTGACCTACGATGGTCCATTCTCGAATGCCAGTATCAAAAATCCTATCTTCTCCATACTTAGATTGTAAACCAGCCATCGCCTGGTTGACGCCACCAATTTTTCCAAGGTCTTCACCAAATGCATAGAGATTATCATGTTTCTCAAATAAACAATCAAAGTTGGCTTTCAAGATTTCAGACCCGTTCACAATAGGTGAATCTTTATCGTACTCTGCTTTGATATGTTCAACGTTTAGAGGAGATTTTTCAGACTCGCTATATAAGTGTTTACTGTATTTATTTTCTATTGATACCCTATGCTTTTGATGCCAAGCTTCTAATTTTTCTAAATGTTTGGGTTCTATTTTTATCGATAACATGATCACTGTTTCTGCATGCTTCAGTAAATCACTCAGTACGGGATAATGCAATTCTTTAAATTCTTCAATGGCTCTAGTGAGTTCAAGGTTATCTTTTATCAGAGATTTTAATTCTTCATAAATTTCGAGTAATTCAGATTGTTCTTGTTGTACAGATTGAGTAGTATTTGTCCAAGTCGATTTAATTTCTGTTTTTACTTCCTTCTGCCAAATAGATTTTTTTTCTTCTAACTCAGCTTGAGTCACTTCGGTTTGAGAAATTAACCACGATTCGAATTGCTTGATGCAGTCATACTCCTCTTCCCACTCTAGTCTCTCTTTTGATTTGTATCTGTTGTGTGACCCAGAAGTAGAATGGCCATTTGGTTGAGTGCATTCCTTGATGTGAAATACTGCTGGATTGTTTGTGTCCCGGACTTTGTTAAAACCTTCAGTAAATACCTCATTGAGTTCTTCATAATTCCAGCCTCTAGCAGTATAGATGTAAGCACCTTCACCTTTGTCATTAATTCTGAACCCTTCGAGTATTGTTGAAATACTTTCTTTTGTTGTTTGATATTTGGTTGGAACAGAAATGCCATGACCATCATCATAGATCACATAGATTAATGGCACTTTCATCACACAAGCAGCATTCAATGCTTCAAAAAATACACCTTCAGAAGTGGTCGCATCTCCAATCGTACAGACACTCAACTCATTCCCGTTTTTGGTAAATAATTGTGCTTGTTCTCGATTCGAATGTTGTTTATACTTTTGCGATGCTAAAGCTATACCAAGGGCGTGTGTAATGTTGCCAGCTAATGGAGCAAGACCTGAAGCCACGTTTATCGAAGTGGTCTGATCGATCCAGTTGCCATCTGTATCTATAAAAGCTGTGGCGAAGTGATTGTTCATTTGCCGTCCACCTGAAAAAGGATCGTGATCTTCATTGCTATACAAGGCTGCAAATAAATCACTAATGGTCGATAGTCCTGTCGCCAACATGAATGTTTGATCTCGATAATATCCAGAGAAGTAATCTCCAGGATTCACGACTTTAGCTAAACATATTTGTGCTAATTCTTTACCGCCACCCTCGATCCCAAATTTTGCTTTGCCACTCAGCACTTCTTTTCGGATGTCATTACTGGCATATCTGCTTTTCCAACAAACCTCCAAATCCACTAGATATCTCTTTAATTGGTTTTTGTTGGTTGTACGTTGGGTTGAAGTAATCACAGTCTCTAAGGTTTAGCAATGCGGAAGTTTGGTTTCGTATGAGTGCTTTTATAATAATAAGTTGAATTAGATGATTAACGTAAATTTAAAATAAATGTTGGTATCATTCTATATTATTTAGGAAGTTCTCAATTAATTCTCAAGATTATTCTATTCCTTTGTCGAGCACTGTAGTCATTCATGTGCACAAAAGTGATTGATTGCAGTATAACTAATATATGAAGCAGAAGAAAGATAAACGTAAACCAGGACGTCCAAGTGAGAAGCAAGCCGTCAATACGAAAGACATTCTTAGATTGGCATTAAAGGCATTTGCACGGGAAGGCTATGGCGGTGTCAGTCTGAATAGTTTAGCTAAAGAAGTTGGTGTTGCAGATTCTAACCTCCATTATCATTTTGGATCGAAAATAGAGCTATGGAAAAGTGCCCTTAATCTTGTTGGAAATGAAATTGTTCGTGAACTAGATAATCTATCTCGATTGATCAAAGACTTAGACGGTATCCAACAAATGAAATTATTCAATAAGCAGATTGTCTATGTTTCTGCCCGTTACCCGGAATTCCAGCAAATCGTAGTACAAGAAGTATTTTCCAAGTCTGCTCGCTCAGAATGGTTGGTTACACACTTATTAGGTAACATCTATCAATACATGGATTCGATAAGATTGGAAGAGCAAAAGAAGGGGCGTATCAAAAAAGTTCCACCTGCTAATATGACCAGTTTTGTCATTGGTTCAATTACGACATTATTTTCCCGTTCGTATCAGATGCAGAAATTGTATGGTCTAAATCCTTTTGATAAAGAAGAAGTAGAACGACATGCCGAAATCATGAACGACCTATTATTTAATGGCATGCTTGTTAAGGAAGAGTAGGGGAGATGTACTCAAAAAATTCTAATATTTTATCACGCACACGATCGCTTATATCATCTCCTGTAATCCAAGTATGTAGATTTCCTAAATAACTCATGCCGAGATATTCCGCTGATCGTTCGAATGGCACAAAATAACCTTCAATTTCTTCTTCCTCAGATCCACACGAAATACAAATCATGCGTTTACCACGCAATTGTCGACCTAAGTCTTTTTCTATCTGAAGACAATCAGTCAATCGATCAAGAAATGTTTTCATCAAACCACTCATCGAATACCAATAAACTGGAGTCAGTAGTATAACCAATTCATGATCTGCTAATGTTTGAATCAATGGAATGAAATCATCGGCTTTGTGTTTGTGGTCATAGGTATACGGACCAATTAATAACAATGCCAAATCAATTCTATCAGAAGGACAGACAGCCTGAATGACCTCTGCAATCTGATGAGTATGACCATCCACTCTTGAACTGGCCATGATGATAATTGAATTGTGTTTTGTCATATAACAGAGCTAAGTTAATGTGAATTTATTTTTATTAAATCAAATCCAGTTAAAGATGAGATACCATGTGTCTGATAGCCTAGTGTCTCAGAAGCTTCATCACCAAAAAAGAAATTAAAAATCAGTGAATAGTCTGTGTTATCTCGATGTGTCTGAAAAAAATATTCTAAGTCTTCTACATCATTTCTGTCAGTTTCATCTAGCGGATCAGCACATTGTTCAAAGACATAAGTCTCTTGTTTAAGAAAGTATTGCAGATTTTTTTCAACTCTATTTTCCATCCAATAAATGGTCCGATACATCGCTTCTTTAATTCGCTGAATATATCGGCTTCACTCAATTCCTCACTCGTCCAAAAATATGGCGTACAGAACCCTTTATTAAAGATTCCTTTAAAATTAAACTTACTGTCAAATTCTGTGGCATATCGATTACTCCAAGCCCCATGAAGATCATCAGCTAAATTAATAATGACATGATATTGATCATTAAATAGGTATTGAGTATTTATTGATTGAATAATTTCTTTCGCTTTCGTTTCAGCCTGTAATTCCTGTAATTCATTAATACGTTGCAAGGCGTGATTCTTCGCCATCGGATTATATCCCATAATCGCAGCCTTCAATCCATCTTTATCAGAGCCTTGTAGTTTTTCCAAATATTGGCTAAACCTTTCTTGACCTATCGGCATCTGATAGAGCTCTTCAAAAAATGACAGTATTGGGTAAAGAGTGAACGGCAAGATTTTTACTTTTAGTAAAGTAAAAATAGTGATTACATTTTAGTCTGTTTAATCGATAAATGTAGATGTGCAATAAGCGCATGTGAAAGAGCGTGGGATCCAATGCCGTTTAGTTAAGGAATTAAATAGCGCCATAGGTGCGACACATTAATAGCACGGTACGAAGTACCGTGCGAAATTGTTATAAAAGAGCTCCATTTGGCGGGATTTTTGATTGAAAATCATGACAAATGGAAGTTCAATCGCAACTGCTAATTTTCCTAAAGATTAACTAAGCGGCATTGCGTAGGAACCCTTTAGAAATCAAAGACGCGCGGAGGAAGAGTTGACTGTATACCTTCTAAATAAAACATTAGCAACAGGATAAACCCGTCACTAATGTTTACTAAAAAAGCTGTCATTAAATTGGCGGATTTGCAACATTCTTTTTTGCTTTTTTTGAAGCATTTTTCTAGACTTTAGTTTCTTATTGATACGTGCGAGCATGATATCTAATTCAGATATCACCTCCGTTTGGATATAAATAAGTTCTGCTTCTTTCAAAACCTCCTTTGCTTTGCTAAAGTCCATTCTGCATTCCAAAGCAGTTGCTTTTACCCATAAAAGTTGAGACCGATTCATAGCTTTAATCTTCATAGCGTATGAAATGATCTTAAATGCGCCATCGATATCATTGGTCCATACTTTTAATAAGGCCAAATATTTATAACCATCAGGGTGAGAAAAATCAGCAATTATAGCTTGATTCAAATAGTGCTCTGCTTTTTGATAATCCTTCAATTGTACCATATACAACTGCCCCATCAAGCAATTTGCCGGAGCATGAGCATCATCATAAGACAAAGCATAAGACAAATATTTAATGACTTCTTTCAAGTCAAATGGGTATCCATCAATAGCTTGTAGGTAGTACTTATCAGCAATTGTTAGTGCCATGATAAACAATTTAGAAAATTAATAATTGTACTCCGTGAGAGAATCGAACCTACCTGGCCAGCAGGCAAGCCCTCATTTCCCGATAGAAAGTCTGGTGTACTGACTAATATACGAACGGAGCGAGTAAAGAAATTATAGAATCAAAAAAGGCATCACCTAGAACAGGAGATGCCATGTAAATTTTTGTATGTGTAATTCGTTCTGTCTGAAACAGTTAACTGGCTAGATAGATATGTTGATTTATTTTCTCGATGTCTCCGTTTTATGCAAAAAAAAAGCGCCCAACTTGAATCAAATTGGACGCGTATGAATGTAGTATTTTTTAATGCTCAATAAACAACACATAACCCGGCCCAATCAATGGATCGAATTCTTCTTTTCTTTCTATGTTATAAAAGCAATACATAAGTTTCATATTAGCGTGCAAAGATATATTTTATTCTAGTTTCTGTAAGTCTCTGAATTTAGATGAGACAAATGCTCAATGAAGAGATTTAAAATCAAAGGCATAATCTGAAGGCCCATTTTTTTGGAAATAGTCTAATCTTTCCAGGGCTTCCTCTAATGTTGGGATATGTCCGACATCTATTTTCCACAGGCAGTAATATGCTTTGCCAAATGTTTCGAACCATTCTTTACGTCTGCGCATGAAGGACAAATGAGTGCCATTGTACATAAAGTTTTTGAGTGAGTCTACATCTTTCCAGACAGACACATTAATTATAATTCGTTCATTCTGATAAGGATTAAAACTTGTGGCATTATCATTTTCATCAGTCAGACGCCAAATAAATCCATCGCTGTTTTCGGCCTCGCCATTCACGGCATCTAGAATGTCTACGAATTCTTTCATGATCGGATCGTCAATATTGACACCTTTCATTTTTGCTATGTTGATTTCGGCGAGGTGTGTGCTAATGGTATTTCTCATTTAGAATTATGAGGTAGAAATATACAATCGACTTATCGAATGATCACTATTAATTGAGAATATCATGAAATAATGAATGTAATACTTTAATTCTATCACTAGAATTAATAATAAATCAACTGCTTCATTGCAAACAGTTATTCTTCCGTAAAGTAGTAGACAGAGATGACTGAATAAGCACAGAATTAATAGCAGTTTGTCTTTCTCCAAATAGAGTGGGGTAATAAGGTTTGACAGCGCTGGATATTACAATTCATTAGCTTATTACTATTAATATATATAACGTAGAGCTTAAAAATTGATATGAAAAGCTTAAAAACCCCCCTAAAGGGGGATACCACAGGTCATAATTATCAAGTATGTTTACCATAAAATATATTTAAGTGTCAATGATTTACTATAAGTGGTCCTTTACCTATAAAATTTTAACAAACCTCTTTGTATAAGTGTATTCGTTCGTGTTTTCACAGAGCGACTTCATGATTAAGTAAACGACTGGTTTTCATTGTTGAACAGACAACGAGCAATGTCTAATGGGATGTTTATGCTCTGTATTCAATATCAATTGATTGACTTATTTCCATGAATAATTAAAATCTAAACCGTGAGAAATCATTTTTCCTTCCTTTGTATCTTATTTTTTTTCCTTTCTTTCAATCAGCAAACAGCGCTTGCACAAGAAATATTATTCACTGCATCTGATCCATCAAACCCTCCGGCAATATCTTCAGATGAATATATTGAGCTCAATTGGTCAATACCAAAAGCATGTTTGGTAGACGAAAATGGAATCCAATTTACCAAAGTGCTTGTGCAAGTAAAAGCAGGTGGTAGGATCATTACATCAAGAGAATATAGGAACTTAGATAATTTATTTCTTGACGACAGCTTCACAGCTATATCAGGTAGTTTTAGAGATATTAGGGGCCCAAAATCAACAACTTCATATAGGCTCGAATTAGAAGCTGTAGGTGGCAATAATACGGTGAAAACAAATTGTTCAGGCTATACTGATACGGGACAAACTACTGTATTAAAAGAGCCAACAAATCTTACTGTGAGTCAGAATCATATTGAAAAAATTGTCATCAACTGGACACACAATTCTGATTGGATAAAGAGTTATTACTTGCGAAGAGCAGCAGTCAATAATTTAGAGTCTTTCATCAACCTGCCAATTGACATCCCCCTACTAAATAAAGGTAGCACATATACTTACGAGGATGCCTATTCATTTACTTCTGATAAAAGTATAAACAATGGAGAAGAATATACTTACACGCTGATTGGAGCCTCCCAAGCAGGTGAACAATTTGAATTCCTCGTTAATGGAAATGGTAAAACAATCCCAATACAGTTTAATGCAACCGATTCAGACGATGCCACTATATCTAATGTGAATTTGACATGGAATGATATCAGCAACTATGCAGATGAAATAAAAATTTATAGAGATGGGCAGATCATTAGTCAATTTGCTACTAATGAAAATGTTGGACAGATTGTTAATACTAGTTTTTATGATACAGATAACAATATAAACACGCCAGATGAAGAAGGAATTGAAAATTGCTCAACTCCGACCATCTGTGCACTTGAGGGTAGTGTCAATGCTTCTGAGGATATCAATAACAATACGGTGACTGTAGGGAGTGCAAAATTAATTATAGAACGACAATTTACTGGCACCGCCAAAGAAGACGAAGACGAAGTGACATCAGGTCAAACATCGGGAGTTGTAGGTATCTCACAGGGAGTATCGGCGGCGAAAGGTAAGGAGAACCAACTAATGACGTCATATATTTTTTCTAAACCAGTTTGTAATCAAACCATTAGTTTATGGGACATTGATCGCACTGATGAGATGTTTATTCAAGCTTACAACAACAATACCCCAGTTGAATTTACGGTAGATTTTAATGGCTCCTGCTTATCTATTGAAAATGGTATTTTGAAAGCAAATGGGGTTGATTGTGAAATACAAGTCAACAGAAATGAAAGTCATTCTGCAGTCATTACATTTTCATCTTGCATTGATAAAATTGATATCAGTTATTACGATCAAGGAGCTGGGAATGGCGGTTCTTATACAGTTGTTTTTGATGATGGTTGTACACTTGAACCATTGACTGATTTAGATAATGATGGTGTGATTGATTATTTGGAAAAACTAGATTTTCTTGATCAGGATCCTGCATTTGGTGTCATCCACAATTACGAAATTAGATTATTTAAAGATGGAGAAGCCATTGTTGCAGATTGTGACTTTGGAAATATTTTATCAAATGGTGAAATATTTGGTAAAGTATTGACCACTCAAGGTGAAATACCTGTAGAAGGCATCACTCTAAAATTAAGAGTAAAGCAATCAGATGAAACAACATCAAAACAGACAAACAGGCAGGGAGAATTTCATTTCACCAATATAAAATATGGACTTTTAGATACTTTTGTGATTGAAGCTGAACCATTAATGAGGCACTCCTTTTCAGAGTCTAAAATTATTGTGTTATCAAAAGCTACTCCCATTTCTAGTGATAATATTTTTTTTGATGACTTTTCTTATAAAAATGGATTTTCAACCATAAAAATTGACGAATTCACCCTTACACCTCGTGCTACTAAAGATGATTTAAAAATTGATTGGGATGTCTCACCAAAACAAGCTAATATAATCGTTGAAATTGTCAGAGATGGAACCACAATTTATAGATCTCAAAATACTGGAAATAATACTGACCATCTTAAAAGTAGTTTTTTAGACAAAACTGGTGCGCCTGGAAAGCAGTACGCTTACACAGTAAAAGCATATCAAATTACAGGAAGCTTACTCACTGACCCTGACAGTACTCGACTTTCACAAGGTTCGCAAGAATCATTGAGTACATTTCCAAGTGTTGTGCCTGTAACTAAACTTAACGCGACACCAAATCCTGATATTGGCTATGTGCTACTCACATGGACACACCGATCTAATGCAAATGATGGCTTTAGAATTTATAGAAATGGGACTCTATTGACAGAGTTGCCAGGCTATGAAGAGTCATATCGCGATGAGTCTTCTATCGCAGGTCAAGAAGCCACATATACGATTACTTCGTTCCGAAATATCGAAGGACTAACAACAGAATCGGTCGCTGTAGAAAGTGAAACAATCAATTATCCTTTATTAATAGAACCGAAAATCTTCAAGGCAACTGCTATTGTTTCATCATCATCTGTAAATTTATTCTTATTATCGACTAGTCCAGATGAATACAATTTTACAGGATACAATGTCTATCGAGAAGACGAAAGCGGTCAACAAGAATTACTAGTTTCTGTTTATAAAGGTGGAAATATAAATTTTACAGATTTCACAGGCATTCCTGGAAAATCGTATCTATATTCAATTAAGTCCTACCTTAAATTATCAGATGATAAGATAGTAGAATCCGAAAGTTCTTTTGCTAGACCAATTACATATCCTTCAATTTCTCCACCTGAATCTTTTGGACCATTTTTTGATGTTGCCTTTAATAAATTAGCAACATTTGGTTTTAATTGGGAATATCCAAAAAATGATGCAAGTATTGATGGATTTATTCTTTATGTCAATGAAGATATTGCTTTTGATACAATACCAGCACATATCAGGTCTCATACAGCATATAGCTCTGATGAAAATTATAATAATCAAATTTTAGGCGATTCACAATTTAGAATGAGTGCCTATCGACTGATTGAAGGTCAAGTTGTCGAATCTGAGTTGGTGCAACCGTCAAGAACAATTGCTTTGGATAACAATGACAACAGAACTATAGAATCTAATGATAATTTTACCGCCTCAACTAATCTTCGTACACACGTCAGGCTCAATTGGATCAATGAAACTCTAGCCAATAACTTAATTTATAGAGATGGCCAATTAATTGCATCACTCAAGAGTGGTATCGAAGCATACAATGACTATGATGCTCTAGAAGGGAAGACTTACTTTTATGAAATTGAATCTTCATTGGATGATGACAAATCAATCAGATTAGCCTCCTTTGGTAGCCTTGCAAATACAAAAACTATCTTCGGCAGAGTATTTAATCCTACTACTCGTATTGGTATTCCAGGGGTTTCCGTTTTTGCTAGCTCAACTTCCTGGGTTGAGAATTTCAATAATGTTGTCGCAGTCACGGATTCTACAGGCAGCTATAACGTCTTAGATTTTCCAATTACCATAGGACAATCAATTACATTAAGATTCGAACATCCAAATATTACTAACGACAATAATTCGATAGACGTAAATATTGATGACAAGTCATCATATGAAGTTAATTACCAGAATGATTTTAAAGCACCAACTGAAGAAAATGTGGTTGCAAAAATTAGTGCATTCACCGCTGTACCTAATCCAATAACCAGACAAGTAAAATTACAATGGAATACCGATACGGATCTTTACGACGGTGTCGAGATCCGACGCGGAACAGATATTATTGCCTTTGTTCCAAAAGGGGAATTAAATTACTACGTCGATGAGATGGTAGCTCCTGGGATTCGCTATACCTATTTCATTAAAACCTTTCTTAACGAAAATAAAAACACCAATCTGAATGAAGCTGCTTGTATCGATGAAACCAATGTCAACACACTGGGTTCAAATGTACTTCAGGTATTGAATGTAACTATACCTAAATTATTACCTGTTTTTGATCTCAAAGCTTACGAAGACGAGTCAAATGGAGATGTCATTTTAGATTGGTCTCATCTTTATGATAATCACAGCTATTATTTGGTTTTTCGCAATGATGAGTTATTGGATACTGTACATGTTGGTGACAGACTCAGTTACATTGATAATGGTTTTTTACCTGAAGAAAATTCGCGGTATACCATTATAGCTGGAGAAATTGTTGGAGGAGAACACTTTTTATCTGTGCCTGTTGATCTGACAATTATAACGCCACAAGTTGCTAGAGTCACAAACGTCAGAGTACTTGCACCTTCTGTACCATTTGAGTATCAATACGATCCACCAGAGGCATTAGTGGAAGTCTCAATTGAAGCTTTTCCAGGAATCTTCATTCCAAGCTTTGAAGCTGGGAAGCCAATCTTTCAAAACTATACACAAAATCACGTTGAGATCCATTGGGATTTCCCATCTGATGTCCGCGTCTTATCTGGATTTAATATCTACAAAGGAACAGCGTTAATTGCAACGGTAGATGATAGTGAACGCATGTATATAGATTTTACAGGTATTCCATTGGATGACACGAAATACTTTGTTACCACAAATGTCAAAACAGACGCAAAGGTCATTGTAGAATCAGAACGAAAAGCAGCATCATACACACGTGACTTTGCTTTGGATTTCACGGGTGGTAATAGCGATCCAAATGGAGATTATGTCGAAGTACCTCACAATGATGTATTAAATATTGCGAATGATGATTTTACAATCCAGGCATGGATTTATCCTACAGGCGAAAACCACAAAACAATTGTCTGCAAAGGTGAAGGATTTAGCAGACAGGAGATTGATTATATCTTTGGTATTTGGGAGACAGATGCATTTCCAGGTAATGGAAGACTTGGTTTATACCTGTACGGGGAATGGAAATTTACTGAAAGTCGCATACCTCTCAATGAATGGACGCATGTTGCTGTATCATTTGACATGACTTCACAAGGACCAATTCTTGCTGGTGAAGCGACTTTTAGCATCAATGGGGAAGTTGATGCTGTTAGACAGTATATGGATTATCATGTGCTAGCCATTGGTTCGACGGGCCCAATTTACAGTGATCAAAATCCACTATTTATAAGCAGACAAGGCTATGGCAGAAATGCGCACAATTTTGTAGGTCAAATAGATGATTTATTAATTCGGAATAAAGCCCTCAACATTGAGGATATCCAATCTTCCATGGTAAACGCGACAAAGCCTAGTGATAATATTGTATTGTATTACGACTTCGAACCAGAAAATCCTGCAATTAATGAGACAACACTAGTTGATAAGAGTTCAAATACGCTGAATGGAATATTACAAAATTTTGATTTTAATACAGTAAACTCCGATTATATTTTAAGAGACGGCAGTTTACAAGAAGCTTTTCCTGTCGTTTCTCCACCCTTTAATTTATTCGTTGAGCCAAATGCACAAGAAGGTAATGTTGAAATTGCATTTGACTATCCGACATTTGATGATGAAGTGAAACGGATTAACAAATTTTATATTTCTAGGGATGGTGAGCAAATCGATAGAATTCTTATAGATGATATCACCAACAGTCGTTTTGAAATTAAAGATCTTGATGGTGTGTATGAAGAATTCTATCTGTATGGTGTACAAGCGGAGAAATTAGAAAACAATGAAGCTTACACTTCAGATCCACATAACTATTGGAAAAGAGTGCAATATCCACCATTACCTGCACCTACGAATTTTAAAGGTAGTGTCGCAAAAGCTTTTACAGTCATCGACTTAACCTGGGACTATCCTGTCCGAAATAGAATTGACCATTTTGTCTTGAGAGAAGACGGGGTCATTGTAAAAGATGGAACCAACACAGTAAAAATTGATAAAAACAGTCGGTCATACAGCCATGTAATAACAACTCCCAAAATGGGAGGACATACCTATACGATCACTGCAGTTCACAATTTTCCAGAACCCACTAAAAAAGAATTTGAAGCTCAATCTGATCCAATACAAGTAGCAACTGGGATAGAAAATACAGTTCAAGAGATTACCGGTAACACAAATGGAGTCGATCAATTTGGCTGGAGTCTCGAAATGACAGAAGATTGGTTAGTCATAGGTGCCCCTCTAGAAAACCAAACTGGAACAGTACATATTTATCGGTTTAGTGAGCCTGCACTCTCTTGGGTACTATGGAAAGTTATCTCTGGAGAACATACAAATGAACGATTTGGCCATGCTGTGGACATACATGAAAACCAAATGATTATAGGTGCTCCCAATTATGATAATTCTAAAGGCAGAATTCAAATTTACGAATTTGAAAATAGTGATTGGATGTTGAAGCATGAACACACAGTTCCAAATCAAAATTTGGAATTAGGTTATGCAGTCAGTATAGAAGATAATGTCGCGATAGCGTCCATGCCTAATTGGCCAAACACAAGCGAGCAAGCAAGGCCCAGTGACTATTCCATGTATACAGTGCATAAATCTGATGATGACTGGGAGCAAGTCAAACTATTCAATAATTCACAATTTGTGTTTCCAGAACAATTTGCGTTTTTTGATACTTATGATAAAAGAGAGGGACACTCCATAGATTATGATAATCAGCTTCTCGTTTATACAAGACTAAAACTAGGACCTGATTTTATTTATAATTCATTCACCATGGTTGCATATAGATTCAACGATGGTCAATGGATCAAGTTGCCTGATTTTAAGGGCGCAGAAAGAGATTTAAATGGAGTCAGTTCTTATTATGAAGAGGGCGAAGTGTTATATATGAATCAGTATAATATCAATATTTCTAAGCCAGGTGATAACAGAAGTAATGTTAGAAGCGTATACTATCCCACAAGTGCTAGAATCCTAGGAGTAGGATCAGAGGATCTTGAACCCAATAGACGTCGTGCCGCTTATTGGTACCCTACAATGAATTATGCTCAAGTAACCGCTTTTCCAGTCATAGAGCATACATTAAAAAGCGATGACACCGGATGCAATAAAATTTTTGGACCTCAATATATAAAGGTAAGACAAATAATTAAAGGTGGGGAAATAGATTCTGATCCAAAATTTACAGAAATTATAAATAGAAATTACGATAGAGCTGAATTACGAAATGGTAAAGCACTAGATATTAATCTATCATATGCAGTTGTAGGAGATCCAGGTCTTGAAAACTTAGAATACACAATAGGAGATAACATCGGCAAAGTAGATTTTTATAGACTAATTGGTGATAATATAAATGATATCCTGGCTACCATGAAAGCTACCGATGGTTTAGACGAAATAACAGTGGAATGGACAATAAGGGATGGCTTACTAGGAGATTACATTTTCAGAATATATCGAGACAATGAATATTTATATGAGGAAACATCAAAAGCGAATGAATATAGCTACATCGACAAACAAGATGAAGGTACAGCAGTTGCAGGAAAAACATACACGTATACGGTTGTTCCTATTCGAACTGGTATTACTTGCGGCAACACTGGCAATGATGACGGCATCCTTTATGGTACGCCTTTGTCTGATCCAGGATTTGCAAAAGCCAAAGGAGAAATATCAGGTCAAGTCGTCACACGAAATGGAAATGTAGGAATCGAAAATGTCAAGGTCACGGTTTCAGCAATAGTAGATGGAGAATTGGTAGAAGAATCTGTGACTACCCTATCAGATGGTACATTCACAATAAAACCATTGTTATTCGATCCCGATGGGACTAAGTTTGGAATACAGGCAGAATTGGCAGATCTGGATTTTTCAAAACCAGATTCAGTTCTTGTATCTGGTAACCGTCCTACTCAAAGCGGAGTTATCATATTTAACGAAAGTAGTTATGTGATGACGGGTAGAGTTGGCCAATTTGATGCTGAGTGCGGATTAGCAGGTAGAAGAGTGGATTATTATGAAGACTATGAGGATGGTACAATCATTAAACAAGATTCTGTGTTTACAGATGATGAAGGTGTTTACAATTTAATTGTCAATCCGTTTGCTCAAGGTCTTAAATCCATACGAATACAAGTTGATAATATCCAATATTACCCAGCAGAAGGAGAAGAATTAAGTGCAGAGAATCCAGGCGAACCTGCCAGACACCAGTTTGCAGTCGTAGACCCACAAGATGCAGACCCTAACATATTAGAAGTCTCTCAAACAGAAGCAGCTGCAGCTATACAGATCGACCCTGATGGACTCAAAAAAGTTACGACGGTTGATTTTACAGATAATTTATTATATCCTGTTACGATAGACATCCTGAATAGTTGTGGCAATGTAATAGACAATAACAGCAGCTATACAATCAGAATTACCTCAGATGAATCGTGTTATGTCAGAGAAGAGAAAACGAATAGTCACGGCAAATTAAGCCTCAATTTACCAGCACTCAATTTTCAGTTTAGTGTAATTGGTCTTGCTGAAGATGATCCTACACCAACTGCTGTTCGGGTCAGCGAATACCTAGATTCAAAACCAATAAAATTAGATCTTCTAGATTTACATAGAGCTGCAGGAGAAGAGATTCCTGCTTACGATAAGTCTATCTTCACCTATCACACAAAGGCTGTCATTACAAATACTTCGACGGCATTTACTGAATATTTATGTGATGATAGAAACGCAGCTGCTATTATAAAGCAAGATGAAAAATACTCACTCTCGTTTTCAGTATCAGAAGATCATGGACCATCATGTCTTGTAAACCAAGGCTATTTATTAATCAAAAATTCTGGTTCAATTAATTCTAAACCAGATACATTGAGATATGATCTGGAAAGAAATGCTTTCCCACGATATAGATTCACGGCAGGAGGTCCTAATCTGATTAGTCCGTATGAGTGGACCATACTTGTTCAATATTTTTCAGAGAATAATAATTTATTGAGCGAGACAGTGTTCCCTATATTGGTAGAAGGATCCAGACAATTACCAGGAGCTGGACTGAGTCTTGACCTAGGCGATGAAAATGGTGAGATCCAATTACCAATTATGGTTTTGCGTGATCCTCCTGGAGATGCCAGTTCAGTGACAATTGAAAAAGGTAGTCGAATTAGTTCTGAATTATCATTTAACAGCTCTACCTCTGGAGGTCTTGGTTTAATAGCAGAAGTGGCAGCATCCTTTGGCGGACCAGGTTTATTTGCAGAATATGAATTTATTAAAGGCGGAGGAAATGAAAGATCAAATTCAGTTACTGTAGAAACAGAATTAACAGAGTCAATATCTACTTCGGATGATAACGATTTTACAGGTCGCCAAGCAGATGTGATTGTTGGTGTAGGATTAGCTTCTTCATTTGGAGTTTTACAAGGAATTAGAGTTAATGGATGTGATGACATTCAATTGTTTTCTGAGATTGGATTTAGTGCTGATGGCGTATCGACTGAATGGAATTATACACTTGGATTTATCGAAGGCATTATTAACCAATTGAAAACAGACAGCCTCAACTTGAGGACTGGTAATTTGACGTTTCGATATGCAGATGGAACTCCTTACTCCGAAGAACAAGCCATATTAAAAGTTTCTTCTGAATTAAATGCTTGGTACAAAATATTGGAATATCATGACATCAATTCATTACCACATTATATCTTATGTGCGGATGAATCGTACAGAGATGAACTGTCTGAGTCAAACAGAGCAGAACTGGACAAATGGCGTGGTGCCTTTTGCAGGGAGATTGGAGTGTTTGAAGGTCAAAAATTTACATTAAATGATAAAATCACTTGGGATGATGATTTAATCAATAAGTACAAGAATACTGCCGCGGCTATAGAATCAATGAAGATTGGTAGAGATGATTTTCCAGTTGAATTTAATGCCAACGATTGGGATGAGGCACAACGAACACTAACTGCCGACTATGAAGCCAATGTCGATTCTTTAGGTCATAATCCAGCAAAAAACAAGACGCTTTCTGGCGGCGTTTCAAAAGAGTTTACGTATACCAATACTCGGACTGCAACAACAGACCTTGGATTCTCTTCTTACTTTAGTACATCAGGGGCTGCTGGATTCTATTTTAATAGTGAGTTAGAAGTTGGGCTTGTATTTAGTAATGGTGTTGCAGGGATTGAAGCCAAGGCTGGAATACAAGGTGAATTCGAAACTTCGTATGGTTCAAATCGTGTTGCTGAAGATGAACAATCCACAACAGTCACTGTGAGCCTATTAGACGATGATGCGGATGATAATTTTTCTGTCACGATCATTCCATCCCCATTGGCGAATCATGGACCCTATTTTGCTTTGACAGGTGGACAGAGCAGTTGTCCAGCAGAAGAGGCTTTGTCAAGTAGAGACAATGCACCCATACCGATTGATAACTTTGAAATGGTGATAGAAGATCCAGTGAGTGGTGCGATAGGGAATACAATTACCAAACAAAATATACCTCTTGATGAAATCATCATATTGAACCTCAAAGTGAAGAATATTACAAATTTGAATCTCAATCGAGTAGCAGAATTATTCGCTGGAAATAATTTTAACAACCTTAGAATTTTTGTGGAGGGAGACGTATTGACAAGCACGAATTCTCCGAGTATTCCAGTAACAGGATCGGAACAAAGAACAATCTCAGTTGCTTTCGAGAGACCTGCATTTTCAGATAGATACAGTTTTGAAAACATCAAACTGAATCTGAAAGTATTCTGTGATGGTGAAGACACCAGATCCGAATTGGAATCATCGACATTTGTTACCGTGAATTTGTACTATCAGCAACCCTGCAGTCAGATTTCAATAGGTGCGCCTGAAAACAATTTTGTAATCAATCGAGTCAATAATTCGATCCCAGATGATAGAGAGTTATTGACATTTAAACTCTACGATCTTGATCCTGATAATGAGAATCTAGATGAAGTCATCTTAGAATATAAACGCTTAAACCAAAATTCAGACTGGACAGAAATTACACGTATTGATCGAGATGTTATTAAGGATGAACTGGACTTGTTTCCCTTAACTGAAACTCCATTCTATCTATTTAATTGGGATATAACAGGTCTATACAATCAATTTCCCGATGGAGAATATATTGTGAGGGCAATCTCAAAATGTAAGGGTAGTGCAGGAGAAATCATAAGTAAGGAAATTAAAGGCACCATCAGCAGAAGTTCTATCCATGCCTTTGGAGTCCCTGAACCAGCAGATGGTATTTGGTCAACAGGAGATGAAATTTCTGTGGTGTATAGCAAAGATCTTGACTGTGGATTGATCAATAGGCCTGCAGAATTAGCCAAGAATTTTAAATTGTTAAATCGAAGTCAAAATGACGAAGAGATTCCGTTTAATCTTATTTGTACAAATGGAAAAATAAGCCTGATTCCAATATCTGATTTATCTTCATTTGATGGTGAAACTTTGGTGTCGGTTTATAAAAATGTCATTGATAAAAATGGCAATCGTGCAGATGATATTGAATGGCCATTTAAGGTGGTGACGAAGCAAGCAGATTGGATTAGTCAGGATATCGAAGTTAGATTGTATCAAGGAGAAATGACTGATAAAGTTGCCTTTATTGCTAATGGATCAGGAGAGCAGGTGACAGGCTTAAGTCTGACGAAAAGTGCTGAGTTGCCTTGGCTCGAAGTGGATACAGAAAATTTCACTTTACTTAAGGCAGGTAGAGGCATTCCGCTGACAATCTCTGGGAATCAAGATCCTGGGATCTATGAGGGCCAATTATCAATCAACGGAGTTACTGGAGTTGCACCGAGTATAAACATTAAAGTCACAATCCTACGCGCACCACCAAATATAGAAACGCTTCAAACTGGAGACAATCAAATGGTTATCACCTCTGATTGGAAATTTGAAAATGAAGTGCCAGACATTGATTCATTGGATCAAATCCAAGTATGGTTAGGTGATGAGCTACGTGGGTTTGCTAACATGAGAGTCGAAGGGCCTTTCTATGCAGCAACAATTGTAGTACAAGGGAATGAAGAAGATGAAGGTAAACTTTTGAACTTTAGGGTATGGCAAGGAGATTCTCAAATTTATTATGAAGCCAAATCTACATCCACGATAAGATTCAATAAAGATTCAAAAGTAGGTTCCTTAGATGAGCCAGAAACGCTCGTTGTTGATGTTAGGGATGTTATAAGTGATAATCTACAAGCTAGCTCAGAGAATCGGTCTATCGAGGTAAAAACAATTGAAAGTAATCCTTCAATTCGTTTGGCTCCAAATCCTACGACTAACTTAACTACTATTTCTTTGCGATCTGAAATTGCTGAAGATTCTCAAATAAATATTTACAACTCTCTCGGAGAACTTGTTCACCACATTGATTACAAAGAGATTTTAAGCAGCAACCGTGAAGTTATATTTGATACAAATAAATTACATGGAGGTATCTATCAGGTCGTCTATTCTTATAGCAATAAAATAGATTCTAAAAAACTGATAGTCATTAAATAACTTACACAATGGAGCTGCCACATCGATGGCAGCTCCAATTTCTTTAGGGCTTTTATAAAATCACAGAGATAGCCATTAATCTAAACCTTAAACCCCTTTTAAGGGGATTGTCAGTCATATTCTTTAAGTTATTTTTATTCCATCAGGAGAAGTTCTGATAAGCTATTACTGATTTTCACTCTTAGTATTGATAGCACAACAGCTGTAAAAAGCAGTTGTTCTATTTGAAAAATCTCATATAAAGAATTGACTGGTTGCTAAATATATAGAGAAGGAAATTTATATACTGATTTTGTGTTATGACAAAGCTAATTACTATAATCGATAATATTTTGGTTCACTTTAAGTCAGCAGATTGGTTATATAAATAGGAGTCTGCTGTTCTTGGTTCAAAAAAATATGATTAGTATTAATCAACTATATCATTTATGGATAAATGTATTGTCTCTTAGATTAGTGTACCAACAAGGAAATTAACCTTTGTATTGCATATTGATAACCATCTGTCCCGCAGCCACAAATGACGCCATCCACAACTGCAGATATAAAAGAGTAATGTCTGAATTCTTCTCTTGCATGAATATTAGAAATGTGCACTTCGACAACTGGAACATCTACACTTGCTATAGCATCTCTCAGTGCTACCGAAGTATGCGAGTAGGCACCTGGATTGATGACGATGCCTGCAGCCGATTTTCTAGCTTCCTGGATTGCATCTATCAATTCTCCTTCGTGGTTGCTTTGCTTAGCAATTAGCTTGAAGCTATACTTTTCTGTAATGACTCGACATTCGGATTCGATATCAAGTAGAGTCTTATGTCCATACACTTCAGGTTCTCTCTCTCCGAGTAGATTGAGATTGGGACCATTGATGATTAATATTGTTTTTGCCATATGATTAATACTCCAATGTACAATTAGTACAATTATCAATCCAAAACGAAACAGATTTGACATGTTTTACAAACAGATTTAACAAGTTTTGAATCTTATTAAATCTTAGGGCATTACTCAGCCATTAAATCTAGGTATGCTTTGAGGTCTTCGAGTTGCTGATCACTCATTTTTTCTATTGGGTATCTAGGCATGTAAGATTTTTTGCCGTGCTTAGCGTGGGTACCATAACGGATGATCTGAAATATAGAATATCGAGAGTAAGTTTCAGCTTTATTACTTAACCATTTGAAAGTGAGTGATGAGTCATCAAGGTTTAGGTAGCTGTATCTATTGTTTAAGTGGCAGTGTTTGCAGCTGACATCATAAACCAATTTTCCGTTTTGTACATCACCTGTGTTTGGCGCCTCTGAGTGTTTATCACGGGGCCTTGGGTCAACGAAATGAGCAGGAGAGTGTTTGAGGTATTTCGATTCCAAAATCTGTATGGCTTGCATTTCCATTTTATCCCCATTGAGCGCTTTTTGGATGATCATCGCTTCATTTTCGTCTAAGTTGAGATCTCCCAAGGTAAATTGTAATTCCCACAGATAGGCCAATATAGATTCAACTTCCCAGTCGTGTAATTCGCGACCTTGAGCGCATTCAACAGCGCAGAGTTCGATAGCCGCTCTTATGTCATGTTTAGCTGATTGTATTAAATCGCCATATTTTTTGATATAGTCATCATTGTAAAAGTCTGTTCGATTTACTGCACCATATAAAGTAGTTGCTTGCAAGAAAGGTAGCCCCTTTTTTACGACATATTCCAACCGTGCTTCGGGGTCTGAAACACTCACATCAGGATCTTCTCGTTCGATGTTGTGACATGATGTACATACGAAATGTTTGCTCTGCCTCTTCGACTTCAATTGACCTTCAATATCAGAAAAGCCAAACTTGACCAGATCTTCACCAACTTGCGCCGACGCGCCCGCAATTGATAAATCTGGAGAATGGTCTACAGACTTATATCCCAATTGATACAGTGCTTCGTATAGACTTTGGTCCTTGTCAAGTACGGTAGCCTCTTTTTCTGAAGATTGAAAAATTATCCAGGCACCAACTAATAATATTAAAGTAATTAGACGATTCATTTTTAATCAGACTATAGTTATAAACTAAATAAACGAGAAATCGTAAATCCTAATCGGAATTCACCATCAGCAATATTTGATTGCGAATAAGGAATGTAATCTGTTTCACTTATCCCTCTGGTATTGGTAAAGTTCATTTGGAAGACATGACCACCACTTGTATTGAATTCGATACCTAATCCTATTGCTGGATAAAATTGGTTTTCGCTAGTACGAAAAGCAGATATCGGAAATGTCGTATCAACAATCAGGGCGAGAGATTTCGAAAACTGTGCTCTACCAGCTAAGCCAACAGCAGGCAAGTTATTACTGTCACCTGCTGGCACTATATTTCTATAAGTCCAAGATGCATTAGCCTGAACAGAGATTCGTTCATTGAATTTTCTAGCCGTTAAAACACTTAAATGATAACTCCATCGATGAATCGGAGATTCAAAGAAATGCAGCACACCCTCAGTCTCACTTTTGGGTTGAGTAGACACCGTAGTCAAACCTAGGACAACCAAACTAACTGGTTGTGTTTTTGTAGCACCTTGTGTCATTAATCTAAATTTTGCAAATGAGTTTATCAATTGCCTGAGTGGTCCCGCACCTTTTGTTCTGTTGATTCCCACCATTAAATTTTCAGTGACTCCATATTCAAAGCCGATCATGACATCAGAAGCATTTTCCAAACCATAAAACGTACTCCATCCTCCTCCAGATCCTGCTAGATCTCCAAACCTATGTCCAACACGAAAATCCAATTTTCGAACAGGCAGCATCTCTACCGACTGGGTATTGATGATACGTCTGTCGCCAAAAGTTTGATGTACAGGTTTGGATTCTTGGGCACAAAGTTCGAAAAATCCAAGTAGTAGCAGGTATATTATAAATGCGTATTTCATATTAATTTTTATAACCATTCTCCATCCAACAGGTCAAAATATTTAATTGCTCCGAAGATAAAGATGATTGACCTTCGGCGTAATTTGGGGGCATGTCACGAACTATAATTGTTCTATCTACAAATAAATCATCAGTTAGAAAATTCACCAAACTTCTATACGTAGTGTAATCTCCGGGTGCACTTGGTCCACCATCATGGCAATCGACATAGGCACATGTTGCATCAATTATTGGTTTTACACTCGTCGTGTAGGCAATATCATCAGTACATTCCGTAGTTATAACCACTAACTTATCGTTTGTACAATGTGTTAAGATGCATGAGCAAATCAGAAAGATGGTGAATTTGAAAACTTTTTTGCTATTCATACGCTTTAATGAGAAGGTGCAAATTTAGTTATTATAGCGGTTTGCAAGGGAATAATATTATTTTTGAAACAAGAAATATATAAGATATGTATCCAATTGAACTAGTTACTCCAATGTCAAAAGAATTGACAGATTTTGGTTTTGAGTCATTATCTTCTGAAAAAGCTGTGATAGACACCTTAGAAAACATGGAAGGCACAGCTTTGTTGGTAGTTAATTCTGTTTGCGGGTGTGCTGCAGCTAATGCAAGACCTGGGGCTAGAATGGCTATACAGCACGACAAAAAACCTGATAAATTATACACTGTATTTGCTGGTGTAAATAAAGATGCGACTGCTAAAGCTAGAGAATATCTATTGCCATATCCTCCATCTTCACCATGTATTGCCTTATTCAAAGATGGAAATCTAGTCCATATGATTGAAAGACTTAACATAGAAGGGCGTACAGCTGATATGATATCTGAAAACCTTAAACTTGCATTTAATCAACACTGTTAGGTGTTTGTGCTTCACTTGTATAAAATTATTCTGCTCATATTATTAAGTTCATTTCTGATTGGATGAATCTATATAATATATCTTTTGGGTTTAGCTTCCAGTTTGCTATTTTACCCTACAATTAACCAACATGAACACACAGTCACTGCCTGGAGATGTCACGCTGCCGAGTTCTGATCGAGAAATTGAAGCACTGATAAATCTCGATTCAAGAGAACACAAATATTCAGTTGAGGATTTCTTCAAAATTCCTGATCAAGCAAATTTTAAAATATCTCCAGATGGAGACTACATTTCTTATGTTGGTCCGTATGAGCGTAGAAGAAATGTCTTTGTCAAAAACAGAAGCACAGAAGAAATTATACAAGTAACAAAAGAATTAGAAAGAGATATTGGTGGATATGCTTGGATTAATAATCAAAGACTCATTTACATAAAGGATAGTGGCGGTGATGAAAATTTTAAATTATTTGCCGTAGACAGAGATGGTTCTAATGCTAAAGATCTAACACCATTTGATAAAGTTAGAATCCAATTGATTGATGATCTACCTGAGCAAGATGATCACATAATCATAGGAATGAATAAGAACAACCCTATGCTGTTTGATCCCTATCGAATCAACATCAAAACGGGTGAGCTTGAGCAGATCGCTGAAAATAAAAATCCTGAAGAACCTTTAGAAGGGTGGATGACAGATAATGATGGTCAACTCAGAATTTGCATGAAAACCATAGAAGGGATTAATCATGCTGTGATGTACAGAGATTCTGAAGATGAGCCGTTTCGCGAAGTAATTCGTACGAATTTTAAGGATCAATTGGTGCCTATTAAGTTCGATGCCGAAAACAGTCCGATCGTCTACGTATTGTCTAATTTGAATAGAGACAAAACAGTGCTTGTCAAATTCGACATGACTTCAAATCAAGAGTCTGGCGATGTTCTTTTAGAAAATGATAAATATGATGTCGACGGCTTGCAATGGTCTCGGAAAAAGAAAAAGGTGACTGCTGCTAACTACACTAGCTGGAAAACAGAATTAGTTTTTTTTGATGATGACTCCAGACAACTTTATGAGAAACTGCAAGCATTACTTCAAGGTAAAGAAGTTAGGATCGCGAGTAAGAACAAAGAAGAAACTATTTTCATTTTACGCACATTTAATGACAGGTCTTTAGGTTCCTACTACATATATGATTCGACATCGGATGAATTGGAAAAAATTATTGAGATAAGTCCATGGTTATCTGAAGACGATTTGTCAGAGATGAAACCGATTAGCTATACTTCAAGAGATGGACTTACCATACATGGTTATTTGACTTTGCCAAATTCTTTTGATCATAAGCCAATTCCGATAGTCATCAATCCGCATGGAGGTCCTTGGGTAAGAGACAGTTGGGGCTATAATCCGGAAGTGCAATTGCTTGCGAGTCGCGGTTATGGTGTGCTAAAAATGAATTATAGATCAAGCACAGGCTATGGCAAATCATTTTGGGAAGCTGGATTTAAACGATGGGGCAAAGAAATGCAACATGACATCACAGACGGTGTAAATTATTTGATCGATGAGGGCATTGCAGATAAAGATAGGGTAGCTATTTATGGAGGAAGCTATGGTGGTTATGCAACATTGGCTGGCATTTGTTACACTCCAGATCTATATGCTTGCGCGGTTGATTTTGTTGGTGTGTCCAATCTCTTCACCTTTATGAATACTATTCCACCATATTGGAAGCCTTACCTAGATATGCTAAAAGAGATGGTAGGAGATCCTGAAGAAGATAAGCAGCACATGGAAGAAGCATCACCAGCATACCATGTGGACAAAATAAAAACGCCTTTGTATGTCGTGCAAGGCGCCAATGATCCAAGAGTTAATATCGATGAATCTGATCAGATTGTTAGTTCTTTACGTGATCGGGATATTGATGTCCCATATTTAGTAAAGTATGATGAAGGACATGGATTTGCCAACGAAGAAAATAAGTTCTTGTTTTATAAATCTATGTTGGGTTTTATATATAAATATCTGAAAGCCTAGGGACTTATTTTACATCAATCTTTCCGTCGGTTTAAGCCTAAACACCGCAACATCCATTTTGGTAAAGGCTTTTCTGGGTTTCTTTTCTTAAGGTTCAAATACCAGTTTAGTGATTTTAATATTGGAATTTTATGTGCTTCTACAAATTCAATTAAAGTACCATCTGGATCCTCAATATATGAGAAATGCCCTGCTGCCTCTCCCATGTCAAAGTGATTGCCACTGTCGACAGTAAAAGGATGTCCAGCTTTCTGGCATAAACGTCGCATCGCGTCCATACCTTGTACATCAAAACACAAATGTATAAAGCCCAAATCACCCCATAGTCTGTTTTTAAATATACGGGTAGGTTTGCGATCAAGCGCTTGCACTAATTCTAATTGGCTTCTACCGATCCATTGGCTGAATGGGCCACGTCTTGGTTGACTATGGGTGATCAAGCATCTTCTGAATCTTGACTGTGTTCCTTCTAAAAGCGTGTAATCTGGAAAAACACCTGTCTCATCGTAAATAATCTCATCATAACCCAACACAGATTTGTAAAAGTCTAATGATCGATCCATGTCAGAAACTCCAATAACAACTCCATAGACACCTCCTGTCGACGGCGTTTGTGGCACATACCAGTCTTCACCTTCGACAACTTCAATTGTATTATTATGTAAATCTTTGAGTAATATTCGTTGTCTGCCATCAGGTGTTATAAAAGGAGCTCCTATTGTAGGGATATTTTCATTTTTGAGATGATTGGCTGTTTCCTGAATACTCTTGCTTTTAATCTTCAAGGCGTAAATGCCAAGATCACCGAGTCTTATTTCTGTTACAGGAGGTTCTGGAGTTCTGTTTGTGTATTGCCATATTTCTATGCCACCACCACCTTGCATACTCATAGCGAGGACAGCATGTCTACTTCTTGGTTTCCCACCAGTATAAGGCAGCATCAATTCTGCAGAAGCAGCTTCGTCAAAAATAGGAACGTCTATACGGAATGCCTTTCGATACCAATCCCAAGTTGCATAGCAATCCGGATTACCTATGCCAACTTGTTGGATTCCTCCAATAATGGCTTTCATATTAAGATGGCATTACTGCTTCTGCTTGATGAAAACTTGCGGCTTGCTTTTTGTAAACACCTTGCTTTAATTTTTCTGCTATTTGAGCAAATGCTTCAAGTGTCTTATCAATATCATCGAAGGTATGTGCCGCTGTAGGGATCAACCTGAGTAGAATCATGCCTTTGGGTATAACAGGATAGACTACGATGGAACAGAAGATGTGATAGTTGTCTCTCATGTCTTGGACAAGTACCATTGCTTCTTCTACACTGCCATGCATATAGACGGGAGTGACACAGCTGTTGGTATCGCCTATATCGAGTCCTTTTGCTTTAAGACCACTTTGTAATTTATCGACATTAGCCCAAAGTTTAGCTTTAAAACTTGGATTCGCATTCATCAATTCCAAGCGTTTTTGAATACCTAAAACTACGGCCATAGGCAAGGACTTAGCAAAAATTTGTGAACGCAGATTATATTTCAAAAATTGAATGATGTCTTTATCGCCTGCGAGAAAAGCACCGATAGAAGCAAATGATTTGGCGAATGTGGCAAAGTATAAATCTATACCATCTTGAACGCCCTGCTCCTCGCCAGCTCCTGCACCAGTTTTACCTAGTGTGCCAAAACCGTGCGCATCATCAACTAAAAAATTAAAATTGTATTTTTCTTTAAGTGCGATGATTTCTTTCAATTTGCCTTGATCTCCTCGCATCCCAAAAACACCTTCACTGATGACCAAAATTCCACCTGAAGTACCTTCGATGAGTTTGGTCGCTCTCTCTAGATTTGTTTCTAAACTTTCGATTGAATTATGTTCGAATGCATATCGTTTGCCTAAATGCATTCTAACTCCGTCAATGATGCAAGCGTGACATTCGTTATCATAGACGATCACATCATGTCTGTCGACTAAGGCATCAACAGCGGACATGATCCCCTGATAGCCAAAATTTAATAATAGACCTGCTTCTTTGCTAACAAATACTCCAAGATCATTTTCGAGATTATCGTGTAGACAAGTGTTGCCTGACATCATCCTTGATCCCATTGGATATGCGATTCCCCATTCAGCAGTTGCATCGGCATCTGTCTTTCTGACTTCAGGATGCTCTGCCATGCCTAAATAGTTGTTTACACTCCAGCAAATGACTTCTCTATTATTGAACATCATCTTGCTTTGGAGAGGTCCAGTTAATTTAGGAAATATCCAATAACCTTCTGCTACTTCTGCCCATTTACCAAGTGGTCCTGGGTTGTTTACACGCTTTGAAAATAAATCCACGCTTAGAATAAATTAGTTAGTTAATACTCGTTTTAATCGATAGGAACACTAGTATTCATATTCCTAGATCGTGAATATCCTACTTTAATCAAGAAAATGGATGTCAAATGGGAAATTAGTTTATTAAAAAGTCTCTGAGACGTTAGATCTTTGACTCTTATACCGTTTGATTTTACTTATGCCATAGCCCTCATAAAATCCGATTTTTTGATTTTTTTTTAACGCTTAGCAATACTGTATTTCTCCTTTGCTAATGTAAATGCATTAAAAGCATTGATGACTTTTCCTGTCTTGCTTAATGAGTTAAACGGCACAGTTTTCTTTTCTCCATTTGAATCAATAATCACTACAGGTACATCATAACTATTACCTGATTTTAAAATAATTTCTTTTATCTGTAAAGCAGTGAGATTTGGAAAATGAGTCCAAAGCAATGCAGCTAAACCTGACACCAATGGCGCTGCTAAGGAGGTTCCTTCAGAAAAGCCATAATTATCATTTATTTCAGTCGTATATATTTTCACACCTGGCGCAAATACATCAACAGCTTCTTGTCCGTAGTTTGAGAAATGTGCAATTAATGTACTATCTATAGTATAAGTACTCGCACCAACTTCTATAAAATTATCTACGGAGCTGACACCAGCCATATTATCATTAGGATAAAACGTCTTATTATCATTATTACTTGATTCATTCCCAGAGCCATGCACAATAAGTACATTATGGTCAGCTGCATATTTAATGGCTTTTCCTACCCATTTTTCGTTAAGAGAAAATTCTTTACCCCAACTCATATTGATAATTTTGGCACCATTGTCTACTGCGTATCTTATAGCTACTGCAATGTCTTTGTCTTCTTCATCCCCAGAAGCTACCATGACAATGGGCATGATTTCGATATTATCAGAAAAACCTTTAATCCCGATATTATTAGCTCGATTTGCTCCTATAACACCTGTTACTGCTATTGAATGTTGGAAAGGGACGTCACCGTACACAATGTTGCCTCCATAATACGCGTCTTTTATATTTCTTAGATCGTCACAAAGCATTGTACGATATTCATTGTCAATATTTAGCGAATTATTTAAAATGCCACTGTAAAGTTCCTTGTAAGTTTCTAAATTATCAATGCCTAAATCTTCCTGTATAGTATATTTTAGAAATTCACCGTGCGACATTGTAGTGCTATCAGAGTTGAGAAGTAAAACACTATCTATCGCCGAAATACTATATGATTCACTAGGCAGTAATTTATCAAATATTTGATCGGCTTGCTCATATCTAGTCATTAAATTATCCATAAATGAGACTGCGCCAGAATACATCGAGACACTCTCGTTGTAATTCTGAATGGCTCTTTGATATAATTCATACTCATCTTTATTATACGAGTCTATTGCGCTTGTATCAATATCTTCATATTTTTCTCTATACTTCTTTATAATCCTTAGGGCTTCAGTACTTTGATATTTCACATATTCACCATTTGAATTGCTCAAAAAATCCCAACCATTAATATCATCAACATAGCCATTCTCATCATCATCTTTATCGTTGTCAGGAATTTCGTCATCATTTATCCAGATTTGCTGTTGTAAATCCTCATGATGTATATCAAGTTTTGTGTCTAGCACAGCTACAACAACTTTACTCTTTGGATTATCGAGCAATCCAGAATCGTATAATTTGCTTAGGCTAATACCTGGAACAGTATCTTTCTGGTAATCCATGTGATACCAGAATTTGAATTCCTCTTCTGACAGTTGTTTTTTCTTTTTGAATAGGGGATCATTTGTCAGCTTTTCCAGCACATCTAGAGCAGAATCATTTGCTAAAATCTGCTGCTTGGTTTTACATGATAATAATGAGCTTATACTTATAATTATTATAAGCATCAATGGCGCAGTCCCTCTGTAAGATTCAATCTTTCTTATGTCATTCATAGAGTCTAATATAATACTCATTTACAGATTATGCTAAATTTGATTTTAACACTATTGAATATTGAATTAGACGATGAATTGAATTTTTCTGCTGGAAATTAATTACTTAACAATAGTTATTTTTTCAGAAATATTACCTTCTGGAGAATGAACTTCCAAAATATACAGACCAGTTGGCACTGATGACAAAGGGATAGTGAAATTTTTACCGCTACCATAATTGGTCAATGGTTTTGATGAAATTAGACTGCCATCAATACGACTCAGTCTGATTATTGATTTTCGGACATCAATATCCTGTATACGTAATTGTAAAATATCAGCAGCAGGATTAGGATATAAATTAAACCCAAATGTTTCCTTTAGTATATCATTGGATGAACTTCTGTCATCTGATTCTACAAAGGCCACAGCGCCATCACACACAGTATCCCGTTGATCGGAAGAAACACAAGCTTGATTTAAATCATATCCAACGAGGTCAATAAATTCTATTGCTGCTATGGTCCATCCATCTTTAGCTTGGCTCAGTGCAGCTACGCCATCCGAGATAGAACTGGAGTATCTGAATCTTAATAAAATGTTTTGTCCAATATAATCTGACAAGTCAACAGCAGTTTGGATGAATCCATCACTATCTCCAGTAAAGCCAAATTCATCATTAGTCTTAAAAAAGACATCATCTGTATAGCCGCCAGTTAAGAATTTATCTCTTGTCACAGACACCCAGGTGTTTCCACTGTTTGTAGAAATTTCAACATCCCCTGCTGCAAAAAACAACTCTGTTTCAAAATTGTGTGTAAATAACACGCTTGGTCGATCTCCTCGTACCGATATAGTAGAACCGAATTCAAGTGCTTGATTGTAAAAAGTTAACTCTCCTGGAATATTCCAAATGTCACCAAGTTCTGGATCTGCAATCAACTTCCAAACTTCATCACCAACAAGAGAGTTAGGATTAAAATTTTCTATAGAGTTGTCTACAGATTCATTGAGTATAGAGATTACTTCGGTTGACGTTGCCAATTGATAATTAATTCGAACGACTTCCAAAGGTTGTAGTTCAGAGACATTAAAAGTGATTTGCCCAGTACGGTCATCAAATTGAGAAGTAAATTCATCCAGAGCTACAGGAGATGTTCCTTCTGAGACATCATCTGATACAAGCACCCCTGAAAGAGCTGCTTCTGTATTGTTTTCGATGATCAATTCAATATCAATAGGATCACCTACACGAATGACTTCGGTCGCATTTTTTGTAATGACCAATTGATCTTGACAGGCAGGGGCGGTAAGGAAACCTTCTTGATTATCTTCTCTGTCATTTGCTGACCCTTGGACAGCATTAAAACCAATGCCTCTTCGAGCAAATACATCCCAGATCAAACATTGATTTTCTCCAGAAAATAATGCCTCATCTGCAGCTAGAATAGCATCTCTTCCATCAACCAATCCAGGATTGCAAGTCTGTAATTTTAATCCGTCCATGACTAATTGGATAGCCCGAGCATTGCCAGAAGTTCTATCTGTCCAATCTGCATTGTAACCATAGGTGTCTATAAATTCCCAATACATATCCCAAAGTGTTCCAGCCCATATCTCGCCAACTTCATGTTCGCCTCGTCTTCGACCCTCACTGATGACTGCGCTAAAGCCAGTAAATCGAATATCATTATATGTTTGAGCATTTACGCTAAAATCAGTGGAGTAAGGAAACCGTCTAATCCCAGTATTGCTATTAGTCAATCTATCTAGATAAGTACCTAATCCTCTAGGGTCTTCAGGGCGATCTGTTGGCTTTTGTGTAGCCACTAAAGCGAAGAAATCACTCCAACCTTCGCCCATCTGCTCTTCAGAATTCAAGCAGTTGGATGTATTTCGTCCACCTGCTAAGCGAATACTGATGCCATGTCCATATTCATGTACAGTCACCCCATTGTCAAAAGACCCTGAGACTTGAGCAGGTATTGGTAATGTGAAAATAAACTCCAAGTTAGTTTCCACATTTTGTGCTAGAATTGTTTTAAGTGTGTCACAATCTGATTTACGCAAATGTGCAGAAGGTATAGTTACTAACTCAGCAAAGTCACCAGCACCCATCGATACAATTCCTTCATCTCTATTACACACTAAAACTGCAATGGCTCCAGCGTTTTGTAGGGTTACTACTTTATCGCTAAAATCACATTGTCCTCTTTCTACTATTGCAACCTTCCCAATTATATCTGCTGCATTTGTAATTGTTCCGCAAGCATCGAGTTCTGAAACACCTTCAACCTGTGGCTGACCTTCAACAAATGCTGCTCTATCGGGGCCAGTATCGAATGATATGACCACCGGCCCTGAAACTATCCTGGTGGCATCTGGAATGCCAAACTGTGCATTCCCATGCACATATGATCGTTCGTCTGGTGAAAGTAAATTTAATTCTGTATCACTTGCCACCCACGGAAACATGAACATTGTGCCATTCTGTCCGTCTCTTGGTGTCGAGAATCTAGCATTATTTGTTACTGGATCACCATCTTCATCTAATTGGTTTTCTATTGCTCTGGAAATCACAAAATCTCCATCAGACCCATTCTGATCATAATTGTTCTCTTGGAAATTTCCTGCGACTTCATCAAAGCCAAAAAAGTATGAAAAATCATGTATCCAGTTGGTGATGTAAAACAACTGAGTAACATCAGAGTCTACATTTTCAGCTGGTTCACCTAATTTGTCATGAACAAAAGTAAAATCAAGAGATTCTCCTCCGTCAGGTTCGTCATCTTCTGAGCGTCCTGTTCCAGAAGTGTTCTGAAATGCATGTGCATTATTTCCTCTGGTGATGGTAAACTCTGGACCTTCTATACCATCGGTATCATGCCAACCAAAAGGAGATGCTTCTGGAAGAAATGGTTCAGTTAATACTGTTTGATCTCCTTGGAGGGGATTTTCAAGTGGTAAAGCATAGACTAAGTAACTAGATCCGTCTAGTACTTGAGCATCTGCATTTATTTCATTTTCTGAATTCTTGTCATAGTCTTTATTTTTTTCACTAGTCGAATTCTTGACATTGTTTGTAGCATCTGTTGCAAGATGTTGAGTGTAATCCCCTTGTTGTTGATTTGTAAATGTGTGTTCATGAAACTGGCAAGAGTTTGTTTGATTTGTAGAATGTAGAATCTCTCCTGTATCAGCATCTATATAGCTGACCCAAAAGTCAGGGCTTCTTTTCTCATTTATTTCAACTCTCCATGTCAGTTTAAGTTGATCGTCTTCTGTAGGATAATACAGTAAGGTTGCATACAAGTTGCCATTTGAAAATGGTGTCTCATCAAAAATATATTCGTTGGTTACTGTTGTTTGAACGTTTTTCTTTTTTACAATTTGACTCTGCTCCAAATGATGATAGTCACAATATTTCTCAATCGCATCTTCTGGTGATATGCTTGCTTGTTTTTTATTTGACACTTTCGATTTAGCGTCTGTGATAAAATTCGAAGAAGCTAATAATAAAGTATTATCTTTTTTGACGTTGATGACAGCTATTGCATTGTGTATAGAAATTCCATCAATTGCCTGATTAACGTAGATATGAGTGATGCCACTTTGCTTGGAGGTGTGATAACTACTGATCGTAAATTGAGAAACATCTTTATCTGTAAGAGACCACTTTTGCTGATTCTCTGCAAGGTGGTGCGCAGCTATTTTTTCAATAGGTAACTCCTGTTGAGCAAAGACAATGTTGAATGATATGGCAAAGAACAAGAAAAGTGAATATCTCATAGGTAACGAATATAACTCCATTAACGGAATCAACAATGTTTGGTTTCATAGGACACCCACTTTTAGAGCTTCCTTTTTATTACTGAGCCGTTGGTACTCATTTTGTACTCAAATAATTCGGCATTTTTTGTCGAAATGCACGAACTCTTAAAAACATGGCTACTAACTCGGACATTTCATATAGGAAAACATTTTTAGCGCCCATTTATTATGAATTGAGGCAATGACAATGACATTTGGAAGACTTACTGTACATATTGTCTTTAAGATAGGATGACCACGTAAAATATTAAGGCTTTTTCATCCATAAATTAGTCAGTATCTTACGCTTCTAATGGAGGATTTGAATTATAGCATTATCTATGGGCGTCATGCAGTTGAGGAGCTTTTAGCGAGTCAGAAGCCAGTTGGAAAAGTGTTCATACACAACAGATTAACAGGTATTTTTGAAGTCAACGTACGGGCGATTTGCAAAGAAAGAAACATTCCCATAGTACGTACAGAAATGGAGTACCTCAATAAATTTTCTGGGGGTAGAAATCATCAAGGCATTGTAGCCACCACATCACCCATAGAATTTCAGGACTTAGAGTTGATTATCCCTCATTTGTATGAGAATGAAAAAGCACCATTGATCGTCATTTTAGATCACGTTAAAGATGTTCGAAATTTTGGAGCTATTGCCAGAACTGCGGAAGTATTTGGTGCAAATGCTATTGTTATTCCTAAGAAAAATAGTGCAGCGATCAATGATGATGCTGTCAAAACGTCTTCGGGTGCACTTTTGCACATCCCAGTATGTCGTGTTTCTGATCTAAAAGAAACGATACTTCTATTACAAAACAATGGTATTCAGGTGTTTGCGAGTACATTATTTACAGAAACACTCATCACAGAAATGGACTTTAAGGGCCCTTCAGCGGTCATTCTTGGTGCAGAAGGCAAGGGAGTACAAAAGGAACTTGTTGTCGCCGCAGATCATTCTTTCAAAATTCAACAGTACGGAAAGACAGATTCATTGAACGTTTCTGTTTCCGCAGGCATTATGTTATATGAGATCATAAGACAACGCGGGTAAAATCAGTTGTATAGATACAAATTGAAATTAAATAACATGACAAAGCACATTCAATCTTTATTTGGCTTTTTTTCACTTATTCTTCTTGTTCAGTTTACTGCATGTAAATCTGCAAAAGATACAACAGAAGTCGCAGTAAAAGCACCATCAACTGACAATGTTGAAGTACAAAAGGAATCTTGGGATAATTTACCCAATAATCTTCTTTGGAAAATATCAGGTAAAGAGCTAACACAGCCATCTTATCTGTATGGTACAATTCATATGATTGAAGCTGAAGATTTCTTTTTGCCTTCTGGTACAGAGACTGCAATAGAAGATTCGGATCGACTTGTTTTCGAAATTGATATGGCGGATATGCAAGACATGTCGAAAATCATGGGCATGATGGATAAGTTCTATATGGCTGATAATTTAACCATTAAGGACTTATTATCTGAAGAGGATTACACTTTAGTTGAAAGTCATTTTGAAAAAGCTGGACTACCAATCTTTTTCTTCCAGAGAATGAAACCAATGTTTTTAACCGTTTTTACATCTGGGGATATGGATATTGGTGACCTCCAAAGTGGTAAAATAAAATCCTATGAAGGGGAGTTTATGGAAATGGCCGAAAGTGCTAACAAAGAAACTGCAGGTTTAGAGACGATAGATTTTCAAATATCAATTTTCGATCAAATACCTTATGAAGATCAAGCGACAATGCTTATGGAAAGCATTAAATCGGGAAGTACAGGAAGTGATTCTTTCAAAGAAATTGTAGATGTCTACAAACAACAGAATTTAAATAAAATGCTGACGATGTCCTTGTCTGATGAAGAAGGGGAAGGACTTGGTGAATTTGAAGACATTCTTCTCAATCAAAGAAATATAAATTGGATACCTCAGATGCAAACAATGATGACTGAGAATCAAAACTTTTTTGCTGTGGGCGCAGCACATTTACCAGGTAAGCAAGGAGTCATTAATCTTCTTCGGGAAGCTGGATATACTGTGGAGCCGTTCAAGTCTAATGGCATCTGAGACTTAACTTTTAGCTGCTTCTAGGGCCCTTTCGTTTTCGATAGGGCCCTTCTTAATTTATATAGAATTCAACTCTTTAGTCTTGCCTGCTTCGTCATGAACAACACCTCGAATGACGTGAACAACACATATATAATAATGAATATCCCCAAGTACCAATTGTCTGTTGGTTTAGTCTTATTTACATATGCCAATATCAAGAGTACTGAGCAGACAACTTTCATTATGAAGTTAATGAGTATGAGATTATTGTATAAATATTTATTACTTGACTTTGCCAACTTTTCACCAAAAACAAAAATGATGATTGTGATTATGGAGAACATAAAAATGATAGCCAATGTAAAGAGAATGTGTTGTTTCAATACTGGTGAAATAAACAGACATGCAACCAATACTAAGCTGATACCTACAGTGTAAATCAATAGTTTTATAAAGTGAGCTGTTGACATGTAAGGCGTTCTTAATTATTTAGATAGATTCGGTTTTTGTTTGTGTTAGCTCATGTTCAATATCTCCGGTGTGTTTTGTACTCATAGGTTCGAAAAGTAAAATCCACACTTCTTCTTTAGCCACAGGTTTATGTTCTACTCCTTTAGGTATGATGATCATCTCGCCTTCTCGTATGGTCTCAGTCCGATCTCTAAATTGAATTTCTAGTGTTCCTTTAATGACATGAAAAAGTTCGTCTTCGTCTTTGTGGTCGTGCCAAATGAAATCGCCTTTTACTTTTGCAATTTTAACTGCTTGACCATTAAGGCTACCTATCATTCTTGGGTTCCAATGATCTGAAAATTTGCTGTATTTCTCGTTTAGATTGATCACTTCCATACCCCTAAAGTAATAATAGTCTGGTTATTGAGCATAAAGATTTTTGGATTGAGCCGTATAGGGTGGTAGAGCGCATAGATTTTTAAATGAACCACATAGGATCATAGGGCACATAGATTTTTGGATTGAGCCGTATAGGGTAGTAGAGCGCATAGATTTTTAAAATGAACAACATAGGATCATAGGGCACATAGATATTTGGATTGAGCCGTATAGGGTGGTAGAGCGCATAGATTTTTAAATGAACAACATAGGATTATAGGGCACATAGAAGTCAAAAAATATGACCTATGTGTCTATGATCCTATGTGGTTCAATTTTTTTAAAGAACCATATAGAATGATGATGTACATAGATTTATTCTTTCATTAATTGTTCATAATAATCGTTGACCATTGTCTTTTGTCCATATTTGAAGATATTAGTACAATTGAAATTTATGATTATGCCTTTTGGTTTTTCTAACATCTTCATGTATGTTAATAAAACGGCTTCATGAATTGGTAATATCCCATCCATAGCCTTTAATTCAACGACAATTGAATCGTTTACAAGTAAATCGTATCTCAAAGTAGCATCAAGAGAAAGTCCTTTGTATAATAATGGGATTTTCTGTTGTGATAGAATTTGGAATCCCCTTATGGTCAATTCTCGTATCATGCATTTTTCATAAATGCTTTCAAGTAGTCCTGGACCGATGATTTTGTGTACCGCAATTGCAGAACCAATAATTTCATAGGACAATTCATCAATTTCCTGTTGTGTGCTGTTCATAATTTTGATTGTAAAGTTTGTTATTAAGTTGACTGTTCAAGATCGTAATATAATCTATTTATCCTTTTATCTGGTTCAAAAAGCCTATAAAAGATGAGCCTATAAGTTTATGAGAGCCTATGTGTCTATGTGTCCACTATGTTCCTATATAACCTATGTTCCTATATAACCTATGTGTCCTATGTGTCTATGTGGTTCAAAACATCTGTGTGACCTATGTGTCTATGTGGTTCAAAACATCTGTGTGACCTATGTGTCTATGTGGTTCAAAACATCTATGTGACCTATGTGTCTATGTGGTTCAAAACATCTATGTGACCTATGTGTCTATGTGGTTCAAAACAACAATACACCTATCCTCCTATGCAGTTCAAAATATTATCGTGTTCTGAATTCCTTTTCTATAAGAAGGTTGACCCAATTATCTTCGCTTACAGCCATCATTGTCATGGTATACCTTTTATCTGGTTCTAATTGCGGAGTTGATAATGTATCTGAAATGTTTAGCACAACATTATCTAGGTTATAAAAAGTAAAGTTTTGATCAAATGTATAGGTGCCTGAGACAAAATTATTATCCACATCAGAAATGACTTGAAAGTAAATAGCGTTTTCATCAATTACGCCATCTTGCCATTCAAATTTTGGATTAATTCCATCCTCATCTATCTGCATCAGTGCTGGATTTTGTTCTGTTGGTTTTACGTTTGTTTTTATTCGTATAGGATTACAAGTATGTATTCTACCTTCTGTTTTATAAGTGACCACACCGTATCGTTCGCCAGAAAACTCAGGATTATTATACTTCCATAAGTAACCATTGAAGATTGGTTCGCTTCCAATGAGTTTAGCTCTGTATTGGGAGAAGTCTGATGGGTCAGATAAACTATCAGTTTCAAAGTATCGAAAATCTGCGGCACCTTCAATAGGATAGAAAAATATAGAGCTGGTTTCAGATTGCACATTAAATAAACCGCCTTCTTTGCCGCCTGCACAAGCGATGAGTCCAGATAATTCTCGAAAATGATTGAGTTCGAGATACTCAGACAAGATGTTGTTATCAAGAATTAACGCCCGGTCATCATTGCAGCTAAACAGCGTGATTAGGGTAGCGACAAGGACAACATATTTCATATCAGGAGAACGTTAATAATGCAAGCATGTTTGTGTGTGGACAGTGCTTGTGTCAAAATATGAATAAAGTGTCTGTTTCTAAAGTTTTTTTATGAAGTTTAATGAGATATGTACAGAGTTAGTTAAGCGTGAAATTTAGGATAACATGGCTAAAGAGTTCCAAAGTTGCTACATGGACGAATGTCAGCTAAAAATTCAGCTCCAAGTTCGACTTCAAAACCTGCGTTTAAAGTTACAGTGTTGCCAGCAAAAAATTCAATATCGCTTCCTGTTGGTATGACGACTCCACCGATTGTTCTTATAATATTGTTAGCAGAAAAAGTGTTTTCCGTTAAAAGATTTAAGGGATTTATATTTCTTTGTCTAATGACCTGATTATTCCTACAAGATTTAACTGTTAGTTCTAAGTAAAATGAAATCTTTTCCCAATCTGAATTGAAGGCTGTAATGGTTATTGTACTCTGACCCGTTTGTAGAGGATTGATAAAAACTGTACCACCTGTGACTAAGTTATTATTAAAGTCAAGATTCATACTGAGATTTTTATTGTCAACAGGTACTACCAATACATTACTAGGCGATATTGTTACAGAAGTAGCATCAAAACCAACTATATCAAAATTAAAAATACCAGAAGATGGATCCCCTATGAACATGCAAAGGTCGCCGTTCCAAGGATCTAAGCCTTCCTCAAAGGCAATAGTTGGGGAATTGTTAATAGAGATTACTTGTCCGTTTAGGCTGTTGTTCCCCATATATAATACGAAGCAAAGTGTTAATAGTAAAAGACGTTTCATTGGTTATAATATTTGCTTAGACTAAAGTAATACATTGTCATACTTGAGCAAATAATTTTGAATGTTTTTGTCGTAAATAACTGAAAATCAATATATTATGTTATTATTAATATCAATTTGATCAATGTATAATTAACATAGCTTTACTGTGTTATGTATGTGATATTTTTTTCATATTTATCTTGTTTAAGCTGAAAATGTAGTGAAAATCAGTTCTTTGATAGATGTAGTCTGACAACAAGGAACGTCGTTTATTTTATTATTTTTTAATTACAATTTTATGAATGACCATACCATCATAGCCGTCTGTGGATTGAGGGATAAACTCTAATTCAATCTCATCTTTTTCTAGCGCATCTTTTATATTGTCCAAATCAGTACTAGAATGGAATTCAGTATACCAATTTGAAACGATGTAACAATTGTCTTCACATTGTTCTTGTGTGAATTCTTTCGCTGAAAATAGCTTTCCGTCGAATTCATATTTACTATAGAAATTGATCAAATTTAACATGACTTGATTAGATATGAGAATTGCATTTTCGTTTTGTAATTCCGCAACTATGTTTACTATATCCTCTTTCGTTTCATTAAAATGCAAAGACTTTGCATAGCGCATATGCATTAGAGTTGGTATCACGGAAATAAAAGCGACAATTATTATAACCATTTTTATACGTTTGGTCAAGCTTAAATCTTGCAGTATGTATCCAACACAAACGGACATTATTGGAATAGAAAAAAGATAGTGCCTTATATCCAAGCAGGCGGGATTGTACGAACTTAGAGAAATGGTCATAAAGTTCATCGAAAAAAAGAGGATTAAAATAGTGGTGCAATAAAAGCTTATTCTCTTCTTCAACTTTATACTACTTACATTATAATATACATAGATTTTAGCTGCAATAGCTATCACTAAAAATTTTAGTAAAGATTCATTCCATGCTAGTTGTACAAAGCCAACAGTAATTCTGTTTACTATTACGGATATCGGCATTTGATTATAGGAGCAAGCATTGAAATAACTGTTATCCTCTATGGCATGGAATCTTGAAAAGGGATGTCCAGTCATAACATAAATTAAAATAAAGTATAGTGCTAGCACGAAGCTACCAAGAAGTAAGGGGTATTTCCATTTTGTAAGATTTCCTTCTTTAACATTCCATAAAAAATAAACATTAAGGAGCGGAACTATCAGAATGACTGTTCCTTTCGAAAGAAAAGCAAAGAACAAAGAGAGTACAAACACAGTACTGTTGAGGTAATAATGACCAGCTTTTCTGATCATTTTATCATAAGATAACCATGCTGTAAATAAGAAAAAGCTGACATAAATATCTGGCATGAGTTTATCAGCATAAAATATATTCCACCTTACCGAAAAGTAAAGAAGAATCGACATAGCGAGGATAAATGGATTATGCCTGAAAGTCAAATACATGAGTCCTAGTATACCACAAGAAAGGGCTAAAGAAGGTAAGGCTACTGAGAAGTCTGAGATACCAAAGATATGATAACTCAACGTTGTTAAAAATAAGATAGTCCATCGATAACTGTAATGATTAGAAAAATCCAAAGTGCCATTTAAAAAAGTATATGACAATTTTGCATAGTGCATGTCATCGTATCCAAAATAACCATAGAAAAAATATAGATTTTGGATTATAAGAATGGCAATACCCAATAAGAGAATTACAAATGCATAGGTACTCACGTTTCTATTATTTTTCTTCAATCATCTGTTATTAATTGGTGACGGCGGATTGTTATAGCTAAATACCATTCTCGCTGATCTGATGAATACGAAGTCAATCTTCTTTCGGTTTCTTAAAACCGAAAAATAGAATAGTCTACTTCATCAAATGCTGGCAAGCATACAAGCCACCATATTCTAGCGACATCGTCCTGTCTTTAGTAATTGCTTGGTATTCAGGACTCATCACCATGTCTAGAAAATTTTGCACTGATGCATATTCTACCAGTAAAATTTGATGAGGTTTGCCATCGTCGTCTCCAATGACTGCACTAATTACTTTTCCAGCCCAAAGGACTTTAGCACCTGCTTTTTCTAAATGCTTGACGGCATTAGCGCCATATCGCTGGTATACTTTTTCGCCGTTTTCACCAGAGTTTGTAATTTCTACAAAGCGGAGAATATTCAACATTACTACAGTTTGATCCGCAGGATAATCTTGGACTAGTTTTCGAATTGAGTCTGGGGTGGGGTCTTTCTTGTCTAAAATCATACTACAATATAACTAAGACTCTTTGGATAAACCAAAAGCAGGCGATGCCACCAATCGCATAGGGGATAGCAACTCGTCTTATCCAATCAAGTTGTCTCCAATTTGATAGTTTTAAGATCGTATAGATAAACAACACTCCGAGTGTAAACACGAGTTGCCCAAGTTCTACTCCTATATTAAAACTGAAGAGTGCGATAGGTATCTGGCTTTGTGGAAATCCGATATCAACCAAAGCTCCAGCAAATCCAAATCCATGTAATAATCCGAATAAAAAGCCAACAAGCCATGGGTATAGTTGTGTGAGACTAGACTTACCATTCCATTTGTCTATTGTTTCTTTAGCAAGTAAGATGATACTCAAAGCGATAATTGCTTCTATAGGTGCAGATGGAAGAGTCATGATCTGTAATGAAGCAAGGGTAAGTGTAATGCTATGTGCAATTGTAAAGCTTGTAATTGTCCAAAATAATGTCTTGAGTGAATTGACGAGCAACAGTAAACCAAGTACAAATAGAAGATGATCATAACCGAATAAAATATGCTCTGCGCCTAAAACCATATATGATTTAAATACAGCAAATGGTTGTGGTTGAATGGGAATGAGTTGACTTGGTTTTTCTGGTTGAATCAAAAAGGTGTATTCTAATGGTCCATATAATTCTAGCCTAAGCATGACATCGACCAATGTCTTTTGAAGATTATCTATTTCTATGCGTTTGCCGGAAAGTTGTTCTGAGTATGTTGCTTTTAATTGGTGTATTTGCGAAGCGCCAAGTACATTAGTTCTTATTACTTCTGTCGTGAATCCTTTAGGGAATATTGGATTAATGTTTAGAACTCGTGAACCGTTCATTGGCACTTTCCACAGTATGTCGTATTCTGTTTCTGATACTTGTTTGACTTCTAGATATGCTGGTCTTACTTCGTGGGCATAGGCCATTTGGCAAATCAATAGACCGTAAAATGCAACAGATAATCTAATTATAAATCTAATTCGCTCCATTGCTCCAGTTCATATTTTAAGGTGTAATTTTCTATTAATTTTTCTTGGATTGAATTGTTGTATTTTTTGATCATTGCTTCGTCATAAGCAGCTTTAACTTCAGATCGAACAGTGTCAAACCCTTGAATACTATCTTTCCGAATGGAGAGCAAATTTATCACATGAAAACCATAACCCGATTGAATTGGTCCATACCAGCCAATATTGCTTAAAGCATTAATTTCTTTACTAAAATCGATGCCTAGTTCTGATCTGATTTTCTGTGGTGTCACATGTATATACGTCCGTTTTAAATGTGATGGATCAGAATCCAAAATATTTTCTGTTGCATTGTCCTTTTTAGCCGCTAAATATTTCCTCGCATCTATATCTGGACGATCTCTGCTGTCAGGACTGAAGTAATATTGAGAAAAACTATATAATTTTTCAGACTTGAATTTGTCTTCGTTAGCTGTATAGAATTTTTTTAATTCTTCTTCCTTTGGCTCTTGGATTGTAGCAAGATCGCTGACAAGAAATTCATACTTTTGTTTTAATCTTCGTTTGATAATTTCATCATTGTGATCGAGATTCATCGCTAATGCCTCATTGTATAGCATTTCAGAATTAACATAATCTGCAATTAGCTTTTTAATTGTCTCTTGAGATGGCTCTTCATTCCATACTTGTTTGTATTGTGTGATTAGCCGGTTGACATCATCGTCATCGATTAAGATGCTTGATCCAGCTGTTGAAGAATCATTGTTTGTTATTGCATTAATAATAAAGAGAGTCAACCCTATGAATAAAAAATGCACCAATGGCTCTTTCCAAAATGTTGATTTACCCATCATTGCGAAAGTAATGAAAACTGAGTGCTGTACAGGATAAAATACCAATAAGTAATAAGTTTCGATAGATCACCTTTGCCATGGAATTCTCAAAGGGACATCTGCTCAGACCTGTTTTGGGAAAAAGTACTCTACAAAGAAGATTTGACTTTGAGCATAGCAAATTTGTCAAACACAAAAGCTGTGGTAGACGAAGCCTAATATTAAGAGTTCGTTTAAGCTTACGGCTGTTGTTTAACATAATTATAAGTCTCAAAGAGTTTGAGAATTATGGTGAACATTGTACTTTATATTTTCTTATAAGTATAACAAGTTTATGATTAGATTAATTACTGTATCCACACTGTTACTTTTTTACGCTTTGTCTGGGCATACACAAACGGGAATCACGTTCAATAAAGATTTCAGCAATGCTTTTATTAAGGCAAGGCAAGAGAAGAAAAAAGTGTTCATCTACTTCTACGCTGACAATTGTCCAGCATGCGATTATATGTCAAGCGAGTTTGCGAATAAATCTATTGGTGATTTGTATAATAAATCCTTTGTCAGCTATAAATATAACGGGAATGCTGCAGGTAAGAGAGTAGCTCAGTATTACGGGGTGTATAGTTTTCCAACAATGCTATTTGTCGCTAGCGATGGAGATCCTGTCTATAGTCTTCGAGGTGCTAGAGAAGGTAAAGAGATTTTTGATGCCGGGAAAATGGCAAGACGAAATGGTCGAGACATCAAAAAGCAAATGGACAAAATGTATAAGGATGATAAAACTGATACAGACCATTTGTACAATTACATAGAATACCAAATGGTGAGGGGTAACTTTAGCAAGGCGAACAAGTTGTCCAAAGAATACTTAAATCTTAGAGAAAATATAGATAAAGGAGAATGGATGAATTTTGTATTGGATTATGCCAATGATAATACAACCCATGCCCACAAGCTTCTGTTAGAAGAACGTGAACTGTTTTATAAGCAATTTGGAAAAGAAATTGTTGATCCTATTATATGGGGAAGTATCCTCTACGAAAATGCGGAGAGCCAATATGGTAAAAGTCAGTCCAACCAAGAACGTGCGTTTATTAAATCCGCAGTAAATAAAGGGTATAAAGCCTCTAATCCAGAACTTCGTTTATTTTATTTTAATTACTTATTTAGTGATCCTAGTTTGTCCCAAGGTAATGTCAGAGGACGTGATAGAGATCTGTATACCAAATATGCTTTATTCGTTTTAGATGATAGAACGGAGACTCTTGATAGAGAGACGCTTATAAAAATGTCAATTTATCTTTTAAGGTATCATCAAAAACAGAGCACGATGACCAATTTAAATGATGCGCTTGATAATCATTTTAAACGATCCCCGCATTACAGTGTTCTTGATATGCAATCTGTCGTCTTGTATAGCTTAGGTCAAGAAGAGTTGGCTGTAGAGAAAATTCAGCATGCTCGAGAACTAGCTTTGAAGAATAAAGTAAGTTATCGGCCGAGTATTACAGACTTCAGAAAACAAAAAATAATAAAATAAGTCAGCAATCATTGACACAAACTGCAGGTAATCATTCCTCAATACTAAAACTAACTTCCGCATATATGTACACCGAAAGATTCATTGGAAAATCATTGCTAGCTTTGCTTGGAAAAATATACTTTTCTTTTTGATCTATGGTAGTTTTATCGTGTATGTGTACCACCACTTAGAACATCATGGAATTAATATAGGCATTCCTTTCATGCCAATCAGTACAATAGGTATTGCTGTTGCATTTTATTTGGGCTTTAAGAATAATCAGTCTTATGATAGATTTTGGGAAGGACGCAAGATCTGGGGTGGCATTGTGAATTATAGTCGGACTTGGGGAAATCAAGTCATGAGTTATGTTACGAATTTGCATACAGAAAATGCGTTAAGTGAGGAAGAATTACATCAAATTCAACAAAGACTGATCTATCGTCATATTGCCTGGATTAACTCCTTGCGTTTACAGCTTCGAGTACCTGCTGCACATGGTTTGAGTGAGACTAAGAAAGCAAATAAGAAAATGTATCAGGGCAAAGCTGGTGGAGAAAATTGGAATCAAGAGGTAGCTCCGTTTCTCTCTAATGGGAATGAATTAAAAATGATTGAATGTAAGATCAACACTGCAACACACATCATTAGAGCACAGGGTGAAGATTGTAAACAATTATTCAAAAGAGGTATAATTGAAGATTTCAGACATATGGATCTTATGAGTAGCCTAGAAGAATTTTACAATCTTCAAAGTAAATGTGAACGGATAAAAAACACACCACTGCCAAGACAATACTCTTACTTCAGTGCAGTCTTTGTGTGGATTTTTATTTTACTGATGCCCTTTGGTTTGGTTGGTGAATTTGGTGATATGGGGCATAATTTTATTTGGCTAACTGTACCTTTTTATATTATTGTTGCTTGGGTTTTTTTAACAATGGAATTGGTAGGAGACAATAGTGAAGATCCATTTGAAAATTTTATCAACGATGTACCAATGACAGCCTTATGTCGATCAATTGAAATTGATTTAAGAGAAATGTTGGGTTAAACCAAATTGCCACCAAAGGTCGAAGCTGTAAATGGGGTGTTGATGTGAGTCGGACAAAGGCAAATAATCAAAGCAACTAATATTCATAAACTAACTTACTCAGCATCAATCCAAATAGGTGAACTCCAAGCTCGTTCTACTATTTTCGCAGGTAAGTCTGATGGTACATCAATGTTAAGTCTCTTCGCATCATAGGTACTCCATCTAGGAGTCTCTATTTCTAATACTCTCATGTAATACATTGTATGCTGAGATGGATTATACTCTTCATCAGTCCAAACAGCTGTCAACTCTACTGCCCCAACTGAATTGGTGTAGCTTGCATTTTTGACATCAACTGTTGATTTGAGAGTAGCTAGGGATCCGTCAATTTGTAATACTCTTTCTGGAGACCAAGCGACATTAATGATTTGCTCTTTTGATTGACCAGCTTCATCGACCCAAGCTTTTATAATTTGGATTCTATCAAGATTCGCTCCTTCAGGATCTTTGACTGCCCAGACGGCGAAACTAGGTTTACCATTTTCTGGCTTTAAGTCTCCACCCATTGCAACAATTTTATCAGTCAGTTTAGTGAGCCAATCATCAGTATCAAATAGAGTTGAGGGTAATTCAAAGCCTCCATAAAAGCGAAGTTTCATTCTATTGCCAGAAGTAGCAAATGTTTCTTTGCGTTCTAGGGCTTCATAAATAGCATCTCTCGTATTTGACTCTGCCCAGACGCCAGCTAATCCGCCACTACTCATATATTTGGCCCGCAAGAAAGTACCTGGATCTGTGACTATTCTTTTTTCTGGAGTGCCATCCAACACACCAAACTTTCCAAAATATGTAGTCTCTGTATAACCGGCTGCTGAGTTATGCCCATCGGAACTGCCAATAACACCAAACTTGAAAGGATTCGCACCAAGCGATTCTTCAAACTGTAAACCATCTTGATATGCTTCTCTCACATAACTTCCTTGTGGTTTACTCTCAGGCGGAGATGTAGTTGAAAATGTATATGGGAACAATTCAAAATCAGCAAACTCATCATTGGGTGATAAGATAGGATGTGACATAGATTGGCCTTTTATCTGGACAACTTCATTGATGGGTTCATTACGCATACGTTGATCAGCATATGCTTTGGTCATCGGCTTTCCTTCAAATGTTGTGGTTTGATACATGATACCATCACTCATATTTGCATTATGAGGGATGGCCATAACGGTGACACCCTTTTGTCTTTCCATGTCCATCCAAGTCCACAAGTCTTCAGGATTTTGAGAGTCCAAGGATGAAAACGGCAGACCAGAAATTTTATCAGTGTCCTTGTAAATGACATTCCTATGTAAGTTTCTAGCGAAGGCAGTTTCTCCAATTGAATCTCCTGGTGAACTTGTAAACTCATAACCTGCAAATGTGGTGAATGTTCCTGGATCGTTGTGTCGGTCAGCGGCCTCTATTATTTCTTCCCATGTTGATTTTCTTATACCTTCTTCTGACAGTACTTCTATAGGTCTATTATTCGCCAGTGATGAACCAATAATGCCAAACGCTCTTAGTGATGTGGTTCTTTTGGTGCTTCTGATTTGTTCAGCTAATGGGAGATCATACAGCGGATTCTCTACATCCAGCATTTGTTTCATGACACCCATGTATTCGCTGTGATCTGTGACAGCCATGAAGTCAAGCGGTCTATCTATCTGTATTTTATCATGAACAAAATTATCTATGGGTTCCCCTATTCCAAACGCATATGCATCGTCAGGATTTGTTCTGACATTATAAATGAACGCATCAAATGACCAACTGGTGTGGATATGCAAGTCTCCAAAAAAGGCACTTTTCTCTTCGTGTTCTAAGACTGGTTTGGCATCCTTCTTATGTTTGGGTTTTAGCTTTGATCCTGAATCTCCAGACGGAGCTTGACAACTCATTAAAATCAAAATAAAACAGAGAATGGAAAGAGTGGTATACTGCTTCATATGTAGATGTTTTCAATGATAGGAAGATAGTAATTTCAATTTTAGCTGCGGTTAACTTTAGTTTATTTGTGTGTAAAACTAAAATGCATTTTTTGTGCAGCTAGCAGCTAACATCTAACTCGACTTACCATTCGCAGACGATTTTACCTATGGATCGACGGGACTCTAATTCTTGATGTGCTTTGGCAATATCTGTTGCCTTATATACTCGATGTATGTGTGGTTTGATGACTCCTTTTTGCCAATAGTCAACGACACCATCAAGGCATTTTTTAAAAATGTGCGGACGATTGTCTGCGACGCGTAACATGTTTACTCCAATGAGACCTTTCGATTCCATAATCAATTGGATAGGGGAGAAGATACCAAATCCAGTCGCTAAGGCTAATGTTGTTAGTATATTTGCTTTGCCATTTTTTAGCTGACTTGCAGCGCCTATAAATACAAGCCGTCCTGTAGGCGAAAGTAATTTATACGCTTGCTTAAATGCTTTCCCACCGATACTATCAAAGACAACGTCTAAGCCTTTATCTGGGCCTAGAGACTGTTTAATGACATTGCTAAAATCTACTTTAGTATAATCGATAGGAACGTCAACACCTAATTCTTTTAAGAAATCTTGCTTTTTCGTTGATGCTGTACCATACACATGACAGCCTTTGTGTTTTGCTATTTGTACTTGAATGGAACCGACACCACCAGCAGCTGCTTGGATGAATACATTGTCACCGTCGTGAAGATTGACACATTCGTCTGTACAATAGTAGGCAGTACATCCTTGTGTACTCAAAGCCGTAGCTGTAGGGAAATCTAATGATTCAGGTATTACCGTCACACCTTCTTGCATGGTACAAGCATATTCTGCATATCCACCAAATCGAGTAAGTGCAGTGACTCGGTCGCCTACCTTACATGTATTAACAGACGATCCAACCGCATGGACATAACCTGCAACATCATAACCGATCACAGCAGGAAGTGGAGGGGCGTCTTGGTACAATCCTTTTCTTGCCAATACATCGGCAAAATTTAATCCGAAACAGTTTATCTTGATACAAACCTCATTCTCATTAGGAACTGGAATCGCTAACTCTCTGGTGTCAAATGCTTTTTCGGCAGTACCAGTTTTTGTAATGTGGATTGCTTTCATGTATGTATGTATATTGCGATAAATTTACAGATAACATTTTTCTAATTCGTCTGTTTATTTTAATTATGAATAATCTGAAGACAGAAATGCTATGGACAATTTAAAGTTAGGCCTTATTGGTCTTGGAAGAATGGGTAAGAGATATGCAGAAATTATCAACAGTTCTGTTAAAAATGCTTCTATTCTAGCAGTTTGTAGTATTCACGATAAAGAATTGGATCATGCAAGATATAAACTCCAAGTTCCTTATACGTTTCGTAACCATCAACAATTGCTTGAGTTGAATGAGTTGGATGCAGTTATGATACTTAGTTCTACCATCGAGCATGCGACACATATGACTGATGCGTTGAATGCAGGATATCATGTGTTTTGTGAAAAACCACTAGCATTGAGTGTAGAAGATTGTAAAAAAGTAATAAAAGTTGCAGATTCAAAGCCAAGTCAATTAGCAATTGTTGGTTTTAATCGAAGATTTGATAAAAGCTACTTATATGCCAAACAAAAAATAGAAGAAGGACTTATCGGTAAACCATTTTTAGTTCGTTCTCAGACTGTCGATAAGGATACTCAAGTTGGCTTCCAGCAAAACTATGTTCAGAAAAGTGGTGGTATTTTTATGGATTATAATGCTCATGACATTGATATTGCTCGATGGTACTTAGGTTCAGAATTTCACTCTGTATATGCCGTTGGTGGTTCATATAAGCACAAAGTCTTCGAGCAGATGAATGATGCGGATAATGTCTTGACTGTAGCCAAAATGAAAGATAATACTATGGTACAGATGATAGCATCTAGAACAGCCGCACATGGACATGATACCTATTGTGAAATCACAGGTACAGAAGGAACACTACGAATTGGTCGTCCAGCAGGAAAAAACTTAGTAGAGATTTATGATAAGAATGGCTCTAGAAGAGAAATAGTAGATACTTTTTTAGAAAGATTTGAAGAGTCTTTTGTACATCAAACGCAAAGCTTTGTCAATCACGTTGTAAAAGGGAAGAAGATGTCGGTGACTTTGAAGGATGCATTGGAAGCGACGAGAGTAGGTGTGGCAATGACGAAATCTTTTATGCTGAAAAAAGAAATCGTCATTGACCGTTGACCTTCACAATTGATTTGTTTTTAAATTTTTTCGGTTTGGATTGATGTTTCTCTTTCTTTTATGCATTGAGTTGCAAATATCATGAAAAGGATGCCTAAACAGATTAGTCCCCATTCTCCCATAGTTGGCACATCTTCCACCAACATTTCATCAATGGGGTCAATAGGAATATCGATCATTTCATCAATTGGTTCAGGCTCATTTACTTCATCACCTGGCACATCAATAGAGCCAACATCTTCATTCACTGGTTCTTGACAAAAATCAGGCGTGCATGTATTTCTATAAACATCGGTATGGATGTCATCAACATATGCTGACCAAACAACAACTTCTCCGTTGCAGCTAATCACCAATTCCTGTCCAAAGAAATCCATATCTGTGGCGACAAGTTCTGTTAGTCCTGTTGTAAAATCAATGATATGGATATTATCTAAAGGATCTTGCCAAACAAATCTATCTCCTGTTTCACTCGTACTAGATCCTAAGAATACAGGTTCAGATGAGCTAAGCTGATAATTTGCCACTTCTTGGATAATTCCATTGATAGATACATAAATACGTGACTGTTGTGTTTCAGGATCAAAGTTCGTCCATCCTATAGTGCTACCATCAAGGCTTACAGTAGGAAGTGAATGTTGTCCAGATATATTCAAACTTAATTGTTCGGTGATCCCATTTGAATAACTAAAAATATGGTCTTGTTGATTAGCGTCTTGACCAACATACACGATGACACTTCCATCACTACTTATGGCGTGATCAAAGTTTTTAGAACTTATGCTAGATGCAGATATATTAGAGACAGCACCGTTTTGATATTTGTATATATGATTAGATTGAGTAGATTCTTCAAATCCTGCCCAAGTCACAATATTGCAATCTTCACTTATTTGGGGAGTTGTATTTCTTATTGATTGATCATCAGAAATTCTAATTGTAGTCGTACCATCATTTAGAAATATGTGACTAATACCATTGAGAACTCCAGACCATACAATTGAAGATCCGTCTGCACAGACTCGCGCCCGCTCATTACTTTCGGATGTACCTTCAGAGCTCACAGGCGAAACAATTATCTGTGGTCCACCATTAACTGATTTATAAATATCTTGAGAAACTAACTGGAAATTATCGTCAACGGTAAAACCTGCCCATACAATTGTTGATCCATCAGAACTTATCTGAGGCCTTGTATTAACAACTGTTTCTGTAGAGATTAACCTAACTGTGCCATCACAATCAGCATGATAGATGAGGTTCGAAGTGCCATCACTACCTCTCCACACAATTTGTCTGCCATCGCAAGATATAGATGGATTAATGTTTCTTAAACTAACGTCGTTTTCTACTTCAATGACTTGAAGGTCGTTACACAAGGATTGTGTAAAAGCAGGATTAACTCCTGAAAATGCAAAAATAAATAATGCAATAAAAGCTGATTCAATAACTCGTATTCTCATAGCTGGTTTAGCTTTAAATCTCAGTGAATTCAAAAAAAAAGTTCACAAAAAAAATCTGTACATCGTCATTTATATGATTAGGCATATAAAAAATGACGTTATTAGGCTGAATACATTGCGAATATGCAACAAATTACTCTGTTTATCAAGGAATTATGCATAGGGGAAACCTCTATTTTTAAACTAAATGTCGTTTAGGGTAAGTTTCTAGCGATTTTTCTAAAATATAGAGCCTCAATAGCTTATGTATTAAATTAAATATTAATGCGTTTATCAAGGGAGATGTTAAAAGCCTGCGGATTCCGATTCTAATCAATTAGCAATTGTCGGGTTCAATTGGCGATTTGATGGTAATTGTTCTTATTCTGCATGAATATTTAACATATAGACTTATTATTACAATACATTTTTCACTCGTTTTCAGAAGGTAAATGAGGAACCGAAGTTTAGAGATTATGAAAGAATGTTTCAGACTCGAAGCAGTAGATACTTTTTTAGAAAGATAATGAAACGTCTAGTAGGTAGGTATAAAACACTATAATTTGTACTTAGCTGAGGATAGGGAAGTAGGCATCTGTAACCCTTTAATAGGCATTGGATAACACAAAATTAGGTATAGTAATGACTATTCCTTCGGTGTAAGAAAAAAGAATCAATCATTGTCTTCAATTTTAATTCTTATTTGTTTTTTACTTTCTCGGTTTGGATTGATATTTCTCTTTCTTTTATGCATTGAGTTGCAAATACCATAAAAAGGATGCCTAAACAGATTAGTCCCCATTCTCCCATTGTAGGCACATCTTCAACTAACATTTCATCAATCGGTTCAGCAGGAATTTCTTCCACTACCATCTCATCAATTGGTTCTGTAGGAATCTCTTCCTCAACCATTTCATCAATTGGTTCAGGCTCATTATCTTCTTGACCTGGCACTTCAATTGATCCAACATTTTCATTCACTGGTTCTTGGCAATATGAAGGAGTGCAAGCATTTCTGTAAACATCAGTATGTATGTCATCCACATAAGCTGACCAAATAACAACTTCTCCGTTACAGCTGATCGATAATTCCTGACCAAAGAAATTCATATCTGTGGCAACGAGTTCAGTTATCCCTGTTGTGAAATCAATAATGTTGATATTACCAAATGGATCTTGCCATACAAATCTTTCTCCCGTTTCACTTATACTAGATCCTAAAAATACAGGAACAGAGGAAGCAAGCTGGTAATTGATTACTTCTTGGACAGTTCCATTAATAGAAACATATACTCGTGATTGTTGTGTAGCTGCATCAAAGTTTGTCCAGCCTATAGTGCTGCCATCAAGGCTTATGGTTGGAAGTGTATGTTGACCTGATATGTTTATGCTTAATTGTTCAGTAGTACCATTCGAGTAACTAAAAATATGATCTTGGCCACTGGCGTCTTCACCAACATATACGATGACGCTTCCATCAGAGCTCATAACGTGGTCAACGTTTTTACTACTTATGCTGGATGCTGATATATTAGATACTGTTCCATTCTGGTATTTATAAATATGATTAGACTGGGTAGACGGATCATATCCTTCCCATGTTACAATATTACAGTCTTCACTTATCTGAGGTGATGTATTCCGTGTGGATTGACCATCAGAGACTCTAATTGTGCTTGTACCATCGTTTAGAAAAATGTGGCGAACTCCGTTTAAGATTCCTGTCCAAACTATTCTAGATCCGTCAGCACAAACTTGCGCACGCTCATTATTTATAGATGTACCTTCAGATGTTACGGGTGAAACGAGCGTTTGAGGGCCTCCGTTAACTGATTTGTAAATATCTTGAGAAGCGAACAGGAAATTTTCATCTACAATAGTACCTGCCCATACAATTGTTGATCCATCAGAACTTAACTGTGGTCTTGAGTTAAAAACTGTTTCTGTAGAGACTAACCGAACTTCACCATCACAATCTGCATGATATATAAGATTAGTGGTACCATCAATAGCTCTCCCGCTACCTCTCCACACAATTTGTCTGCCATCGCAAGATATGGATGGATTAATGTTTCTTAAGCTAATGTCGTTTTCTACTTCAATAACTTGAAGATCATTACACACCGATTGCGCAAAAGCAGGATTAACTCCTGAAAATGCAAAAATAATTAATGCAATTAAAGTTGACTCAATAACACGTATTCTCATAGCTGGTTAGCTTTTAATCTTAGTGAATTCTTTAAGGGTATCACATAAGTTATATCTCCTGACCCTATCTGACATTTTTCTCTTTTAGAATAATGTCACAAAAAGACAAGTTAATTGCGAATATGCGACAATTTATACGGTATAACAAACATTTGAGTATGAAGAAAACGACATTAGCTACAATCAAATGTCTTTATAACTTACTATCGTACAATATTTATTATTAGAATAGATTCAATCGCTTAAAGCATAAATTCTTCCAACAGTCCTTGTTTCCTGTGAAGCGCTTCAAACTAATTCTTGAACTTGCTACAGCTAAGCTTATTTTGGGTAGATCCGCTCATGATTGCTTAGCAGTGATAAATTTGAGATTGACTGCTTTCGATTCAATCAATTTTTATTCAATATTCTAGATAAAAAGTTAGCTGAGTGGAGTAAGATTTTGGATTTATGAGCGATAAATTTAAAAGATCACTTTCTTAGGTAGTACAATAACTACTAAGAAATGAATACAGCAAAATTTAATTAGGAAAAGCGAATAGTCCTTACATTAATTCTACTGGGAGCATATTGGATGTCTACAGCCCAAACGTTTAATGTTGCGCAAACTTCCTCAAATGGGTTTGTACCTGAATTAGTTAAATTTGATCCTGCAACTCCATATGCCTATGCAAATGATAGGCAAACCATAACAGAGATTTATGGTATCCCTGCAAATACGGACTTGATTCCTAAACATAATTTTATTTCTCGAAATAACCTACAGTATCGTAGAATCGCACAAACGATATTTGATACGCCCGTTTTAGGAAACGAGTTAACTATAGTAATAAAAAATAACAACGTCCAAAGAATCAGGGGAAAATGGTTTTCTGAGATTCCACCTGTAAGCACTGCAGTAATCATTGATCAAGTCCAAGCGATCTATTTTGGGGCAAGTTTTTGGACTTGAATGTTGATGAATTACAGCAAAACGGCGTAAATGATCAAGCAGTTAAAAGGATGATATATGTACCAATTTCTAATAATTACAACGAGCAGAATTATGCTTTAGCCTATGAGCTTGAATTAATTACGACATCCTTACAAAACGGATATCGCCTTTATATTTCGGTTGAGAGCGGAGAAGTTCTCATCGCTGAACCTTTAGAATTGGAATGTCACACACCCATACAAGGAGAAACTTCAAATGGCCCTGTCCAATTTGTAGATTTTCATGGAGATGATGATTTAGGGAATGGAAGTCTAAGACTGTTCGCGTGTGAAAATGAAGCAGATATTCATACTAGAAGTGCCCCATTATTTGCCACTTCAGTAGACAATTTCTATGCCGATAGTGAAGAAATAAGAGCTCGTCTAATCTATGCTGGAGAGTCAGGTGCAATTAGTGAAGCCTGGAGTGACTTACTATCAGTGGATGCAGAATCACATATGGAAGGTGTAGAACATGAATGGCACATTGGAGATGGTATACCATTGTTTACCGGGAGAAATATGAAAGACCCTAATACTACTTTTCATCCAGATTGTTATAAGAAAGAACCTTTTTGGAAAGAAACCGACTGCATGCCAAACTCCGACAATGATTTTTGTGGTGTTCACACTAATTCAGCAATAGGTAATAAGTGGTTTCATGTTCTAACTGATGGCGATTCGGGTAATAATGGTTGTGGAGAAAAATATAATGTAACGGGAATAGGTATTGATAAAGCAAAAGATATTGCATTTCATGCCATTTTGAAATGACACCTTCAATCGGTTATGAAAATATTCGAGATATTACGATCGAATATACAGGACAGTAATATGGGTTTTTTTCTCCAGAATATATAGCTTGTATCGATGCATGGCATGCGGTATGTGTAGGTGAAAAATTCAACGCTGAAGAAGCTCCTCAAAATCTGACTGTCCTTGATCTTACACCCTGCAGTGCTACACTGACATGGGACTTAAATGGAGCACAGGTCTATACTGTTTGTATTGATAAAGTAGGAAGCTCATTTAAAAATTGTTTTCTTGCTTTTGGCCAGGTTAATACAATGACCTTTCCTAATTTAGAACCTGGTTGTAGCTTTACAACCCAAATATTATCTTACTGTAATGGTGTGCAGTCTGAGTACAACCAAGGTGAATCTTTTACGATTCCTGAAGAATGCCCACCAGTTTCGCAAGTTGAGGTAATTGAAACTACAGTTTGTTCGGCGACATTAGCTTTTGAAGGAGTAGACAATGGGATGTATCTGATACAATTATTTCAAGAAGGAAATCCTTCACCAATTGATGTGCAAGAAATTCAATATTCTATAGTTTGTTATGATAATCTATTACCTAGCACCTCTTACAGTTTTCGAGTATTGCGAGATTGTGACTGTGAAAGATCTGGACCAAGTGATCTCATTACATTTGAAACAGCAAGGTGCGATCGTCCAGCTGAACCTATCGTAAGATTTGATGAATGTGGATATGAGTATTTTATTCCACAAGGGTTGATTATGAAACGCATTACAGGAGGTAGTCCACCGACAAGAGTTGGGCCATATAGTCAGGATCGTTGGAACAGCGTATCTGGAACTTCTATAGTTCAAGTAGAATTCACTTTAATCCGAATTTGTAATGGAAAAAATTGTAGCGTTGAATCTAGAAGTAATACCATTACCGGTATTACACCTCAAATACAACATAATGATTGTGTAGCTCCTATAGGACTCGAATACAATATTGATCAACTCTTATTTAATGTGATTAATCCTCCCGAAAATGCTACAGGCTACGAGTGTCAATTTAGAATAACAAATGCTAGTCCATTCGAACCTTTGGAAATCTCTACCAATGGATCAATTATAAATCCTAACATTTCTGGAAGTTGTTACCTTGAAATCAGATTGAGGACAGTGTGTGCTTGTACTGAACCTCCTTCCGTTTCAGACTGGGAAAATTATATTTTTGAACCAGAAGTTTTCTGAGAAAATCCAGATGGAGTCTTTAGTGAGAGAGATTTATGCCATGGCTCTGTGCGTTTAGTCACTGACGGAGGATCTTGCATAGATTATCTCTATAGAATTAGAGAGGTTGGAGGAGGAATTTGGAATGAAGTTGTAAGTACTAATTCCTCTGAGGTTTTTGAAAATTTAGAGATATGCACAACTTATGAATGGCAGCTTCGAACAAAATGCCAACATCTTGATGAAGATGATTGGACTCAGTATCCGATTCAAATTTATCAAACGCCATGCTGTTTGGTGTATTGCCCTCAATTAAATGTGGACACTAAAAAAGCTTAATATTTTTAGTAAACACATAACTTACAACAATGAAACAAGAGAAAAAGACACGAATGAGTCTGAATC
>Ga0209187_1000423_pt1 | contig 76679 bp, 56 predicted proteins | sample BantaG_FD_187430 | JGI IMG/M metagenome (GOLD analysis project Ga0209187, IMG submission 187430) | Marine algal microbial communities from Bantry Bay, Ireland - BantryBay_4 metaG (SPAdes) (version 2) | ecosystem: Host-associated > Algae > Red algae > Unclassified | place: Bantry Bay, Ireland...
CTAATACTGGCTTTTTACTGTACAAGTGTTCTTTTAAACGGTCATACATATCTGCATCCGTCTGGTTTTTTTGTTTTTTACTCTTCATTCTTTAAAGTTAACAAGACACACTTAATTGAACAGTCTCAATTGAAGCGAATCGAAGAATAATTCAACACTCTAATAATCATTTTAATTTATTTTTTTAGCCCGCCGCGGCGGGCGACATATTAATAGCAACTGAAGAAACAACACCCACCCCCCATTGGCTTGCCTCCGGCAAGCCAATGGAGGGTGGTGTGCATCCTGAGGAGGCGTTTTGAAATTGATTGAAAATTATTTTTTGGAAGCCTTACCAAATAAAATTTCAATTTCAAAAAAATGATTTTCAAAACCCGACTTTTTAGAGTGGACTCAGCATTCAAGCATTTTCCTATCTTTACCTCATGAAAAGAATAGGACTTCTCTCAGACACCCATTCCTACATAGATGATAATATTTTGAATCATTTTAAAGACTGTGATGAAATATGGCATGGCGGCGATATTGGTGACATTTCGGTTGCTGATAAAATAGCCGCTTTCAAACCATTTAGAGCAGTGTACGGTAATATCGACAATAAAGAAGTGCGAGTAAGCTATCCATTAAATTTGCGTTTTAAGATTGAAGAATTGGATGTTTTCATAACGCATATAGGAGGTTATCCAAGTCGCTACAACAAAAGGGTGCGCGCAATCCTTACGGAAAATCCGCCAGACCTCTACATTTGCGGTCACTCTCACATACTTAAAATAATGCCAGATAAAAAACGAGGTTTAATTCACATGAATCCTGGTGCTTGCGGCCATATCGGTTTTCATCATATGCGAACATTGATCAGATTTTCTATTAGTGGAAAAAAAATAGCTGATGTAGAGGTAATTGAATTGGGAAAACGTGGAGTTGGCATAACTAAGGAATGAATATCGTAAACAATATTATGCTGAAATAGGACCAATAATTACCTTACTAATTACATCCCAAATAATATGCCTCTTATCATTTGGAAACCTAATTGATATTTGTCTAAACACCAATATAATTAAAAGGAGTGATCGCCTTAAGCTCCACTTTTAATTCATCAGTCAATGTTAATCCATCAATAAAAAGATGCATGCTTTCCTGATCAATTTTTTCTTTGCCTCTAGTCAATGCTTTCAATGCCTCATACGGTTTTGGGTAGCCTTCTCTTCTTAGAATATTCTGAATAGCTTCAGAAACTACTGCCCAGTTATTATCTAAGTCATCCGCAATTTTAATAGGATTTAATTCTACTTTTGACAATCCTTTAAGTACCGATTTAAATGCAATTAAAGCATGTCCAATAGGTACACCCACATTTCTCAAAACCGTACTATCGGTTAAGTCTCTCTGCAATCTAGATATTGGTAATTTGCTAGCAAGATGATTAAGAATGGCATTGGCGACTCCAAAGTTTCCCTCTGCGTTTTCAAAATCAATAGGATTTACTTTATGGGGCATTGCAGAAGAACCTACTTCATTAGCTACGATTTTTTGTTTAAAATAATCTATTGATATGTAGGTCCAAAAATCTTTACAGAGATCTAAAAGGATAGTATGGATCCTGATCAAATTATGAAATAATGCTGAAAGATTATCATAATGCGCAATTTGTGTGGTCTTTTGCAATCGTGATAAACCTAATTCATCTCTTAAGAATTGATCAGCAAATTGTTTCCAATCTATTTCTGAAAATGCAACTACATGTGCATTAAAATTTCCAGTGGCACCTCCAAATTTTCCAAAATATTCCTGCACTCTAAGTTGATCTGTTTGTCTTTCTAATCGTTCAATAAAGACTTCAATTTCTTTTCCTAATCTGGTTGGGCTTGCTGCCTGTCCATGGGTTCTTGCCAACAATGAAATGGAAGACCACTCTGTTGCTAATTGTTTTAGGACACCTAAAATCTCATCCAAGGTTTTTATATAAACTTGCTCTACCCCATCCTTAATCATCATGGGAAAAACCGTATTATTAATATCTTGTGAAGTCAGCGCAAAGTGAACAAATTCCAAATATTGTTCAGGAATGATATCAGCGATATTTTCTTTGATAAAATACTCCACCGCTTTCACGTCATGATTGGTTATTTTCTCAATGTCTTTGATTGCTTGAGCATCTTCAATGGAAAATTTCTTATATAATTTATGCAATGCCTCAATTTGTTCATCATTTAATTTTGGCAATCGTTTGTCATCGAGCTTTGATAAGGCAATGAAGTATTTAATTTCCACCAATACTCTGTACTTGATCAGTGCTGCTTCACTAAAAAATGAGCTTAAATCTTTGGTTTTCTGTTCATACCGGCCATCAATTGGTGAAACTGCTTCTAACATATCTTCTATATTTAAGCGCTAAAAATACAGTTAATTAAGCAGTAAATGCAATGCTTTTAATAGGACTTTATAGAAATATTTATTTTTTTCCAAATTAAATTTTAAAAAATGCAACCTCTAAGATTGCCCCGCGTCAATGACCTTGATAATTACACAAAAAGCGCTTTCTGAATAAATTAGAAAACAATAAATATTGAAAATCATGATTAATAAAAATACTCACTTTATTACCATCTTAAGTTTTTGCTTTTGTCTGTTGAGCTTAACTTCCTGCGAACAAGATAGAATTGTAGCCAATGGACCGATAATAACAGAAACTATAACATTGAACAACTTTGATGGTATTGACTTAGATTGCTCCGCTGATGTAATTGTAAGTCAAGGACCCGTGCAATCGGTGAGTGTGAGAGGCAATGCAAACATCATTGCAAATTTAGAAAGAGAGGTTGTAAATGGCGTTTGGAAAGTAGATCTGAAACGAGGTAATTATAGGATTAGAGAATTAATGATAACGATCACTGTTCCTAATTTAAACTTATTGAAAATTGATGGCTCGGGCGATATTGTTTGCGAAGCATTTGAAGCAGATAAGATGGATATTCAAATTGATGGCTCTGGAAATGTAGCATTTCTAGATGGACTAATTCTGAATAGATATCTTGAAGTGGATATTGACGGAAGTGGGAACATTCAATTGAAAAATTTAAACAGCCCAAAAACCAAATGCAGAATAGATGGCTCTGGAAACATTGACTTGGAAGGAAAAAGCGCTGAAGCGTCTTACATAATTAATGGATCAGGTAATATCAAAGCATTTGGATTGGACAGCGAAAATGTTAAAGTAGATATTGATGCATCTGGAGATGTAAGCGTAAACGCAGCGCAAAACCTAAATGTAAACATTGATGGTAATGGAGATGTATATTATAAGGGGCAACCATCTGTCAGCTCTAGAATTGACGGATCAGGGCAAGTTATCAATGCAAATTAAAACCTAATAGATTGAGCCTTTTCGGAGATTACCTAAATTAATTATATAAGAGCGTTGGTTTTCAATTTGTTAAATTGGAAGGGGTAAGCGAAAGCTTGCCTCTTTTTTACTTATCTTGTATACTACAACCTTTAAAAAACTGTCTTTGATATAAATAAAAATTTACTTTATGAAAACTAGAATTTATTTCTTAACCTGTTTATTAAGCATTTGTTTTATCTATGAAAGCTCTGCACAGCGCTTTAAGGGTTCAGGACCAATTGTAAAACAAGATATTCGATTAAGTAATTTTCATAGTATAAATATTAACAGTTCTTTAGATGTTCAATTGAAACAAGGCGATAAGCAATCTGTAGTCGCTGAAGGAAATGCCAATATCATAAATAGAATTAAAAAAAATGTGAGTTATGGCATATGGAACATTGAATTGGAAAAGGGGAATTACTCTTTTGAAAATTTAACCATTCATATTACTATTCCACATTTAGAAAAAGTGAAAATTAATGGATCAGGAGATGTGGAAGCGGGACAATTTAATATAAAAGCGCTTTCTATTCAGATTGGAGGAAGCGGTGATGTCATGTTTAAAGAGGGTGTAGAGATTGAAAATGATTTGGATATTCATATCAACGGAAGTGGAGATGTAACGCTTAAAGATGTAAATGCAAAAAGCATCAAATGCAATGTATCTGGATCTGGAGATATTCAACTAAGCGGTAATTCACAAGCTGCAGAATATCAGATTTCTGGCACTGGTGATGTGAAGGCAATGAATTTTAAAAGTGACAATGTTAAAGTTAATATCAATGGTTCTGGGGATGTAAAAGTTTATGCACTTAGATCATTAGATATTGATGTGAATGGCAGTGGAGATGTATATTATAGAGGAGACGCGAATGTAAATTCTCGATTGAAAGGATCAGGAGATATTTATAAACAATAAACAATACCAAAATATAGACCATACAATTTGTTCGGAAAACTGCATGGGCAAAAATTCAAATGTAATATGTTTTTAATTTTAATGGTACTCCATTAATGTATCTAAATGATGATTGGTATGCAAAGCAGTAAATTAAATTAATTCGCGAATACTTATTTTAACTAAAATTGAATGAGCCAAAATATACTTTGACAAATCCTCTTTAATAAACGGCATTGGTCTCCGACCTCTTGGTCCCCATTCATTGTATAATACTAAAGGTCGTTCTCCGATTTGCCTGGTGTTGATCCTCTGTGCAATCCAAACATTCGCAATTGACCGCTAGTGCATTTTCACCGAACCCTTTTGCGCTCAATCTGTAAGATTCAATTCCATTATTAATTAAATAATCAACGGCAGACTGCGCTCTTTTTTGGGATAGTTCTTGATTATAATTAATCTCCCCTTGGCAATCTGTATGGGAAGCTAATTGAATATTTAAATTGGGATTATCATTTAATAATACGAGTAGTTCATTAAGGGCTGGTTCTGCGTCTGAACGAATATCCCATTTATCTAAATCGTAATAGATATTATCTAAGGTTATTTCCTTATTGTAATAGATTTTATTTATTTCAATTTCAACATTGAAAGTCAGCACGGGATTCTCTGGGTCCTTTTCTATATTGTAAGTTGAGAATGTGGACTTACCTGTCAAATAATCAGATTTTGATGCTTCAAAATTGTATTTAGAATCGAAATCAATTTTTATTATGAAAGTCCCTTTGTTATCAGTCGTTTCAATGTCACTATTTCCCGAAATTTCTCTTATTGATACCTGCGCATCCTTTACTGGTTTCTTCCCAATTCTTTTCGATTTAGGATTCTCTGGATCTGCTAATAATGGCTCAACAATTTTACAAACTAGATAAATTTCATATCTATCATCTCCTTCTTTTTCCTTTTCTTTTTCTGCAATTTCTTCTTTTGTTAATATCTTTTTCACCTTTTCAAAACTATAAATATCATCATTACCTACACCCGATGTTCGGCTTGAGCTGAAATATCCTTTTTGTAAGATTCTACCTCTTTTAATAGCAAATTCATCTACCACTAATGCAAAGTCATCGCCTCCTGAATTTATTGGAGATTGCAAATTATATGGTGGCATCCAGTTTCTAGTTTGTTGATTTACATAAGTTTTAAATATGTCTAAGCCACCCATTCCAATATGGTGATCGGATGAAAAGTATAAAGTATCTTGATGAATTGATGGAAATTTTTCATCTCCAACACTGTTAATCATCGGTCCCATATTGATTGGCTCTCCCCAACCCTCTTCGCTGAGTTGAGAATAATAAATATCATAACCACCCTTCCCGTCAGGATGATTACTGGAGAAAAATAAAACACTATCATTAACACTTAAGGCTGGATGTCCATAATTGACATTCTCTTGATTAAATGGTAAAGGAATTGGTTCTGACCATCTATTTCCCTTGCGACTTGCAAACATTAATTTGCAATAAGCATCTTCCTCTCCTTCTGAATTACATCTTGAAAAAAAGATATTTTCTCTATTACTTGTAAAAGTAAGGGTACCTTCATTAGCATCTGAATTAATGACTTGATCAAATAAACTGGCATTGGAAGCTCCCTTATTGGTGATAAAAATATCTGAGTAATCATTTCCCGTCCAAGGATATTTGGAATCGCCGGTGCTTGATTTTCGATCAGAAGTAAAAAGTACTTGGTCTGCTCCAAAAACAAATGGTGCATATTCTGCACTTTCCGAATTGAAAGTTGCCAAATCCACTTGATATTCATTATCATCCATTTGTTCTTTCCAATCAGCGGCTTGTTGGCAGGCGGTGGCTTCTCTTCTATATTCTAGACTGTTGCCCTCTTCTTGCATTAAAATATTAAAAGATTTGAAGGCTCTTTCATATTGTTCATCTTTTTTCAAAGCAAAAGCCAATTTCTTCAAGGCAATATTCCCATATTCATGTTTATAGGATTTAGCATACCATTGTATTGCCGTTTTGTTTTTATTCATGTGATGATAACATTCCGCAATCAGGAATGCTTTTCTTCCTTTTTGATCTTCTAGATTAGTGGATTCATATTCTTCCATAAACATTTCTGCCGCAATCGCATATTGCTTACGTTCATAAGCCGTTTCTCCATCTTTTACTTTTTCAACAAAAGAGCAAGCGGTAATAGAGAAGAGTAAAAATATAAGGAGTCCTTTATCCAAAGTCTTTTTTATTTGATTACAATATAGTATAGCTTATTTTAATAACGAAATCAAATTGGGAATAGTGTGTGGTGGTTGTGAGTTGGAGAGTTAGTTGGAGTTTGAATGTGGATTGAGTGATTTTTTAAATGGTAAAAATTATATCAAATATTGTCGTCTTGAGTGAGCGCAGCGAATCGAAGGATAATACAAAAAAACCCGACATAAATGCCGGGTTTATATAATTTAACCAAAAATGGTTTAATTTACTTTGAGGTAGCTGCTTTTGAGAACGAAGACTTAGTTGATTTACCTGCTTCTTTCGTTTTCAAATCACCAGTTAAATCCGTAAGGATTGGTGTGGCAACGAAAATGGACGAATAGGTACCAACAATTATCCCGATCAATAAAGCAAATGCGAATCCTTTGATGGAGGAACCTCCAAAAAAGAATAAGATAGCTACTACGAATAAGGTAGTTAAAGAAGTAATAATCGTTCTACTAACCGTACTGTTAATAGCTGCATTGATCACTTCTTCTTTAGATTTTCCAGTATATAAGCCAAAGTATTCCCGAATTCTATCGAATACTACCACCGTATCATTGATAGAATATCCAATTACTGTAAGTAAGGCTGCAATAAATGCCTGATTAATCTCTAGCGAAAATCCAATCCATCCATAGCATAAGGAGAAAACTCCTAATACAATAATGGTATCATGAATCAACGCACCGATCGCACCAGCACTATATTGCCATTTACTAAATCGTAAAAAGATGTAAAGGAAAATTAGTAACAGGGCAAAAATCGTTGCATATCTAGAACCCTTGGATATATCATCTGCTATCGTTGCTCCTACTTTACTAGAGGAAACAATGTGCGACTGATCTAAACCTTTACCTCCCGGATCTCTAAATACAGAATCCGCAACCGAAGAATTAGAGGCAGTTTTTACCCCTTGGTATAATTTCGCCATTACAATTTCGGCAGCACCTTCACTAATATCATCAATATTATAACTGGTAGTTACATTAAGTGTCTGATACTCACTTGGTCCATCAACCTGCTTAACTACTGGTTCTTGTCCTTCAAAGACATCAGTTAATGTGGCTCTCAATTGATCAACATCCAATTTGTCTTCTTCTACCAATTGAATATTATAAGAATATCCTCCTTTAAAATCGACTCCTAATTCCCAGCCTCTTGTAAAAAACGAAGCAAAACTTGCTACAATTAAAATACCAGAAAATACATAGGCCATCTTACGTTTTGAAACCCAATCAATTTTTAAGTTAGCAAAGGCATTCTTTGATAATCCGGTCCAGAATGACATTGGCTTATCTTTATCTATCCACCATTCGATCATCATTCTACCTAATAATACCGCAGTAAATAGGGAAGATAATATACCAATGATCAATACCACTGCAAAACCTTTAATTGGTCCTAAACCAAAATAGACTAATACGATGGCCGTCAAAAGAGTGGTCACGTTGGCATCAATAATTGCGGAGTAAGAATGAGTAAACCCATCTCGCACTGCCATTTTTATTGACTTACCTTCTCGTAGTTCCTCCCGTATCCTTTCAAAGATGATCACATTTGCATCCACCGCCATACCAATGGTTAGGATAACCCCGGCAAAACCAGGTAATGTTAATACTGTTCCAAAGGATGCCAAAGCTCCGAATATGAAAAAGAGGTTCGCCAATAAAGCAATAATGGCAACTATACCGCCAGTCGCATAATAGACCACCATAAATATTAACACCAAGGCCAAACCTATAATTAATGACCACATCGAGTCTTTAATATTCTTTTTACCTAAGTATGGACCGACTAATGCCTCCTGAATAATTTGAGTTTTAGCAGGTAATTTTCCAATCTCCAATATGTTAGCTAAATCTTCTCCTTCTTGAATCGAGAAATTTCCGGTAATTTGAGAACGTCCTTGTGTAATGGCTCCATTTACATTAGGTGCTGAAACTACTTCATCATCTAATACCACAGCAATAGGTCTATTTCCATCTTGAGCCGCTTTTGTGGTCATTTCTGCCCATTTTTTAGCTCCCTTTCTGTCCATTGACATACTAACTTGTATTTCACTGGTAGTAGGATCTGCTCCACTTGAAGCACCAGTAATTACATCACCTTCAATTGGTGCGTTTTCTCTACCTCTTTCTTTTCTAATAGCATACAAGAAATACATTTTGGTGTCTTTGCCATCTGCATCCACCATTGGTTTAGCATCAAATCTAAAGCCCATTTCCCTTGGGAAAAGACCTTTGACTTCTGGACTATTCAACATAGACAAAACATCATCTCTCTTATTTTTCTCAGCCGCACCCATTACTGATAATGGATACTGAATCGTTTCTCCAATTTGTCTATTGACATCCAAAATTTTAAATAATGGACCACCGTTAGAAAATGGATCAAGCGAAGTGGGTAGTGTATCAATACTTGTTATAGAATCTGTCTCATTACCATCACTATCGATAGCATATGTAGTGTCAATTTGAAAATTTTCATTCAATTCTTCTTCGCCACTATCCAATCCTTTTTTCAATCTTTCATCTGCTTTCACAAATGCATCTAAGACACCTGGATCATTTAATCTGTAGACATCCCAAAATTCTAATTTGGCACTACTTACTAAAAATTTACGCGCTCTTTCTGGGTTTTCAACACCAGGAAGCTCAACCACGATTAAATCTCTAGCAGCATCCAAGCTTACATTTGGTTGGATAACACCCAATTTATCAATACGTTGTTTAAGTCTATCGTAGGTTAATTTTACAACTTCATTAGATTCAGTTCGTAAAAAGTCTAATACATCATCATCTGTAGCACTCACCTCTATTTTATCAGATAAACTTGAGTTTTTTCTAAAAATATAAGCCAAACTCTTTTTCTCAGGGCTTTGAATCTTAGCGTATTCTTCACCAAATAAGGTGATATAATCTTTTTGTGCAGTTTTTTGAGCTTCAGTAGCTTTATCTAAGGCATCGTTAAACGTCGGATCTTTGCTACTTTTGGATAATTGCCTAATAAAATCACGGAGATCTACCTGTAATACGGTGCTTAATCCGCCGGCTAAATCTAGACCATAGGCTAATTGCTTGGATTTCAAGCTTTCATAAGTAAATGGGGAAAATCCTGGAATTTTCAGGATTTCTTCTGTGGACATCGAGTCCAAGTACGCAATTCTTTGCGCTTTCTCCACGTCGTACCTTTCAGATTCTGGATAAGTACTTGCTACATTTTTCGCGTATTCATCAGCATTCTTCTCAACTTTACCAGTTGGAAGCATGTAAAAATACTGTAGTAAACTCACCAGTACAAGGACGACAAGAAAAAATTTAACGATACCTTTTCCTTGCATTTGGAATTTATTTAAATTAATTAATAAAAAAACTGCGCAAATATACGGTTTTATCTAAAGAACCATACTTATTTGCTACATATATGGTGATTATTTTCATGTAAAATCCCCTTGATTTTAATTTTTGTGTGACTAAAATTAGAAATCCCGTCAAGAAAGTGTATATTTTACCGAATAACTTATGTTATTCTCATTTATTAACTCTAAATATTTCAACTAATTATGGGATTATTTTCTTTTTTAAAAAATGCTGGCGCGAAAATCTTCAATCGTAAAGATAAAGAAGCGGAAGCTGCAGCAGATGCAGCAAAGGCAGAAGATATGTTAAAGCAAAGAGCGGATATGCTTGGAAATGTCGTTCGAAATTTAGAATTACCAATCGAAAACATGTCAATAGAATTGGACGATGACAAAGTTACGGTATATGGTCAGGCTGAATCTCAAAGAGACAAGGAAAAGGTAATTTTAGCGCTTGGGAATGTAAATGGAATTGCATCCGTCGATGATAGAATCTCAGTGGTTACTCCGGAACCAGAGTCTGTATTTTACGAAGTAAAATCAGGTGACACTTTAGGTAAAATAGCTAAAGAAGTGTATGGAGATCCAATGAAATACCCTATTATTTTTGAGGCTAACAAGCCGATGCTTAAGGATCCAAATTTGATCTACCCTGGTCAAGTTTTGAGAATTCCACCATTAAGCTAAGTTTATCACCACAAATTACCAGACTTTACACAAAAATAAAACCCTAAAAGTCCTTGCATTCGCAAGGACTTTTTTAATGCGGCAAACCAAGCCGAGCAAGTGGCTTCTCCACGCAAAATGCAGGCGCATGCAAAGTGGCTGCGCCACGCAAAATGACTTCGTCAATGCAATAGTACAGTCAACGCTTTTTGCGTTTGATATTATAATATAATGTTGGATTTTTCTTAATACAGTACACTAAGATAATAAAATCGAATCCCTCTTAATGCGGCGTAGCCGCTTAACTATTTGCGTGGCGCAGCCACATTGCGCGGCGTAGCCGTATTGCGTGGCTTAGCCACTTGGCTCTTTGCGTGGAGTAGCCGCTTGGCTCTTTGCGTAGCGAAGCCGCTTGGCTCAAATTACTCGTTTAAAGACCAATCATACTCCATAAATGCAATCGAGGTTCCTTCCGCAATTTTAGTGTCTGCGTATTTATTTAAGAAGCTTCTCAAATTGCCAAAATCTTTTCCATACCAATCAAAGATTTTAGAAACTTTTGCTTGATCTGAGGAGATCATGTTAAAAGTTGAATTGTTTATAAATTTAACCGTTTGTTGTTTTAATAACTTATTGAGATTTTCAGCAGTGAAGGCTTTGTTTAATAAGCTTGGACATGACTTTGCAGCACAATTTACCGCAAAATGAATTCGTGGCTCATTAAAGGTTGGTCTAATAATATCATTTTCAATATTGTTTAAAGACAAGGTTTTAGACCCAGATTTAATCCAAACTTTATCCCATGGTTTCCCTCCTGTAATATCTTTAATACTTCCGACGGGATAATTATTTAAAACTAATTTTATGGTTCCCGCATTGTATAAGTTGATCCAATAAGCCAATGCTTTATCTTCTGGCCAGTCCTTGTTTGGCGCATTTTCAGCTAAGAGTTTGAGGTAACTATCTAACTTCGATTCCTCTTCTTTCAAACCTTTGTAATTTACCTTTCCTGTACTTGAAACATAAGTTGTTAATAATATATTAAAAGCATCATGATTGAGGGCCGGCTTCGTAGCTAGCTTTTCAACTGGAGGCTTAACTTTTATCTCATCTAATGTTTTCTCCGCCGCAGTTTGTTCTTTTACTAGCACCTTCGATTTTTCTTCTAATTGAGCATCAATTTTTGTTGGCGCTTTCTTTTCAACATCTATTTCTTTAACCGGTTTAGATGTCGGTTTAGATATTGGTTTTGTTGACTCAGTTTTTATATTATTCTTCTCCAAGGCAACTACCTTATTTTTATCAATCACTGCTTTTGCATCTTTCGAAGCAGTTGAAGACTCACTTTCCATTTTCGCTCCTTGATCTTGATGCTCGATTGAAGAATTTGTATGTTGATTACCGCCGTTTGTTTCAGCTACTTTTTTTTGAATCGCATTATTTTTACCGTCAGGAATATCCGACGCATTTGAAGGGTTTTGTTTACAAGCTAAACATAATAAAAGGAAAATTGATAGGCTGATAAAATACTTCATTGATAAGTTTTTAATGTAAACTTCTAAATAGGTAAATAGTGATATTATATATAGTATCTTTTACAAAGCTTCGTAGTCATTACGACAATAATGAAGCGAAATCTAGGCTAAAGGATCCTCAAAGTCTTCTTCTTCTATCTCTTCTGGAATATAAATGAATTCATTTATCATTGGAAGTCCCATTACTTTCCCTTCTTCTGGACCAATGCTAAAAAATCCAAAGAAACCACCCGATGCTTTCGCTACATGCTCTGCGAAAGAAGTAAAATCTTTATAGAGAATTCCAGCCTCTTTTAAGGGTAATTCCGCTAATATAGGGTTTAAGGCAGCTAATTTATTTGAAATGATCTCATTTCGCTCTCCAACATGATTTGGTAATGCTGCAATTAAATCATTAAGCCTTGAACTAAAAACCTTACCAATAGACTGATAATACTCTAATAAAAAGGGTTCGCTTTTATAAGATCTAATATTAGCAACTTTTTCTGCCCATGCCTTTTCATCTTCATCTATCTTACCATCTGCACCAGCAATTAAGATGGTGATTAATGGTATTGCCTCTTCTAGCTTAGCAATTTTATCCTCTGATAACTCCTTAAATTCAGTCATTTTAATCTCAATTTTAGCGCAAAGTTAATACTACTATTAATTTAAACAATTTTTTAATATGAAATTGTTCCTTGAATTGATAGAAACTTGAGCAATCTTGATTTGGGAAAATAATTATATGATTTTTCTATATATGACTAAGAATCTTTAACTTGCAAATTGAAATCTATTGACTTGGGAAAAACAATCAAAGCGGCAAAGAAAAAAAAGGTAACTCCTTTAATGGAGCAATATTTCAATACAAAATCAAAATACCCAGATGCTATACTTTTATTCCGGGTAGGTGATTTTTATGAGACTTTTTCCAAAGATGCTATTACTGCGTCAAAAGTGCTAGGTATTATTTTGACTAAAAGAAATAATGGAGGAGAGGATATTGAACTGGCAGGATTCCCCTACCATTCTCTTAATATATACTTACCAAAATTGGTGAGAGCTGGTTTCCGAGTGGCTATTTGCGAACAATTAGAAAAACCAAGTAAGGAAAAAAAGATCGTAAAGAGAGGAGTTACTGAAGTGATTACTCCCGGCATTGCGATTGATGAATCCATATTAGAAAACAGTAAGAATAATTATTTATGTGCATTGCATTATAGTGGCGACAAATGTGGATTAGCTTTTTTGGATATCTCCACTGGTGAATTTCACGTCAGCGAAGGAAGCGAGGAATTGATTGATAAATTGGTCCAAGCTTTTAAACCTAGTGAAATCATTTACTCAAGATCCAAGGCGAAAGTTTTTGAAAAACAATTTGGAACCAAACAATACTCTTACAAATTGGATGAATGGATATTTACTTATGACTACGGTAGAGAGCAATTGATCCAGCATTTTGAAGTACAAAACTTGAAAGGTTTCGGGATTGACAAATTGGAATTTGCTCAAATTGCTGGTGGGGTTATTCTTCATTATTTAGGTGCCACCGAAAACAAGCAATTAGAGCACATTAATACTATTCAGCGAATCCAATCAGAGGAGTTTGTTTGGCTTGATCGTTTTAGCATTAGAAACTTAGAGCTTATCTCTAGTCCACATGATGATGGCATTCCATTAATAGATATTTTAGACAAGAGTATCTCTCCTATGGGCTCCAGACTAATGCGAAAATGGGTTACTATGCCATTGGTGAATCTGCACCAAATTAATCAAAGACATCAGATCGTTCAATACTTCATTGATGAAATTAATTTTACGACTGAAATAGAAAATCATATTAATCAAATAGGAGATTTAGAACGGCTTATTTCTAAAGTCTCTTTAGCGAAAATTAGCCCGCGTGAATTGTTGCAATTAAAAAAAGCCTTATTCGCTCTTATGCCTATTCAGCAATTATTATCTAATAGCAAGAATGAAGCATTAATTCTTTTAGCTGATTCCTTACACCTCTGTGAAACGGCAAGAGATCGGATAAAAAAGGAAATAAAAGACGAAGCGCCTGTCGCTCTAAATAAAGGACATGTAATAAAAGATGGCGTCTCAGATAGCCTGGATGAATATAGACACATTGTAAAAAACAGCAAAGCATTGTTAGTAGAGATCCAAGAAAAAGAATCTGAAGCTACTGGAATTAAAAATTTAAAAATAGGATTTAATAATGTATTTGGATATTACTTAGAAGTAACCAATAAATATAAAAATCAAGGGCTAGTTCCCGATTATTGGGTACGTAAACAAACCCTTACGGGTTCCGAAAGATACATTACAGACGAGTTAAAAAAATTGGAAACCAAGATTCTCGAAGCAGAAGATAAAATTAGCAACCTTGAGTCCGAAATTTATGAGGAGTTGGTCAATAGCCTTCGTCCCTTCATACAACCTATTCAACACAATGCGACAGTAATTGCCCAATTAGATTGCTTACTTTCTTTTGCTAGAAGTGCTACGAAAAATAATTATTGCCAGCCTGAAATGTCTATGGATTTAAGTCTTGACATTAAAAAAGGCAGACATCCAGTAATAGAGCATCAATTAGGTATTGACACTAGTTATGTTCCAAATGATGTCTACTTGGATAATGAAGAACAGCAAATTATAATGATTACTGGTCCAAATATGTCTGGTAAATCAGCAGTACTAAGACAAACGGCTTTAATTTGCTTAATGGCACAAATGGGTAGCTTTGTTCCAGCAGAAACCGCAAAATTAGGGGTTGTTGATAAGCTATTTACCAGAGTTGGCGCTTCAGATAATATCTCCTCAGGAGAATCAACTTTTATGGTGGAGATGAATGAAACCGCAGCCATCATGAATAACATATCTGAACGCTCACTCATTCTTTTGGATGAAATCGGTCGGGGCACAAGTACTTATGATGGTATTTCAATTGCATGGTCTATCGCTGAATACCTACACAGCAATTCGACTGCGAAACCAAAGACATTATTTGCTACCCATTATCATGAACTCAATGAACTAGCTGGTCATTTTGAAAGAATTAAAAACTTTAATATTTCCACCAAAGAAGTTAGTAATAAAGTAATCTTCTTACGAAAATTAATCCCTGGTGGAAGTAAACATAGTTTTGGAATTCACGTTGCTAAAATGGCAGGAATGCCTCGAAGCATTCTTGAAAGAGCCAGCAAAATCCTCCATCAACTTGAACAAAAAGTAATAGATTCTGATCAACCAAGCACGATTCCAGTTAGTCAAAATCCTGAAGACAATGCTCACTTTCAACTTAGCATTTTTGAAACGGTAGATGAAACTGCTGGCAAATTAAAGAGCGCCATTCAAGACTTAGAATTAAATGCAATGACGCCTATTGATTGTATGATGAAGTTGAATGAGTTGAAGAAGTTGATTGAGGAAGAGAAATAGACGCCAGACCGCTTGGCTGCCAAACGCCAGACTTTTTAATCCCTGTAGGATTTATTTTATTTAAATTATTTTGCAAGCTTACTGTAAAATAAGATTAACATAAGGTTTAAACTTTACAATGCAGAAGATGCATTACAATGTCTGACAAACGAAAAAGTAAAAAGGCCCAGCATATTAATGCTGGGCCTGCTTATATTTACTTAAAACAATTTTATTGTTTTAAAATTTTCTTAACTGCAGTACCTTCTTGAGTCTCAATTAGAACCATGTAAATACCTACGCTTAAATTTCTTAAATCTAAGTTCTTAGTAATTAAGTCTCCATTGATATTTTCCATATTTATTCTCTGACCATAAGCATTGATCAAGGAAATTTGTCCATCAATAACATTATCGAATTCTAAGTTGACTTTTACAAAGTCATCGGCTGGATTCGGGAAAACGTCAAATGCTTTTAAGTTATTAATTTCATTAAGATCAGTAGAAGCTTGCACTTCAAACGGACCAAATGTAATTTCACATTCGTTAGCATCTTTCACTATAACGGTATAAGTACTTGCCGGTAGATTCTCAATCATATTAACATCAGTAGAAACTCCATTAGACCAATTGTAGGCGTAAGGTGCTACCCCTCCTTCAACAATTATTTCTATAAGACCATTGTCTAATCCATTCGTTGTATTGCCAACTGAAACTCCGGTTTGAACAATTTGATCAGGAGAAGTAATGTTAAACATTCTTTCAATTTCCGTTCCTGCTCCATCTACTGCAACAAGCGTATATGCTCCAACTCCAAGCTCATTAATACCTGTACCAGTATCTCCCGTATTCCAGACATAAGTTACGTCTCCTTCATTATTTAATGGAGTGATATTAATTGATCCATCACTTCCTCCGAAGCAACTTACATTCTTAACCTCAATATCTAAAGAGAATCCAGCATTTACAGATTGTACATTACAAACTTGATTTGCGCCGCAACCATTTTCGAAATTTAAGCATACATTGTAGTCTCCTTCAGTTGCATAAGTATGGTTAGCAATTGCTCCACTCAAAGTGGTACCATCTCCCATGTCCCAGGTATAATTTGCATTCGCATCATTTACTGTCGCGGTAACATCAATTGTTAAGGCTTGTTTCATTGAAGTATATTCACCAGAAGGTGTTATTCTTGTATCCTCAATAATCACTTGATCAATATTAGAACATCCTGTTGTAGGATTAGTCACTGTCAATTGATAAGTTCCAGGAGCATCAACCGTTGGGTTTGAAGAATCTCCACCAGAAACTATATTTCCATTTGCAGTTGACCAAGTTATTGAATTACCTGAATTGGTAGATCCTGATAATGTCAATGATTCAGTATTACAAGCAAACTGAGCTGCTTCTCCAGCATCAACATCTGGTAAATCTACCGTACCTGTTACTGCAACCATATCCATACTGATACAGTTATTATCAGTATTCCATACTTCTAATTGATAAGTTCCAGGAGCATTAACTACAGGATTTAAAGTTGCCTCACCACTTACAATATTACCATCAGTAGTGGTCCATAAAAATTGGATATTAGAACCATCGTTGTCACTATTTCCTTCTAAGGTTGCCGTTGGCAAATCACAAGTAATTGCCTTTTCATCTCCAGCATCTGCTAATGGAGCAGGCTCGTCATCAATAGTAACGAAAGTTTCTGTCCAACAATCATTAGCATCAACAATATAAACTGCATACTCTCCAGCTGGTAAATCGACATGATCAGTTTGAGAAGTTGGTCCATTACCAATATCATAAGTGTATGGCTCTGTCCCTCCTACAGCAATAATAATTAAACTACCGTCAGATTGGCCACAGTTTGCTGGAACAGCAATTGGATCCAATTCTAAAACTTCTGGTTCTTCGATAGTAAAAGTTGCCTCTGTCTGGCATAGATTTGCATCTTTAATAGTTACGGTATAATCACCACCAGCTAAATTATTTATGGTAGGACCAGACATCCCATTACTCCATTCATAGGAGAAATTTCCTACACCGCCATCCGCTTCTACCGACAAGCTTCCCATTCCGTCTCCATTACACATAGGCGCGGCCATATCCGTTAACTCCATCGTAACCTCGCTATCCGGACCACCGATTGAAAAATCAAGCGTTACAAAGTGACCATTCTGTTCTCTTATTCTTAAGTTATAGTCTCCTACTGCTAATCCATCATTAGTTTCTCCAGTTGTACCATCGCTCCAAGTATAGGTTACATCTCCATATCCACCGGTGCTTATTCCTTCTGCAGAGCCATTTTCGTCATCAAAGCAAAGGACATCAGTTTCATTTATTACAGAACCTTCTAAAGAACAACTTTCTATCCAGGTTGCTAAAACAGCTGCTGATGCTTGTCCAACTTCATAAATTTGTCTAGTTGTAGGACATACTCCATATACCGTAGGATAGAAATTTATATTAAAATCATTATTCGTATTTGTTGGCGCATTCATAATTGGATAATTAAGCGTTCCACCTAAAGTCCAATCTCCTACCGTATTTCCAGGAGGGCCAAAAATCCATTGTTCTGGAGTACTATTATCTACCTCTACACTATATACGTATACTTGATCTGTACCGTCAGGTCCATAATCATGCATAAAATCTTCTAAAACTCCTGAAGTGTGGTAGTTCCAACAAGGAACGCACCAAGTTGCGAACATATCTAAAATGACGAATTTACCCTCGTCAAGTTTGTCATATAGGCTATGCTCTACTCCGTATACATCAGTAATAGTAAAATCTGGTGCAATATCACCTGCTGCTAGTTGTGCCTTTAATGTCCCAAAGCACAGAAACATTGAAAGCGTTAAAAATGTAAAGGTTTTTTTCATAATTGATTGTTTGAATTTGACACACAATAAAATAATTCAACTAAATTAACCAAATATACTAGATTGTCAAAGTGTTAAAAAATAAAAACGGGTCAAATTGCTTTATTTGACCCGTTTTTATGTAAAAAATACGTAATTCTTACTATTATTTCCCGATTTCGACTTTAGGCACCATAATTAATTCGAAACTTCGGTTATATTCGAAATATTTATTGGAAGCGTTTCTGATATCTAAATCTGTTAATTTTTCAATTTTCTCTATTCCTGCCTCTTGATTTAAGGTATTAAGATTAATGCCATTATCTACTGCATATCTTATACTATTTAACCAGTATCTGTTCTCTTTTTGATTTTTAATTAGAGATTGCTTTTGGGTTTCTTTTACCTTATTGATCACTTCTTCACTAATCATTCCTTTTCTAATCTTACTGATTTCGTCTCTCGCCGCTGCGATAAGTTCATCGGCTTTTTCTGGATCTGCATTAAATGATATGGTAATGGAATATTTAGGGCTTGGAAATTGACTGGTTCTTCCACTTACTCTTACTCCATAAACTCCTCCTTTATCCTCTCTAAGGTTTTCTCTCAATGTAATTCTTAGTACATCTAACATGGAATTAAAATCATATCTGTTTTTGCTTTCCCATTCAAAATCACCATGAAACATTAGCTCAACTTGCGTTTTTTGTGCTTCTCCTTTTTGGAATGATTTTGCAATTCGACCTTGAATATAATCTGCACCTACATCCTTACCTTTTTCTTCCCTATCAATTGAAGGTAAATTTCCAAGATATTTTTGAGCCAAAAATTTCAAATTATCTTCATCAAAGTTTCCGACGAAGAAAAATTTAAAATCACTTGCATCCGCAAAACGATCTTGATAAATTTCCATTACTCTTTGCAGCTTGACTTTTTCAAGATCAGCAACATTTGGCAGAATTCTTCTAGGATGGCTTTTCGTTTTTATTCGAATCGACTTATCCATAAAATAATAATTTGGATTGGCCAATAAATTTTGCAGGGAGGATTTCTGTCTCTGCATGTAAGACTCGTAAGCTTCCTCATCTTTACGAGGCATTTTGAAATTCATATAAATTAATTGCATCATCACTTCTAAATCATCTGGAGAGGCAGTTCCGCCAAATCCTTCAGAAAGTTCTCCGATGTATGGATTTACTCTGACCACCTTTCCAGTAAGTGCTTTTTGAAGCTGCGTTGCATTCATTTCCCCTAATCCAGATTGCCCAATTATTGAACTAGTTAAAGAGGCCGCTAGATAATCTTCATCTCCATATAGAGAATTACCGCCATCACTAAAAGCAGACATCATTACTTCATCATTTTTAAAGTCGGTTTTTTTCATGTAAACCTGTACACCGTTGGCCAAGTTAAATTGTTTCATTCCAATACTTTCATTTTCGGTTTCTTTAATAATTTCAACAGGATTTAAATCTATGCTGAAAAAAGGTTGGTCCGAAACTTCATCCACATATGGTTTTACTTCTCTAGCATCCAAGCTGTTCAATAAACTCAACAAAGACTTTTCTGTTGGTACAGTATTACTTGATTTTTCGGGTGTCATAATTACCAAAACTCGATTTTCTTTGGTCAACCATTTTGCAGCTAAGGCATTCACATCTTTAAGCTGAATTTGTGGTGTGTACTTTTTGTAAAGTTCCAATCTCTGAGCCGGATTCATCAAAGGAGAATCATTTAAGAAATGGGATACCATTCCACTGACCAATCTACTGGATTCCATTTTATCCATTTCCTTGAAAGATTTGTCTATGGAAGTCATTGTCTGCGTAATTGCTCTATCTAATTCAGATTGTAAAAACCCGTGATCTAAAACTCTTTTATTTTCTGTTACTATCAGTTCTAAACCTTTTTCAACTTGCCCCTCTTTAACGCTAGCATAAGAAGTGTATGCATCTATATCTCCCACGTTTTTACCATAACCAGAATATGCAAAATTAATTGGCGTGTTTGCTTTCAATCCTAGTTCTCGTAATCGATTATTAAGCATATTATTATAAAGTCCACGAACAATATTCATTTTATAATCTTCCTCATACTTCACCTCCTGAGTTGGGTGTTTATACATGATTTGTACAGTACTGCTACTGGCCTCTTTATCTGAATTTATTGATATTAATGTTTCGTCATGTAAAGGAACTGGATATTCTTTTCTTGGGCGCGGCGATTTTGGATTTTTTAATCCGCCGAATCTATATTTAATTTCATCCTCTATTTGATCAAGGTTAACATCGCCAACTACAGCCACCGCCATTAAATTTGGTCTATACCAATCTTTATAGAATCTTTCAACCGTTCCATAATCTGCGTTTTGAATAATTTCAGGATCACCAATCGGTAGTCGATCTGCATATCTTGACCCTTGATACATTATTGGAAAATAAGATTGTTGCATCCTTTGATTAGGGCTCAATCTTGATCTCCACTCTGAAATCACTACACCTCTTTCCTTATCGATTTCTTCTTCTTCAAATAACAATCCGCCCGCCCAATCTTCTAAAACCAGCAAGCCTTTAGCTAAATGAGCATCTTCATCTGTCCGAACCTGAAGCATGTAAACCGTTTCATCAAAAGAGGTGTAGGCATTTAAATCAGGTCCAAAACGAGAACCCACAGATTCTAAATAATCTACTAATTCATTCTTTTTAAAATTAATGGATCCATTAAACGCCATATGTTCTGTAAAGTGAGCCAAACCTAATTGATCTTCGTCCTCCTGCATAGAACCTGCTTGAACTACAAGTCTCAACTCTGCTCTTTGCTCAGGTTTATTATTGTTTTGAATGTAATACTTTAATCCATTTTCTAATTTTCCAAAACGTACATTTGGATCAAATGGTAACGATTTAGAAGTGACAGATTTGGTCTGTTGTACAACTTTTTCCTTTACTTCTTCTTTTTTAGATGTATTTTTATTGGAGCTATCTGCAGTGGAGTTTAACTTAGGACTACATGCAATTAGACCAATTAATACAAAGGCCAAAAGCCCTGTAATCAGTTGGTATTTTCTCATTTTTATGATATTGAATTTATACTTAGATTCTTTAGACAAAGGTTACAACGCTTAAAATGCTTTTTACATTATATTTCATTAGCATTTTATAAATTATCTTTTCATTCCAGGTAGGCCTTTCATCATACTACCCATGCCTTTCCCGCCACCTTTACTAATCTTATGCATCATTTTACGCATTTGGTCAAATTGCTTAATAAACATATTTATTTCGTGGATGTTATGACCACATCCCTTCGCAATTCTCCTTTTTCGACTCATGTTTAATAACTCGGGCTTTTTTCTTTCATCAGGCGTCATAGAATAGATAATGGATTCAACTTTATTGAAAGCTGAATTATCAATATCCACATCTTTCATCATTTTACCCATTCCAGGAATCATGCCCATCAAGGACTTAATATCCCCCATTTTTTGGATTTGCTTTAACTGTCCAAGAAAGTCTTCAAAGTCAAATTTATTCTTTCGAATTTTCTTCTCTAAGCGTTTTGCTTCTACTTCATCAAATTGTTCCTGCGCTTTTTCTACAAAAGAAACGATATCTCCCATTCCGAGAATTCGTTGAGCCATTCTTTCTGGATAAAAGACATCAATAGTATCTAGTGTTTCCCCGGTACTTACAAATTTGATTGGCTTCCCTACTGTATATTTTACGGATAGTGCTGCTCCACCTCTTGTGTCTCCATCAAGTTTAGTTAAGACTACCCCATCATAATTAATGGCTTCATTAAATGCCTTAGCTGAATTAACCGCGTCTTGCCCAGTCATTGAATCTACCACAAATAAAGTCTCCGATGGCAATATACCATCTTTGATATTTGTTATCTCGGTCATCATCTGTTCATCGATGGCTGTCCTACCTGCAGTATCCACAATTACTAAATCAAATCCATGAGTTTGAGCATGAAGAATTGCTTTTGCAGCAATATCAACAGGATCAGTATTCCCTACTTCTTTAAATACAGGAACATTAATTTGCTCTCCCAAAACGGTTAACTGATCTACAGCAGCTGGACGGTAAACATCACAAGCTACCAATAAAGGTTTTTTCTTCTTTTTTGTTTTTAAAAATTTAGCCAATTTTGCCGAAAAAGTGGTTTTACCAGATCCTTGCAATCCTGCAATTAAGATCACACCAGGTTTACCAGTCGTATTAATTCCTACCGCTTGGCCTCCCATCAACTCTACCAATTCATCCAAGACGATTTTCACCATTAATTCCCCTGGCTTTACTGCATTGAGGATGTTCTTAGTACCTAGGGCTTGTTTCTTTACATTATCTGTAAATTCTTTGGCTATTTTATAATTTACATCCGCAGCAACAAGGGCTCTTCTAATTTCCTTGATGGATTGAGCTACATTGATTTCTGTTAATTTACCTTCTCCTTTAAAGGTTTTGAATGCAGATTCTAGTCTTGAATTTAAACTATCAAACATGTTTCTTTCTTTATTTTAAATATTTGGACAACTGTTCTTTAGGGCTTTTTCCATCGACTTCAATTACTTCCACCTCATCAGAATACACCCACGAAATTTCTCCTAAATGATCACAAACGGTTACCATTGGATATTCCCCTTTCACTTTATTTCCCCAAGTTGGATTAGTTGATTGAAAAGCTCCCAAACCCGAACCTAAAAGCAGGTATTCATGATTGGTTTTTTTATCTCGAACAATAACAGCCATCCAAATTTTTGTTAATTTGAGTTTTAAAGCAATTGCAAATATAGTAATATTAAGCCTTAATTAGTAAAGCCAAGCTTCATCAAAATATTAACAATGATAAAAATCAAATATTGTTCTCTGAGGATCATTTTATTCTTTGGATTAGTCACGCTTTATTCTTGTAGTTCCGGACTAAAAGACAACCAAGCTGCTCAAGAAAAAGTTTTTGAAAATCCTCCTGCTGAAGGTTTCGACTTAGAAGGTTCTGATGCAAAAGCGATAGCTATTGCTGACAGTGTCATGTGGGCAATGGGCGGTAGAAACTTTTGGGATCAAACGCAGTTCATTCGTTGGAATTTCTTTGGTTCTCGAACATTACTTTGGGATAAACACAAGCAATTAGTACGCATAGAATCTTTAAAAGATGACTATAAGGCAATCGTAAATTTAGAGAAACCTTTTGGATATGTCCAAATAAATGATCAAATCATTACCCAAACTGATTCCGTTACAAAATATTTAGAAAAGGCTAGAAATATCTGGATTAACGATGCCTATTGGTTGGTAATGCCTTATAAATTAAAGGATTCTGGAGTAACACTTAAATATATTGGTGAAGGAGCCACAGAAAAAGGAGAAGCTGCTCACATTCTTGAGATGCAGTTTAAAGGAGTTGGTAAAACCCCAGAAAACAAATATAAGGTTTGGGTAACCAAAAATGACAACCTAGTGAAACAATGGTCATTTTACACAAATGCTGATGATCCTGAAGCGAATTTCACTACGCCTTGGGAAAATTATAAAATGCATAAAAACATTATGCTATCTGGTTATAGAGGTCCCGATTATCTATTAACTGAAATACAAGTTTTTGATACGCTTCCTCCAATATATAGAAATGCGTTTCTAAGATTTGAAACGGAATAATTTCATCAACTTAAATACGCTGGTTTTAGCCTCCTAATCATTTAAATCTTCAATTATCGACCTCTCGGTCGGATTGCGCATATATTTTGTCTAACTATATGCTTTTAAGCTAAACATTATCGTACATTTGGGGTGTTTTTAAAAGAAATTTGTGTTTCGGAGCAATGGATAGAAATAATATAATTGGAATCGTATTAATATTTGCACTCTTTTATCTTTATATGGTATTAAATGCACCATCTGATGAAGAAATGGCAGCGCAAAAATTACAAGATTCTTTAGCTAGAATTGAAGAACCTGTAGATACTACAGCAATCACCCCTCCTTCCTCAAATCCTAGTGATGGAAGCAATGTGTTGGCGGAAGTTCCAGATAGCATGAAGCAAATCATGTTGCAATCCCAATTCGGGGCATTTGCTCAAAGTGGAAATGGTGTTGAAGCGCTTGAATCCATTGAAAACGAAAAGATTAAAATAACCTTTACCAATAAGGGTGGACATATAAAAGAGGTTTGGCTTAAAGAATATAAGAAACGAATCTTTGACGATAACAAAGAATTTGTAGAAACTGAACTTAAATTACTGGAGGACAAAAAGAATAGGTTCGAATATCATTTACCAGTTATGGGAAAAGGAATTATTAAAACTGGAGACCTCTATTTTGCAGCGAATAAAACAAGCAATGGCATAACTTTTACAGCCGATGCAGGAAATGGACGTTCTTTCGAACAGACTTATACGCTAGTTGATGAATATACAGTAGATTATGATATTAAGTTCAATGGCTTGAATGGCGTAATTGAAAATGGCACCAATAGCATAACCTTGAATTGGGTAAATTATCTTGATAAATTAGAAAACAATACCAAATTCGAGAAAATTTATTCTACGGTTTATTATAAAGAAACTAATGAGAACCCTTCCTACTGCTCTTGCACGGGAAGTGATAAGGAAGTAATAGATGAACAACCCATCAAGTGGGTTTCAAATGTCAACCAATTTTTTAATAGCACATTAATTGCTGATGAAAGTTTTGGTGCCTCAACTTTTGAAACAGTGGTAGACTCAGAGGATGATGTAGAGGATCTTAAAAAACTAGAGTCAAACATCAGCATTCCCTACCGACCAAATGAAGTGGTTGGCATGCAAATGTATCTCGGACCTAATGAATTTGATAGATTAAAATCATTTGATTTGGATCTGGAGGATGTTATTCCTTATGGAAGAAGTATTCTTGGAACCATTAATAGGTGGGTTGTGAGGCCTTTATTTAGTTGGTTATATGGAATAATTGGTAATGCCGGTTTAGCTATTTTAGCTTTGACCTTCCTAATTAAATTTGCACTATATCCACTCACCTACAAGATGTTACATTCACAAGCTAAAATGGGTGCTTTAAAGCCTCAATTAGCGGGCATGAAAGAAAAGTTCAAAGACGATCAACAAAAGATCCAAATGGAGAGCATGAAGATCTATCGAGAATACGGAGTGAATCCCGCAGGTGGTTGTATGCCGATGGTCATTCAGATGCCAATTTGGATTGCTCTATATCGCTTCTTCCCAGCAGGAATAGAGTTTAGACAAACGCCATTTCTATGGGCTCAGGATTTATCTTCTTATGATAATTTCTTCAATCTTCCTTTTGAAATACCTTTTGTAGGCGCTCACTTAAGTTTATTCACCATTCTTTGGGTAATTACTCAGTTAGGATATACTTTTTATATGAATTCTAAAATGGACATGTCTGCATCCATGAATCCTGCATTTAAATATATGCAATACTTTATGCCAGTGATGTTCTTTGGTTTCTTTAACTCATATGCATCAGGACTTACTGCTTACCTTTTCTTCTCCATGTTTTTCAACATCGTTCAAACCGTTGGAACAAAGAGCTTTATTTTCAATGATAGAAAGATATTGGCAGAATTGAATGCAAGTAAGGCCAAGCCTAAAAAGAAGAAAGGGAAATTTGCAACTCGAATGGAAGAGATGTTAAAAGAGCAACAAAAATTAGCAGAGAAAAAAGCAAAACAATCGAATCAAGGTAAAAAGAAAAAGAAGTGATTTACTCTTCTGAAAAATCAGCATCCTCCATTTCCATTGGTTTTGAGCTTGGATCATACACGCTAAGAGGTCGAACAGGTATTTGATCATTCCAATGCCCTAAGTATTTTTGAGCATCTGTATCACCAAAAGCAATACCACAATTTTGATTGTTTCTAGAGCAATCCAAAAGCGAATCATATAATTTCCAATACCCATAATAATCGATAGCGTCTATTTTGCCAACTTTTAATGCGCGCTCAGCAGTAAAATTTCTATCGCCTGTGTCAAATTCCATGTCAAGCGCATAAGGTTCATAATGGGAAGAAGAAATAATATTATCTTCAAACACATCACTGTATTGGCGGATAAAGTTTCTTCTTTTCAGTTGTTTTGAAGACAGGTATATACGAAGGCCCAACTCATCGCCCACTGTAAGGTCTTCATTACCTACCATAACAAGCAATTGAATGTCTTCCTCCAATTCTCTATAAGATCTTAGTTTGGCATCATTAAATGGTCCAGTTCCCGGTTCACAGGCAAAAAGTGACTTTGGTTTTGGGATTTCGTACTTTTCATAATAGTTGGCTAAATAGGTGACTATAGCACCTCCGTAGCTATGCCCTATAAAACTTACATTTTCCAAGTTGAGTTCAATTCCTGTTTGTAATTGAAAGCTATCAATACCGATATTTATTCCTTTAGCTACATATTCGGCAAATAAGGTTGGGAAAGGGTTGATTAAGGTTTTTTGATATCTCGGATACACCACTACATTCCCATTTCTCACTAGATGTTTAATCCAAGCACCAAAGATCATTGGATTTATTGCACCATAGCCATGTACGAAAACAATAAGATTAAGTTCTTTTTCTTGAGTTTCTTCAGGATACATCACCCAAGCTCCTTCAACCAATGTTGCAAAATCAAGCATCTTGACTTTTTCATATGCATAATTAGAGCTTCCAGGGCCATCACTTGGCTGAATATTACAGGGTAATTCATCTTGACCAAACACACTGAATGCACTCAGGAGAAGCAACAAACTAAATTCAAGCTTTAATTTTATCACATTACTATTTTTTAAAGTAACGTTACACCTCTTGAAAATGTTCTTTTTTCACTTAATTCTTTTTTTACAAAACTAAAGGAATTTTTAATTTCAAAAAGTAGTAGCTTTATCTTTATATAAATGAAGCAAGAAACAAAAAAGATTGGAGTTATAGGTTCGGGGAGTTTTGGTACCACCGTTGCCAAATTACTAGCTCACAATGGAGAGGTATTACTTTTTAGCCGTCAAGATGCAATTGTCGAAAAAATTAACACAACGCACGAGCACCTACAAGTGCCTTTATCAGAAAAAATCCAAGCAACTTCTTCCTATGAAGAATTAGCAAACCAATGCACCCTTATATTTCCTGTCATTCCTTCCGCTGCTTTTAGAGAAAGCATGCAAGCAGTTTCCCCTTATTTAAGACCAGATCATATTCTTATTCATGCGACCAAAGGATTGGGTTTACGAGACATAGATGAAGACAATTTGAAAGATGCTGTTATCACAAGAGATAACATCAGGACAATGTCGGAAATTATTTTAGAAGAGACGGTTGTCAAAAGAATTGGATGTCTTTCAGGACCTAATTTATCGACAGAAATTTTAGAAAACCAACCAACTGCAACTGTGGTTGCTAGCCATTTTGACGAGGTTATTAATGCAGGTGAAGACGCATTAAATAGTAATTACTTTTTTGTGTTTGGATCTCATGATCTATTGGGAGCAGAATTATCTGGAGCTTTAAAAAACATGATTGCCTTAGGTTCTGGTATTTTAGGAGGTAAAGGCTTGGGTAAAAATATACAAGCAATGCTTATCACAAGAGGACTACATGAGATGGCCCAGTTTGGGAAAGCAATGGGTGCCGAGCGCCAATCATTTTTTGGAACCAGCGGAATTGGTGATTTGGTAGCAACCGCCACCTCAAAAAAGAGTAGAAATTATACTTTTGGGTATCGCTTCGCCCAAGGAGAATCGATTAATCAGATATTAGCAGATATGTCTGAAGTTGCGGAAGGATTGAGAACACTAAAAATTGCTCAACAACTAGCTGAATACTATAGGATGAGCGTTCCTATCACCAACATGCTGTACCGGGTAGTATTTGAAAATTATGACGTGCGCAAAGCCATTACATCTTTAATGCGCTATCCTTTAGTGCAGGATGTTAGCTTTGGTGGAGTGTGAATTTGAGTGTAAGTGAGGGTGTGAAATGTCAGATGTGTAACTGAGATCTATGGCCAAAAATGAATGGTCACCTATTATCTAAACGGAATATAAAATTTTCCAGCGAGGGTATGCTGAGAGGGTATCCTGCAAACTATGTCAAATTATTTTTTTCAATAAATAAATTTGATGCAAATGAAATAGAAAAAAGATTCAAAAGAATTCGACGATCACGAAAGCGTTGAAGTATCCACTCCCACACTCCCACTCATCTCCTTCTATTTCCAGAATATTGCATCGCTTCTCCTTTTCCAAATCCATAACTGAATCCAAGGGTTATAAAACGGCCACGTCTTCTTTCATCAAAGGTAAAATAGTCGAATTGGTCAATGGTGATTTTATTAAAGCGAGAGGCGAAAACATCTCTTATACTAAAATTGAATACGCCTTTACCTTTAAGTATTTTGTATCGGAAACCAAAATCAAGAAAAGCATTCGCCGCCCGTATACCTTGAATAGTTTGGACTCTAGACGCATAACGCATCGTCATTTCGGTGTCTATGGACTTATTAACTTTATACTTTGTAGTTAATTTACCATTCCATTGGTCAGCAGAAAAATCGAAATTTTGATCATTAAAAGTACCTTTTCTGATAAAAATGTTATACAAGGCATCTCCATTAACAACTATTTTTTTCGTAGGTGACCATTTAAAATTAGCCTCTGTACCAGCAGCTTGATTAGTTCCAATATTTTGTGGAGTTGTAAAATTAACTCCATCCACAAAGGTAATCACTCGTTCTATTTTTCCTTGGGTGAGTCTGTAAAAGCCATTTATATTGAATGAAATGGCATCATATATAAAAATGATTCCCGTTTCATAACTATCCGTAAACTCAGGTAATAAATTTGGGTTTCCTTGTCTGATATTAAAGTTGTTCCGAATATTGAAAAATGGATTCAGATCCCAAAGTCTAGGTCTGAAGATTCTTCGAGAGTAACCTGCTTGCATGGAAATCCGTTCAGTAAATTTATATGAAGTGTGTGCGGAGGGAAACAGGTTTGTAAATATATTCTCATTGCTTTCATCCGTGTTTACCAATAAGGTTCGGAGATCAGTATGCTCCATTCTTAGTCCTAACTTAAGTCCCCAATTTGATCTTTCATAAGCTCCTGTAAAATAAGCTCCAATTACATCTTGATTATATTCAAAGACATTAGTCAAATTAGGATCAACAATAAAGCTCCCATCTGCAGCTTCATTTTTAACCTCGAAATCATTACTTACATTATTGAGCAAAATTTGAGCACCCGTTTCGATGGTCCAAGAATCATTAAATGGTTTAGTGTAGTCTAAATTGAAAGTGAATTTCCCTTCATCAAATGAAGTGGCAGTCAATTGATCCAACAATACTTCTGTGGGATTAATAGCTGTATTTGTAAATACAGAAGACTGTGATTTTCCAAAATAATTTCCAATTGCACTGAAGATTAGGGTATGATCTTTATGATCATCAAAATCTCTTTTGTACTGAAATTCATATTGCAATTTTGGGTTGGTTGCGGAAGTTACCTCAGATCTGAACCAAGTTCTATACAAGCTATTATCTGTAAGAAACATAAAATTAGTTAGAGATGGTTGGTCTTCCACTTCGTAGGAAAAACTCCCGGATAGGGTAATTACATTTTTAGGATTAATATAATAATCGGCCCCCAAGATTACGTTGTAAAAGGTCTCATTTCTATTTTCAACACCCATCGAAATCAGCTCCGTATTCTGAATTTTATCCCGAATAATATTATTTCTATCGGTCGGCATTTCTCGATATCCCACCCCTAATTGAGTAAATAGGTTAAATTTTTCAGTACGGTTGTTCATACTAAAACCTAAACTGTGATTATCAGGAATACCCGTGTTAAAAGAAACGGAGCCATTGATTCCTTTCTTTTCATTTTTCTTCAACACAATATTAATAATACCCGCGGTTCCTTCAGCTTCATATTTAGCTGATGGATTAGTAATCACTTCAATTTTTTCTATCATGTCAGCGGTAATACTACCCATTGCATTACTAGAGGCATCTGCGATTACAGAGGGTTTACCATTGATTAATATTTGGACGCCAGTAGCACCTCTTAGTGAAATATCGCCTTCGATACTAACATTAACAGATGGAACGTTGTTTAATACTTCCAAAGCACCTGCACCTGTTGAGCTCAAATCAGTACCTACATTAAACACTCTTTTATCCAATTTAAATTCAGTTGTTGATTTATCAGCGGACACCACAACTTCCTCTAGCAATTTAGAATCCTCGCCTAGTTTTATATTTCTTAAATCTGCCACTTTATTCACAAAAGTGACTTGATCAATGCTTAGCTTTTCAAAACCTATCATACTTACTTCTAAGTAGACATCTTTACTATTTACTTCTAATTCAAACAAGCCCCCATTTTCAGTGGTCGTCCCTGTAATCATGCTATCATCGTTCTGGTTATTTACAACCACGGTTGCATAGTCTAAAGGAGTTTGAGAGCCAGCTTCTAAAAGTTTTCCCTTTATGGTAAATTGAGCATTACTAACCAATTGAAATAGGCAAAATAAGCTAACTAGAAAAAAAAGCTTTTTATAAAGAGAAACGTACATTGGTTATATCATTTTAATATTATACAAAGTTAGAAAAAAATCATCACCAGTCTATTTCATTAACAAGTCATTAAGCTCCTCTGGGTAGGGAAATATTTCAGTTCAAACGGCAGTTGTAAAGAGAATTGACCGCATATTTACTTTAGATTCAATAGTATCTACAATATAAAGTTACCTGTGTTCAAATCAAGATTCTAAAATTATTTGCCTATCTTCATATATTAAATACTTTTAATATGAGTTTAGAGCACAAATATATCAATTGTCCAGATTGTGGAACAGAAATAGACGTTGAAGCGATTATGTCTTCAAAATTAGAGCAACAATTTAAACAAGCCTATCTGCAAGAAAAAGCTGCATTAGAAAAAGAGTTGGATAACGAACAACGTGAACTAGCTAAACAAATTGAAACTTTCGAAAAGAAAAAGAAAAATGAAAATAGCTTATTCTTAAAGAAATTAGAAAAAGAAAAAGAAAATCTAAAAATATCCCTTGAGCAAGAGGTGCAATTAAGGTTTGAACAAAAACTAAATGCGCTCGATGAGGATCTAAGATCAAAACAAGCTGAAATACTAGCTTTCAAAGATCAAGAAATTAAATTTGAAAAAGCAAAAAATAGTCTTTTAGAAAAAGAAAAATCAATGGAATTGGCCATTGAAAGAAAAAAGATGCAGTGGATGGAAGAGATGGAGAAGAAAATTGCAAAACAGCTAGATGAGCGATATGAATTAAAATTAGCTGAAAAAGAGAAACAGTTAAAAGATCAAAGAAAACTTGTTGAGGAAATGAAACGAAAAGCTGATCAAGGATTTATTCAACGTCAGGGAGAAGTGCAAGAAATCGCGATCGAAAATTGGCTAGAAAGTAATTTTCCGTTTGATGAAATTGAAGAAATTAAAAAGGGAGTTCGAGGCGGTGATTGCATTCAACATATTCACACCAGATCAAATGCAAATTGTGGAACCATATATTATGAAAGTAAACGGACTAAAGATTTCCAAAAAGGCTGGATACAGAAATTTAAAGATGACATTCAAGCCAAAGGAGCGGATCTTGGGGTTTTAGTTACTCAAAGTATGCCTAAAGATATGGAACGTATGGGGGAACGCAATGGGATTTGGATTTGTACTTTCGAAGAATTCAAGGGCTTGTCTTTTGTCCTTAGAGACACTATAGTAAAAATTAAAGATGCCTCCATTAGGGATGAGCAGAGAGGTGAGAAAATGCATATGCTCTATGATTACCTAACGAGCAATGAATTCAAAATGCAAATCGAGGCGGTCATGGATGGATTTTTACAAATGGAGAATGATCTAATTAAAGAAAAAAGAGCGATGGCTAGTCTTTGGAAACAAAGAGAAAAACAAATTCAAAAGGTGATTTTAAATACCAATAATTTCTATTCAAGTATTAAAGGTATTGCTGGTAGTGCCATTCCTAATTTAGATGTTTTCGAATTAGGAGATTCGGACCTACCACCTGACAGAGTTTTGCCTAGAAAAATGAGTGAGTATTAGCAATGCGGCGAAGTCGCGCCATGTGGCTGACGCAACGCAATACGCCGGAGGTAAGCAATGCGGCTGACGCGCACAAATAATTTCGCATATTAGTCTCAAAAATAAAATAAAGCTTATAAAAAAAGGCTATCCCTATTAAGAGACAGCCATTTTAATTTCTTTTTATACAAGTTTTACTTGTCGTAAACAGAAGTTTTCTTGAATCTTTTAGCCAACAATGCGTAAACTAAAACTCTGTATTTGTTTCTGTTTCCTTTTCCAAACTTTGCCATTGTTTCTTCAATAGCTTTGTCTAATTTAGGTCCATCTTCTAAACCTAATTTTTTAATAAGAAAATTTTTCTTCAAGGTAGCCACCTCTTTTTTGTCAGTCGCAGAAACTCTTGCAGCATCTGCTTTGTAGATAGATGGGCCTAAACCTCTTGCTACTTTTTCGATTAATGCCTTGGAAAGTCCTAAGTTGCTTTTCTTATTCTCTTCCTGGTACTTTTCAATAAGCGCTTCTAATTTGCTCATAATATCGTTTTAAAAATTTTAGTAAATATAATTTATTAATAGATGCCACAAAAGTACAATAAAAATTTAAATGCGAGAGACATTTCGAAATTATATATTATAAAATTTAATTATGCTTAACTTTGAATACTATAAAGCTTTCAAATTTCGTTTTTGAAAAGTTGAAAAACCGTAAATCAAGTTTTTATTGTTACCAATTTATGCGCACCATTATTAAAAATCTCAACAAGAAAAAACTTCTAATTCGATGCTTACTTATCGTTAGTATTCCTATAGTTTTTATTTTTGGATTAAAGCTTGCAGTAGCCTGGGAGTGGATTGGCAGCTTACCGTCAAATATAGATTTACAATCTATTGATAATCCTATAGCCTCTGAACTTTATGCAGCAGACGAAGAATTGATTGGTCGCTACTACGTAGAAAATCGCTCGCCCTTAGGAGAAGATGATATCAACGATTATTTTAAAAACGCTTTGATAGCAACAGAAGATGTCCGTTTTTTAAAACACCATGGCGTAGACAATAGAAGTTTATTGCGTGTATTTTTTAAAACTATCTTATTACAAAAAGATAATAGTGGCGGGGGTTCTACCATTACACAACAATTGGCAAAAAATTTATACCCGCGAAAACGTTATAAATTTTTAAGCTTACCTATTAATAAATTTAGGGAAATGAGTATAGCTCGTCGCTTAGAAAAAATCTATTCTAAAGATGAAATTTTAATGCTTTATACAAATACCGTTTCCTTCGGCGAACGTGCTTTTGGCTTACCTACAGCATCAAAACGTTTCTTCAATAAAAAACCTTCCGAATTGCTACTAGAAGAGGCTGCTACTTTAGTTGGCATGCTTAAGGCTCCAACTTATTACAGTCCAAGAAATCATCCAGAACGTGCTGCGAAACGTAGAAATGTTGTATTAGGTCAAATGGTCAAATACGATTTCATTGCTAATAAAGTTTACGATCAAGTCAGCAAGCTTTCCGTGAATTTAGATTATCAATCCACTTCTGCAGATGAAAGCTTAGCTAGATACTTTCAACGTTATGTAGAAAAAGAGTTTAAAAACTGGTCATTGAGTTCAAGCAAAGATGATGGATCAAAATATAATATCTATAGAGATGGTTTGAAAATTTATACCAGCATTGACTTGAATATGCAAATTGCTGCTGAACGCATTATGCAAAATCATATGAAAGCATTGCAAAAAATTTTTGTAAATAGCTGGAAAGGCGGAAAGATGTTTGGGCCGAATACAAAGATCATTGATGAGAAAATTATTGCTGATCCATTATATCTCGCATTGAAAGCAAAGGGTTTATCTAAACAAGAATTACTTACTGCTTTTACTACAAAAGGAAATCGAAAAATATGGACTTGGGATGGGTATGAAAAATTGGGTAAAACAAAGATTGATTCTATAAAACATTATTTAGGATTATTACATACTGGAATATTAGCAGTAGCGCCACAAACTGGGGAAATCAAAGCTTGGGTTGGCGGTAATGATTATGGAGCTTTTCAATGGGATAATGTGCTAAGCCCGCAACAAGTGGGTTCCACTTTCAAACCAATAGTGTATTTGGCTGCTTTAGATCAAGGTATTGAACCATGTGATTACTTCCCAAATGAATTGAGAACTTACACAGATTATAAAGGTTGGACGCCTAGGAATGCAGATAGTGAATACGGTGGTTACATGCCCGTTAAAACTGCACTTACCCATTCTGTAAATACAGTATCTGTCCAATTATTATTTGAAGCTGGAATGCCTAAAGTGGTTAAGACTGCAAGAGCCTTGGGCATTACGAGTAAGCTAAATGAAGTGCCTTCAATAGTGCTTGGCACCTCTGACATATCCCTTTTTGAAATGGTTAGTGCATATGCAACCATTGCTAATAATGGAAACCGCATTCCATTAACTGCTATTCGTAAAATCGAAGACAGCGATGGCAAGGTACTTTTTGAAAATGAAAAATTAGAAATGGAAGAAATGGATATTCCTGCAGAAAAATTTAAGCTTTTAAAAGGAATGATGAAAAATGTAGTAGCAGAAGGAACTGGAAGAAGGCTGTATGCAAACTATGATATTCCATATACCCTAATGGGCAAAACAGGAACGACACAAAATCAATCAGATGGGTGGTTTATAGGATTCAGCGAAAACTTAGTAATTGGAGCGTGGGTAGGTACACACGATCGTAGAATTCATTTTAGGAATTTAGGAACAGGTTCAGGAGGGAGAACTGCCCTACCCTTAGTGGCTGCATTATTTGAGTATGCAGCAACAACTGATGATTATCCAAATTTCCCTTTTGTGGAAGAAACGATTTATGAATGTCCCAGCTATTTGAATGAGGAGGAATACCAATATTTACAAGAATACCTAAAGCGGCAAGAAGAAATCGGCCAAGAAGTTTATACTGATGTGCAAGATGCTATAGATGAAGAGAAGAAAGACAATGAAAGAGCGCAGGATGCTGCTAGACGTAGAAAATATGACCCCGAAATTCAAAGCAAGGAATCAGAACGTATCCAAAAGCAGAGGGAGGATCGATTAAAACAAATCGAAAAGGAGAGACGAAAGTGGCAAAAAAAATTAGAACGCTTAAAAAAGAAGGAAGCACGTAGAAGGAAAAGAAATTAACCAACTAACTATTAGTTCTTAAAAATAAAGAATTAATGATTTTTTAATTTAGGTGAAAGTAATCTTGTTCTAAGTTAAATGGATAAGCTTGGCGTTTAGGAAGTTAATAAACTTTATAAAGCGGATTATCAACTTCAATTCTTACCCAAGTACCGCGATAAACCCAAACATTTATGGTTTCAACAATATTGGCGATGTCACAATTATTTTCAATAATTTTTTCTTCAAATTCTTTTAAATGAGCTTCACTTAATAATTCATGAAAAGGCATTCCTTTTATTGCTTTGTAAGAACGACCATAAAAGTAATCCTTTGTTTGAATGTTATTTTCTTCAAAGAAATTGGCAACTTCATAAATATAGGTTAATTCGTAAATCTCAGTGCTTGTCAAAGTTTCTAGGTATTCAAAAACATTCGCAGGATCAAAAGAAGCTAATTCTTCAGGTCCCAATAAATCCCAGCCTGAATAGGTATTCGCAATTTTCTCTATTTGCTGATCGTCGCTGGTTTTTACTTCTAAATTATCTTTAGAACATGCAGAAAACAGGACCATAATTAAAGCTAACACTAATGGCATTTGAATAAGTTGAGATTTCTTCATTTTTTCTATTTACTTTTCTAAAGCTAAACAAACCAGTTATAGGAGATGTTCAAGCTCTAGGTATCTTGCTAAATTTGGAAGCCATAAAGCTTGACTGATTATTCTAAAGATACTCAAAATTCGCCGATTAAAAAACCCTTACTGTTTCCGATTCCATTTCAACAATTTATATATTTACCACCATTCGTCCCAAAGAAAAAATATATCGGAGTTGGCTTATTGCTTATTTAGAAATATTCCTCTAGTAGAATATTCTCCATTACTCATAGAAGCCAGCGTTTATTTAAGCAATTTGCGCTTTGAAGGCATTGCTAAATTTTTATCTTTGTTACTAGGAAAAAATGATATATGGATATTAAAGCATTATTTGGGCAAAGTATTGAATTAGATAAAAAGAGTGTTGAATTCTTAACGAATGCTCTTTCTACTAATAGTCAGCAAGGATTTGACTACATCAAATTTAAAACTTCCTTAAACTCCTTGAAAAAATTGAATCAGGATGAATTGACTGCAATTCAATCTGCTTTTGCTACTGCCTCCACTTTAGGGGTAACTAAAGATAAGCTTTTGCAATCCGCAATGCATTACAAAAATGTATTAAATAAGGAAAAAGAGCAGTTTGATTTGGCACTACAAAAGCAAATGACCCAACGAGTTGCATCTAAACAAGATGAGGCGGTATATTTACAAGAGAAAATTAAAGAGTATGAATTGAAAATTAAGGAACTAAAAAAGCAAATTGACGATTTTCAATATAAGATAGATCATGCGGATAAAGAAATTGAGGAAGCTAAAGAAAAAATTGAATCCACAAAGGATAGATTTGAACATACCTTTGATGCATTTGTGAAACAGATTGATAACGATATTTCATTAATACAACAAGTATTATAATTTAAATAAATAAATAATTATGGCAACAACTCCATTCAATCCAAATAATTTAGGTAAACCTAAATCATTTTGGAAAAGACCTGAAGGGGTAACGGGTACCGTTTTCCTAGTCGCACTATTAGCAGGAGCTGGATTTTTATTGGTCAAACTATGGCCATTGATTATAGGAGCAGTCAGCAGTATTCTTAGTTTAAGTATTATGTTGCTTGTCCTAGGTGCAATCATTTACATGGCCTTAGATCCTAAGATGAGAGGCTTAATTGGATATATGTACAAAAGCACCATGAGATGGCTTACTGGATTATTTGTAACTATTGATCCAATTGGTATCTTGAAAAACTACGTAGATGATTTACAAGACAACTTGAATAAGATGAGCAAGCAAATCGGTGTGGTAAGAGGTCAAATGAGAAAATTAAAAACCATTCAAGATGAAAATACCAAAGAGATAGACTATAGTATGAAATTGGCTAGTAAGGCTAAGCAAATGGGCCAACAGAAGCAAGTGCTATTATCTTCGCGAAAAGCAGCAAGGTTGAGAGAAAGTAATGCGAAATACGCAGCTTTACATAGCAAGCTTTCTATACTATATCGGGTACTGACAAAAATGTATTCAAATTCAGAAGTATTATTGGAAGACACTAAAGATCAAGTAAAATTAAAAGAACAAGAACGTAAAGCAATCAGAGCTTCTCATTCCGCTATGAAATCTGCAATGTCTGTAATATCGGGAGATTCAGATAAACGAGCGATGTTCGATCAAGCATTAGAAAGCATTGCTGATGATGTAAGTCAGAAAGTAGGAGAAATGGAAAGATTTATGGAAATGTCTTCAGATTTCATGAACTCTGTTGATTTGCAAAATGGAGTTTTCGAAGAAGAAGGTATGAAGATGTTGGAAAAATGGGAACAAGAATCTACCTTACTTTTGATGGGAGATAAAGCAGATACTTTAGATTTAAATACGCCTAGAGAGCAGCCTCAGTATCGACCAAAAGAGGGAGATTCAGGCTACGAAGGTATGTTCGATCAATAAGCTAAAACAAACCTATAGATAGAAGGGATTTACTTTTGTGAATCCCTTTTTTTTATGATTGATGCTTCTTCTAAATTGATGAAAAAAAAGCAGGGATCGGAAGACCCCTGCGGTAATACTACTATGAAAACTTCTGACTAAACTGTGTGAACTTTTACACACGTTCAATTATAAGACGTTTAAGATTTAGTTATCCACATTTTTTATAAATCATAATTTAAAAATTATGTGTAGCAACAAATATTATCTTAAATCTATGATTAACTATACTATATTTACTTTTATAATGCTGATAATAGGTTATTTTGCCAAATAATATACCGAATAATTGCAATGAAGATTATTAAATATTCTTTTACCATTTTTGCCACTTTCCTCCTATTAGTGGCTTGTAAATCACGAAAGGAAGCTGAAATTCGTCCATTTGAAGAAGCTATATTGGGTAATTTTAATGCAATCCCAGATTTAAAAGATATGAAAGCCGACTTAAATAAGGCTAATTTAGGGCAGGAAGATATAGAAAATCTTTTTCCTAAATCCATATATACATTTAATACAAATGGAGATTATATCATGACCCGAACCGGTTTAGGATTAGATAAAGTTGAAAAAGGGAGATGGACCATAAAAGATGAAGAATTGAAGTTAGTACATTTAAAAGGAAGTTATAGATACCGATTAAGCTGGACTGCTGAAGGATTAATTTATCTAAATGATGATATTACGGGGGAATCTATGGATTTTACGCTAGCTCCTATAGAAGAAGAGGAATAAAGTCGTTTAATGAAAATTAGACAACAAAACTTTTTACTTCAAGAGACTTTGGTTTCTCGAAAATTTTATGCTCCAAATTTCAATACATTTTTGGAAATTTTACAAATATTTCTTTAATTCTTTCCATACATTTTCAGCAACGATCTTCTGCCCTTCCTCATTAGGATGTTTTCCATCAGGCAAATTTAGTGTTTGAATACCCGCTACGTTTTCTAGTAAAAATGGAATAAGTCCTGCATCATATTCTTTGGCTAAGTCTTTGAATAAGCTATTGAATTTTTGTTCATAAGCTCTTCCCATATTTGGAGGAGAAAGCATACCTGCAATAATGATTGGAATAGAAGGATGTTTATCCTTGACCTTGTCGATAATTGCTTTCAAATTCTTTTCTGTTTGCGAAATATCAAAGCCTCGCAATAAATCATTTGCTCCTAATTCGAGCACAAAAACGTCCATCGGTTGTTTTAAGACCCAATCAATACGACTTAATCCATCATGCGTGGTATCTCCACTTAAACCTGCGTTTACTACTTTATATGATTTCCCACTTTCAATCAATTTATTTTGAATGATACTAGGAAATGATTTATCCTCGTTCAATTGATAACCTGCAGTAAGGCTATTTCCAAAAAATACTATAATTTTTTGATAGCTTGGTGTGCTTTCATTTGTTTCCATTTCTTTACTAGAAACTGGTTTATCCTTTTCTTTTGTTGAATTTGGCGTAGCCTGTTTTTCAGTAGATGTCTGATTGATGTTATCTGTTTTTGTTTGACAAGCCATTATAAACAGACCTATACTGATTGCAAAAGTTATATTTATATTTCTAAATGTCATTATCTGTTTGATTTTATCACTAATTCTACCTTGTTTATCTATTTATCTTCGATTAAATTAAACAATGAATGTACATTTAATCTTTTAATAGTTATTAATTAGCGCAAATTACGACTAAATATTTTATGAAAGAGATTCTAAAAGTTGAGAATTTAAGTAAAACTTATATTTCAGGAGAACGAGAATTAACGGTCTTAGCAGGCATTAACTTTACGGTTAACAGTCACCAAAGCCTATCTATAGTTGGGCCGTCGGGTAGTGGCAAAACCACCTTGTTAGGTCTTTGCGCGGGTTTAGATAAAGCATCAACTGGATCCGTTCACTTATTTGATCAAAACATCCAACCCATGAATGAGGATGAAAGAGCGGCACTGCGAAACAAATATGTAGGGTTTATCTTTCAAAACTTTCAACTTATTCCTACCCTAACTGCATTGGAGAATGTGATGATCCCCTTAGAGTTGGTAGGAGATAAAAGCGCTACAGAAGTGTCTAAGGAATTATTAGGTCGAGTAGGTTTAGGAGATCGATATAATCACTATCCAAGTCAACTTTCTGGAGGAGAACAACAGCGAGTTTCTTTGGCCAGAGCATTTAGTAATGCTCCACAATTGTTATTTGCTGATGAGCCCACTGGCAACTTGGACGATGAGACTAGTGAAAATGTAGAATCTTTGATGTTTGATTTAAATAAAGAAAATGGGACTACTTTAATTATCGTTACCCATGATTTAGAATTAGCCAATAAAACAGAGCGGATTATCCGATTAAAAGGCGGCCATATCATGTCTGACGTTTTTAATAATCAAAATGTAAGAAGCGGTGAATAAATTTTCATTTTTAAGTAAAACCGCGTTACGGGATAGCAGAAAAAATAGAGGCAAGTTACTCATGTTCATGTCTTCTATTGTACTAGGTATAACCGCATTAGTAGCTATTAATTCTTTTAATTATAATCTACAAAAAGATATAGATAAACAAGCCGCGTCTTTACTGGGTGCTGATTTAGTTACTTCTGGAAATCGCCCGATTGGCCCAAAAAGTGCTGCCACGATTGATTCATTGCCGGGAGAAAGTGCAAGTCAATTGGAATTATTTTCAATGGCCTTTTTTCCTAAAGTAGATGAAACTAAATTTGTCAGCATAAAAGCATTGGAAGGTAATTTTCCTTTTTACGGAAAATTAAGTACCATCCCTTTAGATGCGCAAGAAAAGTATATCGAACAAAATGGCGCCTTAGTTGATCAGACTTTAATGCTAGAATACGGACTGAAAGCAGGAGATTCTATCAAGCTTGGAGATGCAAAATTTGCCATTACAGGGGAATTAATAAATGCCTTCGGCAGCAATGGAATCGGCTCCACATTTGCGCCTAGTGTATATATCAGAAAAAATGGTTTAGATAATACAGATTTAGTGCGACCAGGAAGTTTGGTTAATTATACCTATTACCAAAAATTACCAATAGATTTTGATGCAGATGCATTTAAGAAAAGTAAAAGAGATGCATTTCGTGTGGAAAGTATGCGAATTGAAACGGTGGAAGACAGAAAGGAAAATTTGAGTGAAGCCTTTGACTCTTTAAATTACTTTTTGAATTTGGTAGCCATGGTTTCTCTTTTATTGGGTTGCATTGGAGTAGCAAGTAGTGTTTTTATTTATGTAAAATCAAAAATCTCTACCATTGCAGTATTTAGATGTTTAGGGATGTCTGGAAAAGATGCTTTTTTAATTTATTTCCTACAAATATTCGGTCTTGGATTAATTGGTGTGGTGTTTGGCGCAATATTAGGAACCTTAATACAAGTAAGCATACCATTAATTTTAAGCGATTTTCTACCGTTTAAAGTTAGCTCGGGCATTTCTTGGCGAGCAATAAGCGAAGGTATTGGGATAGGTTCTATCATCACCATATTATTTGCGCTTTTCCCGCTGATTGGTATTCGAAAAGTTAGTCCTTTGAGAACGCTTCGATCATCTGTTGACCAAGAAACTAAAACTAGAGATCCCTTGAAATGGTTGGTCGGATTTTTGATCATTTTAAGCATCTTTGGTTTTCTATGGATTTTGACTCAACGAATAATGGTAGCCCTCTCCTTTACCCTAGGCCTAGCTTTAGGTTTTGGCGTATTATTCGCAATGGCTAGTTTGATCATGTATTTGATAAAGAAATTTTTTCCGCGTAAATGGTCTTTTGTTTTCAGACAAGGTTTGTCCAATTTGTTTAGGCCCAATAATCAAACGCAGACCTTAATTGTTTCAATTGGATTGGGAACCGCTGTATTGACTACCCTATTTATTATTCAAGGATTACTTTTAAATAATGTTGCTGGGATGGATGCAGGGAATCAACCCAACATGATATTATATGGAATTGAAAGGACTCAGGCTGATCAGCTTCAAAAGATTACTGCATCTTACGATATGCCAATTATTCAGCAAGTGCCTATAGTAACTATGCGATTGGAGGAATGGAAAGGTAGAACAAAAGAAGAATGGATGACGGATACCACTAGGAATGTAAGAGGTTGGGCTGCAAATCGAGAAGCAAGAGTTACCTATAGAGATAGTTTGGATAGCAGCGAAGAGTTGGTAGAAGGGAATTTTATTGGTACCTACAAGGAAGCTGAGGATGATAGCATTTTTATTTCTTTAGGGGATTCCTATGCAAGAGGCTTAGATGTAGAAATTGGGGATGAATTGGTTTGGAATGTACAAGGTGCCAGAATCACAACTTACGTAAGCAGTCTACGAAAAATTAAATTTGACCAGATGACTGCAAGATTTTTTATATTATTTCCAACAGGTGTCTTGGAAGATGCTCCTCAATTTAGAGTACTGGTTACGAAATCACCCGATAATTTAACAACCATAAATTATCGGAAGGAGGTAGTAAAAGCATTCCCTAATGTTTCTGTAGTAGATTTAGGAAGTATATTAGCAGCCGTTAGTAGCATTTTAGATAAAGTATCTTATATCATAAAATTTATGGCGATTTTCAGCATTCTAACTGGATTGATCGTCTTGTTGAGTTCACTACTATTAAGCAAATATCAAAGGATAAAAGAGAGCGTACTATTGAGAACCTTAGGTGCAAACAAGAATCAGATACTCAGCATTAATGCAATTGAATATGCATTAATTGGAGCATTAGCAGCTGCAGCAGGAATTTTTTTATCTATAATTTCATCCTATCTATTAGCTACTTTTCAATTGGATTTAGATTTCAATATTCAGTGGTTACCAATTTTAGCGGTATTTCTATTAGTGACCTTGATGACAATGTTCATTGGGATGTTCAATTCGAGAGATGTGATTAGGAAGGCGCCTTTAGAGGTGTTGAGGAAGGAAGTTTGAGTTGGATTTTAAGTTTATAGATCTATAGGTTTGGTTGGAGCTCAATTCATTTTAACCAAAATCAATATTATATTTCTATTGAAAGTACGCTTTGATTTCGCTTTGATCTTAAAGAATCAATGGGCTAAGCGCCCATTGGGAAGAAGGAATGATTTTGATTTCTGAAATCGAAACTTTACATAAATAATGCATTCGGCGATAACTAAGTTGATCATCCAAGATGCCCAAGACAGCATTAGATATTGCGTAATAGTATCCAAGTCAAAAAGGATTCCTAAGGCTACTTGACCTAGTCGCAAAGTAATGGCGGAAAGGGTTAATGCATAAGAACGGATCATCCATTTTTGATGGAGTTTAAATTTTCGCTGCATTGCAAATGCGAGACCTTTGTAGGTAGTCAGCCACCATAAAATACTGAGTAGGATAAAACTTAATTGAGCTAGCCATCCTCCGTTGGCGTGGTAAGCCATAATCAATCCGCTCGGTGCCGCAAAGATTAGTAATAATCCAACATATATACGGCCTGTGATGCGATGTAATTTAGCCTGTTTTTGTAAAACGTGTTTGGAGAAAAGAAAGGCACCGCAAATCAGTATGATTAAACTAGAAAAAATGTGGACATAAAAAGCAAGCTGATAATAAAACTCATAAATTACATGTTGCTTACTCATTAGAAAATCAATGTCCAATTCCCAACTGGTGTATTGCATGACGATAGGAAACATGATCATACCAAATAAAAGTACAAGCAAGGTCCAACTGATATTTACAATGCGAAGCATTTCTTTCTCTTAAAATGTTATAATGAATTTAATGCAAATCGAATTCGGTGATTACGGCTCTATCTTCTACGGGTGGACTGCTTAACTCTTGAATTTGTCCTTTGTGGTTGATTTCGTAAAACCTGGTGTCTGTCATGGTATAGCTAATAATTTCATTATCCTCGTAGCCAAATTCACCGATATCATTCTTCCACTCCATTTCAAAATCTTTTAAACAATAGGCCCCATTATCCAATAGTTCAAAGGTGGTAGCATGTTGATATCCTTTTGTAGCAATAGGCATAGATCCAAATTTATTCTGCTTCCCCTTTTGATTTCCGATTTGAATAGCTTTGCCATTAAGATCAAATATTTTAACAACGTAAGATAAAGGTGCATGACCATATCTCATTTTTGATAGGTATATTACAGCAACATGATTCTCCGTTGGATAATATCTGGCAACAGGATATATTTCAGGTGGCCCCATTCTACTAATTTTAAATCTTCTGCTTCCAAAAACAAATTTATCCAAAAGGTCATTATTGGTTACTTTTTTTTCGGCCTCAAATTCTCTTTCTCGAAAGCTAATTTCTAAGCTTGCTAGATCCAATGATTTTGGTTTGTCTACTTTATTAAAATGACTAAGGAATTTTGCAAAATCATTTTTATAATTTTCATGCTTCTGATTTTTTGATGTCACAAAACTGCAAAACGTGAATGCTAAGATTGCTAAAATCGAAAGTTGCTTGATTACTTTGATATTCATAATTAATATTTTTTAATTTTAAAAAATTTGGACTCTTCGAGAGCCCCGAGGGTTGAACCCTCCGAGGGTCCCGAGGGTTGAACCCTCCGAGGGTCCCAAGGGTCGAACCCTCCGAGGGTCCCGAGGGTTGAACCCTCCGAGGGTCCCGAGGGTTGAACCCTCCGAGGGTCCCGAGGGTTGAACCCCCCGAGGGTCTAAATTTTCTATTTAATTTTTAAATCAATTAAACCCAGCTCTGCAGGAGCCCAAAAAAGTCTGACATCTGAGGTCTCTAATCTGACGTCTAATTTTTAAACTCATACCCCTTCTTCTTCGCTTGCTTCTTAACAGACTCAATAATAGATTGCTCCAAATCAGATTTATTAGCCGTTTTTGATTTAGCTTTTTCTGCATCTACGTAGTCCCTTCTTTTTTTACTTAATCCACTAATATTAGATTTAATATCAGCTCTTTCAATTGCTGCTTGTTGAACTGCTTTTTCTAAATCCTCTATACTTAAAACTTGATGCTCTTCATTACTTGGTTTAGCCTTTTTGATAATAGACTTATCTTTTTCGTAAGCATCTACTAAATCCCAAGATTCTGCTTTATATTTTTTGGAAGCTTTAAATTTTGCGCGGCTAGCGATATTAGATTTTCCATAGGCACTGGCATTGCTGTCTTGCAAATTTTGATTCATTGCTTTTTGTGAACCTTCTTTCCCGAAAGGCATATAGGTTTTATTTAATTTCTTATTCCATTCATTGATTTCATCATCATAAGGAGATTCGATATAAACGGTTTCCTCATTATGATTTATATTCATGTAATCTCCATCTGCTAAATAAGCTCCTGTCTTCCAATGCAAATTAATTCCCTCTTGCGCATCACCGCAAAAAATGGTATTGACAACCACTGCTTTCTCTTTAGCTTGCGCACAAGCCTTTTTATAATCGATAGGTCCCTGATTAAAGCCTTCATTTCCGGCGATGTAAATAAACTTCATACTTTCGTCACTCCCCCATTCCAACTCTTCTAGTGATGTTTTAATAATTGTTCCACAATATTCATCACCACCATTCGTACTAAGTTCGAATAATTTTTTAGATATCAAATCCATATCGGAGGTAAAGGAACTGAGTAAGTTAATTTCATTGGGTCTTTGTGCCTTCGCAGGGTTCCCATATTCATATAGGGCAATTTCCAAATTGGTTTCCTGTCCCTGCTTCTCAGTTTCAGATAATTGGTTAACGATGTTCCACAATTGGGACTTCGCCTGTTCTAAAAGACCATTCATCGATCCGCTAGTATCCAATAATAAGGCAACTTGGATCAAATTTTCATTTGATTTAATTAAGGTATTATCTCCCACTGCATTTGATGTTTCATCATGATCTGGGACTAATACTACTGGATTATTTAAATTTGTTGCTTTTATAAAAACAAAGCAGGCAATTGAACAAAATAAGGTGGCGATTAATATGATTGGAATATTACTTTTCATTTTTTTAATATTTAGGTTTAATGATTAATTTATGTCCAAGTTGGGTAGAAAAAAGAGTAAATAAAATCTACAATTGGGGAAGGCGCCTATTTACTTGGTAAATGTGTCCTTAGACTGGGTAAGGCGGCCAAATAGGGTAAATTTTGGAATATTTAAGTGGTTTATTTATTATAAATTTGTTATTCTATTTAGTGAGATGCAATTATTTCATTAAAAACCTTGTTCTTTCAGCATTGCATTAAATTGAATTATAAATTTTGATAAAAGCAAAACTTCCACATATTATATTTCTGATTAGCTGTCTATGCTTCACAGTTACATCATCTGCTCAAAAGAAGCAAAGCAGGAAAAAATATATTAAGAAGGAACAGGTCAGCAAGGAATCATTGATAAAAGATGCGCGTCTTGTCAAAGGAAAGAATCCTAATCTAGCCATTAGCTATTTGGAAAAGGCTATTGCGCTTTCAGGGAAATCCAAAAATAATAATCAAGCAGAAATCTATTTTTTATTAGGTAATATTTTTGAGGACACTGATCAAACCAAAGATGCAATCAAGCGATATACTGAAGCATCAAGTTTATTAGATAAGCAAAAAGGAAATCGTTTAAAAGACCAAATAAATGCACGATTAGGGAATATTTATCTCGGAATGAATGATGAGAACCTGGCATTAATTCATTATAATCGATGCATTCAATTTGCAACGTCTGACAGCATTGCGATACGATGTAAAGAAGGCAAGGCTGATCTTTATATTCAACAAAAAAATGATAAAGCTTTATTTTCTACTTTACAAGAAATAGAGAGATACCCCTTAGACAGTTTAACAAGAGCGCGTTTAGACAGCAGGAAGGCGGAGTACTTTATACTCCAAAATGATTATAATAAGGCAACTCAAAATTTCAATAATGCCGTCACTAATATTCCAAGAAATCAAAAATTAGATGGCACGGATTACGAGGTCCTTAGCCAAACCCAAAATAGAATTTACGATTTAAATAATGAGACCACTACAATTGTAGGTTTAGTCAATCAAGACACCTTAACAACTATTGCTTCTTTACTGCCAAAAGAATTGGAAATTAATAAATATCTGCAAGCTGCAGATGCTTACGCCAAAGTAAATAATTGGAATGCGGCAAAGGTAAACATCTCCTCTGCAGAAAACTTAATTGATGGAAATACTAGCAAAAAATTAACTGTAGATATCTATGAAAAATCAGTTAATATAAATGAAGCCAATGGCGATATAAAAGCAGCTTTTCAAGCACAAAAAAAAGCGATTGAGGCAAATAAACAATTGATAGCAGAATTAGAAAACAAGGTGGATCAGCAAGTTAACATTGGAAGGGGACAAAGCAAGATTGATCTACTTCAAAAAGATTTTACTATTGAGCAAAAAGATGCCGCTTTATTATCCAACCAATTAAGAACACAAAAAATATTAACAGGACTGCTAGGCTTACTTCTATTGGGATCATTGGTCTTTTTCTATTTTTTAAATAAGAGCGTAAAAGAGAAACGAAAGGCGAATCAATTGCTATATCTAAAATCTTTGCGTACTCAAATGAATCCTCATTTCATTTTCAATGCATTGAATTCAGTAAACAATTTCATCGCACAGAATGACGAAAAAGCAGCTAATAAATTCTTAGCCAACTTCTCCAAGCTAATGCGACAAGTATTGGACAATTCTCAAAAAGAATTTATTCCATTTGAAGAAGAAATGGCGTTGAACCAACTCTATCTTAATCTAGAGCATTTTAGATTTAGAGACAAATTTGAATACACCTTTGAAAACAAGATTGAGCATGCCCATGATTTAGCTATTCCCCCAATGCTGATTCAACCATTTATTGAAAATGCTGTTTGGCACGGCTTACGTTATAAAGAAGGCATGGGTATTTTACACGTCTCCGCTACCGAAAAAGCTGATCATGTTGTAGTAGAGATTTCAGACAATGGAATTGGTAGAGCGAAATCAAAAGCATTAAAAACTAAAAATCAAAAACAATATAAAAGCACCGGGCTTGATAATGTAGCCAAGCGAATTGCTTTGATCAACGAAATTTACAATAAACAATACCAAATAAAAGTAGCAGATTTGGATGTGAATAATGCTGATATTGGAACCATAGTTCAAATAAAAATTCCATTAGATTCCCAATGAGAAATATTACAGCCATATTAGTTGATGATGAAATTGATAGCCGGGCGAGCTTAAGCAATTACATTGCAAAATATACGCCCCAAGTAGCACTCATTGCTGAGTGTAGCAATATTAAAGAAGCAAAAATTGCCATAGATCAAAACCAACCAGATTTAGTTTTTCTAGATATTGAAATGCCCCATGGCAATGCTTTTGATTTATTAGAACAATGGGAAGAAATTCATTTTGAGATTATATTTGTTACCGCCTTTAGCCAATATGCCATTCAAGCTTTTAATCTCAGTGCTTCTAGCTATTTACTCAAACCAGTGGATATCGAGGAGCTTGAAAAAGCAGTTGAAAATGTGCAGAAGTCCATTGATCAAAAAAGTCAATTCTCTAGATCAAAAATTTTAATGGAGAATATGAAAGTGCTAAAAAGTCAGCAACGTAAATTGGTGCTTCCATTGCTAGACGGGTTTGAAGTAGTTAAAATGCAGAATATTTTGTATTGTGAAGCAGACGATAATTTTACCTGTTTTCATTTTACCAACGGTATCAAAACCATGATCTGTCGCAATTTAAAATTCTACGAAAATGCATTGCAACAATACGGCTTTTACCGAATACACAGATCACATATCGTAAATTTAGATTTTGTTAAACAATATAAAAAAGGTAAAGGCGGAAGTGTAATTTTGGAAAACGGCAAAGAGCTAATGGTTTCCAATAGCAAAAAGCTTGGCTTAGTTGAGGCTATTGGAGAATGGGTCAAATAAAGCATTAAAAAGAAATGTCAAATTGAAAATTGGTAGCTTTTAGCTGACTGACATAGATGTAGGCTTTAGAATTTATCTTATATTTCTTAAAATAGAAAACTCCCAGCCGGACCGGTAATTATACCTGATATTGATGGTTGAACATCAAAGAGCACCATTTCTGGAATACCCAATCTTTTAAAATAACTATTAACAACTTCCACATTAGGATACTTAAGCTTTAAATCTTCAAGTTGGACAACAGTTTTTAGTTGATCACATGGATGGTTTGCCATTTCCCAATTGATATAAAATGGAACTAAATCAACCGCTGGTTTCGCAAGTGGCAATGTCATTTCCCATCTCAAAAAACTTTGATCAGGTCGCTGACGTTCACCTGTAATCAGTTGTCCGTAATTCGGATTGATACTGTTTAATATTTCCGCCTTCGCTTCAATGTGTTTTGATTTAAAAGCCCATCTTGTAGCCGTATTCTGAGTAATCAAATCGATCCCCATCCAGCGATCTCCTTCGATTGAATTGTTAGTTTCATCTATTGCCAAAATTTCAAAATAGGAATGATTTCCTAAATTCAATAAAGCATTTTTTGTGCCATGATTTAAATGCCTCCCTCCGATAGTTGGTCGTACACCAATTGCCGCTTCAATTGTATCTAAAGATTTTTTAAAATCCAAAGTTGCATAGACGATATGGTCCAAATTAATCATTGAAAATCACTAGTTAAATAATTAGCTATCCATTGAAAAGCGACAAACCCGAATAGAAAGATCATTGAGAATCCATTAATTAGTTCACCGTTTGCAAAAGTGGTCAGAATAGCCCCTATTCCAACTACCGCTAAAACAATGGCATAAATTAATAAGCTATATTTATATTTTGCAGGAATAAAAGCGACACTCCAAGGAATCATCATAGCAAATCCATAAATCGCAATGGTTAACCAATCTTCATCCTGTAGAAAGAGATATGCCAAGCCACCAATTAGGCATACAATTAAACTTAAGCCCACAAAATTAGAGCTCATTTTTTGTTCCTTAGTGAGTAAATGTTTACCGTAAGTATTTAACTTCAAAAATAAATTACTTAGTGGGGTTATGATCCAAGTTGAGATGGCAAACAAAACCAATAGCACAATAATTGGAATCAGGAATGGTCTTAACCATTCAACATTTTTAGCTAGGCTTCCTAAAAATCGAGTCCCTAAATAAATGGCAATAATTACACCCCATTGATATTTAGCCGCTAGGTTGCCCATTGCAAAAGCATATTTTAAGAACCAACGATAAAATAAATACTTTGCTTTTAAGGCTTCCATCATTCCTTGCTGCGCATAAGTAAAATTAGGATCGAGCTTTAGTGCTTCAGCAAAATGATCTAGGGATGCTTTTGGTTTCCCTTGTTCCAATAAACTCCACCCGTAATTTGCGTGCGTATAGGGATCGTTAGGATTCTCGTTTAACGCCCCCTGTATGGTTTGCACTGCTTCTTCTTTTCTGTCCAATTTAAGTAAAGCAGTAGATCTTGCGTTTAGTCCTAATGTATTCTCTGGATCAAGTGCTAAACTTTCATCAGCATATTTTAATGCTTCCGCAAAATTTTTTCGAACTATCTTTAAGTAAGCCATCATGGCAAAATAGAGTGATACCTCTGGATTTAAGTGAATAGCCTGATTGAGTGCATTCTCCGAGTCTTGATATTGATCATTCATTAGATGACCATAGCCTTTTATATAAAATAGAAAATCATTTTCAGGCGCTAAAGCAATCGCACTATTGATTACTTCTAATCCTTTTTTCATTTCTTTTAATTCAAATAATACTTGGCTATATCGGCCTAAGACTGACGGATTATCAGGTATTTTCACCATTACATCTTCCAGTACAGCAGCGGCTTGTTTAAATCTTTTAGACTGAATTAAAATTTCAGCCTTCTGAAGCATTTGTTCTACCATACTATTTTTTAATTCCCATGTATTTTAATATGTCATCGTAGAGACCAGATTGATTGGCATATAGCGCAAAGTTCTTGGCGGTAACAAACCATTCTTGCGTGCTAGCTTTATGCTTTTTAATGGCATTTTTCAAATCTTTAGTTACAATAGGTTTCGGAATTCCTGCTTTTAATGCATCTACCAATTTCGATTCAATTGCAATATCAATTAAGGCTTCCAAGTCGGCACCTGAATATGCTTTGGTCTTGTTGGCTATTGTTAGATAATCAATATCCTCAATTGGCTTTCCACTTAGCTTGAGTTTTAAAATCGCCTCTCTGGCCGTTTCATCTGGTGGTGGTACAAATACTATTCTATCAAATCTTCCAGGACGCCTAAATGCTGCATCCAAATGCCAAGGTGTATTGGTTGCACCTAAAATTAATAAACCTTCATTGTCATTATCAATACCATCCAATTCTTGTAGGAATTGATTTATTAAATGCCTGCCTGCAGATTGTTTCATATCACTTCTACTAGCACCTAGTGCATCTATTTCATCAAAGAATAAAACGCAGGGTGTATTGGCTCTTGCCTTTTCAAAAATTTCATGCAAGTTTTTTTCACTACTCCCAATCCACATATCTAAAATATCATTCAAACTTACATTAATAAATTTAGCATTGACTTGACCAGCGGTAGCCCTAGCGATGTAGGTTTTACCACAACCAGGAGGACCATAAAGTAGAATTCCTCCTCCAACCTTTTTACCGTAAGCTTTATATATTTCAGGATTCTTTAAGGGTTGAATAATCTTGAGGTCAATCTCTTTTTTGATGTCATCCATCCCCCCTACATGATTAAAATTAATCTTTGGTTGTTGAATGTAATCATCAAAAAACTCTTCTTCATCAATATCAAATTGAAAGGATTGCATGCGTAATTTTGCATCCAAGGTTTCATTAGTATAAGTTGGATCTAAATTGATGACCTTTTTGTAAACTTCTATTGCCTCTTCTATCTTTTCCTCTTTAAGCAAGGCTTTGGTATGCAATAAAAAGATATCGAAGTCTCCTACGTTTTGACTAATTAGTCCTTCTAATAAGACATTACATTTAGAGAATTCTTTCCTGTGAAAAAAGATATTGGCCAATCCAGTTTTAGCTTTGACGTGGTCCTTAATTTTCAAGATGTATTGATATTCTTGTTCTGCCTCTTCTAGTCTATTTACTTCTATAAGTGAACTCGCCAGGTGAAGACGTAGAGGGATATTGTCAGGAGAAAATTTGAGAGCTTCCTTTAAATTGTTAATTGCATCATTTTCCATAAATACACATTTCAATAAAAGTAATTAAACTTTGATACTGTACCACTTTTTTGAACGCAAATACAGCATCGAAATTATAAACATTAGTCCCCAATAGAAGAACTCAATGGACCAAGCCCAATAAAGCCCTAAATCTAATACCTTAACGATAATATAAATGGAGCTCAAATATACGAAAGAACAAAAGGCTTGCATTTTTAAACCAAAATAGGTGGCACCAGTTCCAGCAAGTCCATTGAAGTAAATTCCACCAATAGAAAAAGTAATAAGGATTAAGAATACAATGTAAAGTATAGGTTGAGTCTCTGTAATTAGAGACATATCCTCAGAACCGAATAATGGATAAAGGGTGAATTTTGGAAAAAGAATAATTGGCAATGCCATTATCAAAGTTGTCAATAAGGTGATTTTTGTGGTCTTGTGAATTATCGGCATCACTACTTGCCGCCGATTTCTTCCTATAAAATGGCTTACTAAGGTATTAACCCCAGATGCATATCCCCAAGTAGGAATCGACAGCATCAAGTATACCATTCTCGCTAAGTTGGACATGGCTAATTCTCTTTCCCCTATGCTTTCTACTAAGCTGAAGAAAATAAACCAAGAGCCTAACCCAACAATGGATTGAGCTACAACTGGCGAAGCGATCTTAAATATATTCTTAATAATAGAGAGATCGATTTTGGGTAGTCTATTTAATTTAAAATCACCTAAAGATTTATCGGTAATAATGTATATCATAAACATAGTAAAGGCACATATTTCTGCAATAGTACTTGCCAAACCAGCGCCGGCTATTCCCATTTCCGGGAGCCCAAATTTTCCATAAATTAAACTGTAATTTAAAATGATATTTACTCCTACTAAAACCAAGGTATTATAAATGATAAATTTATTTTTTGCGATCCCGGTGAGGAATGCCACTATACCTATGCCAATATAACTAAAGAATACTCCAAAGGATCGATAATCAAGATAAGCCAAACTTTTTTGATGAATCGCTTCGGATTTTATAAAAAATTGAAAGAACCAATCCGCTCCAAAAAACATAAAGCAAAACATGATGATCGATAATGCAAATTCAAAATACAGCATTGCGTAAAACGAGCGCCCAGCATTCTCTAGTTCACCTTGTCCAAATCTTCTAGCTACGATAATTTGACCTCCTTTTGAGAAAGAAAAGCCAATAGCTGCAATAATCAAATAGAACACACTTACAAAACCTATAGCTGCAAAGTCTAATTCGCTTAAATGATATAGAAATACACTATCACTGAGCGCAATTATATTTTGCGCTGCACCTCCCAACATAATAGGAATAGAGATAGAAAGTATCTGCTTATAAGATGTGTTCAGAGCCATCCTCATAAACGGAAATTACTAAAATTTGTTGGTTTGATCATTAAAAAACTACCATTTCGAAGCAAGTTAAGGATATTATTATACTTCTATATTTAATCACCACCAATGGGTCATTAAATTCGACTAAATCAACTGCCTTTTACTAATTCTCGGCTTATGATATGATTAATAGATTTTTCATTGTATTTGTAGGAAAGGAAGGCGATCAATTAAAGAATATTTCGACGTCAAGGTCATTATCGACAAGATCAATTTTATTTTGATTTTCAAACACCCCATAGGTCGATAAAAAGGTGATATGGATGGTTTTCTTAGTGCTTAGAACTGCTTTCAAGCCTTCTCGTTTCGTTCTTAAATTCTTTGCATAGTCTTTTTTAATTACAAATTCATCTCCATAGAATTTCATTTCACAAATGTTAATAATATTATCTTTTCTATCAATCAGCATATCAATTTGAAACCCTTTAGGATACTCCTCATCTGCCCGATGCAGAAATGAATTTACATTACTCTGAATCCCTGCGATATCTAATGCTTTCAAAACATCATCTACGTGTTTGACGCATAAATTTTCAAAAGCGTAACCGCACCAAATTTTGTATTGCTGCTGCTGACTGATGGTCATCCAGTTTTTCAGTCTACTCCCTGCTATGAATTTCAGGTAGAATAAAGAATATTCATCTGTAAGTCGATAGATGGTGTCTTTCTTTTTCTTTTCTAATGGCTGAAAAGTACTTATGAATCCTGAGGCCTCTAGTTCTTTTAAGGTTTTCGTAAATCCTCCACCATCCGAGATATCTGTTAAGTTTAGAATCTCTTGTCGATCGATTCCATTCGATCTACTGGCTAATGCGGTAATCACTTTTATATGGTTTTCCGCATTTTCAAATAAAGCAAAATAAAGATTTTCAAATTCATTTCTTAAAGCACCATTTTGAGTGAAGCACAACTCTTGGATATTTTGGGCAGCACTTTTACCTCTTTCCAATTGTTCCAAATAGTGCGGAATCCCTCCCATGGCTAAATACAATTGTACAATTTGGAAATGACTTAATTTGATTTGTTTTGAAACCAAAAATTTTTTTGTTTCTGCCAAGGTAAAAGGCATTAGCTTTATTAATTTGGTAATTCTGTTGTGTAATCCTCCTTTCGCATTTACGATATTATCTAGCATCCAAGAAGCAGCGGAGCCGCAAATTACTACAATGATATTTTGCTGAGCTGCCCAATTATTCCACCAATGCGCTAAAGCCTCTAGGAAGCCTGATCTTCTGCTTGCAATCCAAGGTAATTCATCAAAGAATAGTATGGGTTTAGCTTTCCTTTTCTTTTTATCAATAATGGTGGACAATTGACTAAATGCAATTAGCCAATTGGGCGTTTCCACGGGTTTTGTTTTCTTAAAGTACTTTGTGAATTGGATATTAAAGTTAAGTAATTGGGTTTGGAGATCAGCATCTTTTAAACCTGTCATTTCAAATTTAATATGCTGTTTATATACTTGCCTTATTAAATAGGTTTTCCCAACTCTTCGCCTTCCAATTAATGCCAACAAATGTGCTTTTTTATCCTTTAATAAGGATTGCATTATTTTTATTTCCTCCTTTCGGCCAATTATTTCCATATTTTTATATTTCGCGGAATGTGGTTAAATATACACAATTCCGCGAGTTAAGTTATTATAATTAGCGGAATGTGGTTGAATATTGGAGATTCCGCGGGGTATGATTAAAAAGATTGCAAGTATTTGGATTTAATGAAGTTGTAAGTGGCTTTTAAGTCAGGGTTACAGTCGGTATCCTTCCGCAAGCTCCAAGCTTAGCAATCCCTTTAGCAAAGTTAGGGATTCCTGAGCGGTCTCCGACCGGTCTCCGACCCAATGTCGTTTAGTTAAGCGTCAAAGGAAGATTATATCGAACCTTGTATATATCGGGCTGCTAGTTTATGGGTTTATAAGTTTATGAGTTTATGAGTTCCAAAAGTGTTTGGAGGCAGTGCTCAGAACCCTATGGCAAACAGGAATTTACGAGTCATGAGCCACCTTGCTTTTTTTCATTTTCATTTTCATTTTAATTTTAATTTTTTCCAAATCTACTAATGATACTACATAAAGGCTAGTCCCAATAGGAAAAGAATAACTCCTTAACTAAACGACATTGAGATTCCTGAGCTCGACCAAAAGGAGAGATTAGTAAGCCCGGTTTAATAATTACCCGATTGTTAAACCCAGTTTAATTATCGTTGCGCGGTCTTACCAATCGCTTAGCAAACCTTCAGAACATTATTTTACGATTTTTCGTCAGTAAGCTTTTCAAAGTGAACTCAAATGAATTAAAACAGACGCGCTTATGTAAAATAATAAACAAAACTCATTAAAAAAGCGAATTCAATTGCACTTGAAGCCTGCAGTACCTATTTTAATAATATGAGAGTATACCTAAGTTTAATTTTATGCATTTGTTGGTACGCAGTAAGTAGCCAATCTATTTTAGATGAAAATAACCGCTGGAATTATGTTTGTTGTTATGGAGGGCCGAGCTCAAGTACATCAATAATTAAAATAGGTAGTGATACGCTTATTAACGATATTATGTATAAGCAAATTCTTGGCGCACGTGATTCAACGCTAAATGAATGGAATATCTCTTCTACCTTTATGAGAGAAGATTCCTTGGGCAGAATTTACACGAGGGAAACATTTAGTGATAATGGAGAAATATTAATGTACGATTTCAATATGCAACTTGGAGACACCTTATACCTAGAACCAAGCTGTTCATATACATTGGATACCATTGATACTATTATTCTGCAAAATGGGCAAACGAGAAAAAGAATGGTCTTTAATGTAGCGGTACATTGGAACACCAGAGCTGCTAGCCCAATTGTTTGGATTGAAGGAATAGGTTCAATAAATGATGCGTTTTGGGATTATAGGCAATTTCATTGCTCAACTGATAACGATTATTCACTAAGATGTTATTTTTACAATGAAGAATTAACTTATCGTGAATTTCCGTGGGCATGTTTTTATACAAATACCCATGAAGAACAAATAGAAATAGCCTTAATGCTTTACCCCAACCCAGCAGATGAAACCTTATATTTAAATTTCGAGGAATCCGTCTCTATTCAAAATATTAATATTTTTTCTATTGATGGAAAATTTAAAGAAACTTTCAATGCAAGTCAAGAAATAGAAGTTGGTCATATGACTTCAGGAATTTATTATTTGGTGATTCAAACAGATGAGGGTTGGACCAGGAGGAAATTTTTGAAGTTGTAGGTTGCCTGGAATTTTAGGGTTTAGGGTTAAATGTTTAGTGAAATTTCGGATCACCTTTCCACTAGCATTTTGTAGTCTAAGAAATTCAAAACGTCTCCAGTCTTGAGTCTCAGTTCTAAAGTCTTTTCTTACTCCTCTTAAATTTTCATAAAAAAACACCCATATTTCCCTCAAATCCATTAATTTCATAAAAATTTAAATATGTTATCCTTCCTAAAGAATCTATTAAAACCCTTTTACATAATAATAATACTATTGGGCGGACTTATCAGCTGCACCCCAGCGCCTGATGCTGATACCCAGAAAACTAAAGCAGAAAGTATGATGTTTACCAAAGACCTCGCACATCCCATTGCAAAAGAGGTAGCTAAAGAAATGACCATCCATGGAGATACTCGGGTGGACAATTATTACTGGTTGAACCAGAGAGAAGACGAAGAAGTCTTAGATTATCTAAAAGCGGAGAACGCTTACACGGATGAATTAATGGCGCACACTAAGGATTTTCAAGAAAAATTGTACGAAGAGATAATAGGTAGAATTGCGCAAACGGATATGTCTGTACCCTACAAAGACAACGGTTATTTTTACTACTCGCGTTATGAGGAAGGAAAGGAATATCCCATATATGGTAGAAAGAAAGACAATTTGGATGGCGCAGAAGAAATTATGCTCAATGTAAACGACCTAGCAAAGGACTACTCCTATTATGCAGTTGGAGGACGATCCGTTTCTAGCAATAATAAAATTCTTGCTTTCGGAGAAGACACCTTAAGTAGACGAATTTATACCTTGCGCTTCAAAAATTTAGAAGATGGAAGTTTTTATGAAGATAAGATTTTAAATACTTCAGGTAGTGCAGTTTGGGCGAATGATAATAAGACTGTCTTTTATTCTCGTAAAGATGAAACGCTTAGGTCGTATAAAATATTTAGACATACTTTAGGAGAGGATCCAGCCAACGACAAAGAAATATTTCATGAGACAGATGGCACTTTTGGCACTTTTGTTTACAAAACAAAATCCAAAAAATATTTAGTGATAGGATCTTATGCCACTTTATCAGCAGAATATCGAATTTTAGAAGCGGATAATCCTTACGGAGAATTTAGAATCTTTCAACCAAGGGAAAGAGATTTAGAATATGCCATTTCTCATTTTGGTGATCAATTCTATGTACATACAAATATGGATGCCAAAAATTTTCGCTTAATGAAGACAAGTGAAACGGCAACTGATAAATCAAATTGGAAAGAAGTAATCGCCCATAGAGATGATGTCTTATTGGAAGGAATGGATATTTTTGAAAAGTATCTTGTTTTATCAGAGAGAAAGAATGGAAATACAGAGTTGCGTATAATACCGAATACTGGAGCCGAACATTACATCAAATTTGACGATGAAGCTTACTTGACTTACACTTCCACTAACATGGATTTTGATACGGACATTTTACGCATTGGCTATTCTTCCATGACCACTCCAAATTCTATCTATGATTATAATATGGACACCAAGGATCGTACCTTATTAAAACAACAGGAAGTCGTGGGAGGTTTTAATAGTGACGATTATATATCAGAGCGGCTTTATGCAACAGCAAGAGATGGCGTTAAAGTACCAATCTCATTAGTATATAAAAAAGGATATAAAAAAGACGGTAGCAATCCATTACTTTTGTACGGATATGGTTCATATGGAAATAGTATGGATCCATATTTTTCAAGCGTAAGATTAAGTTTGCTTGATCGGGGGTTCGCATTTGCTATTGCACATATTCGTGGAGGGCAAGAAATGGGAAGATTATGGTATGAAGATGGGAAATTATTTAAGAAGAAAAATACGTTTACAGATTTTATAGATTGTGGAAAATATTTAGTGGATAAAAAGTATGCTGCAAAAGATCAACTATATGCAATGGGTGGATCCGCTGGTGGATTATTAATGGGAGCAGTAATTAATATGGAGCCAGATATGTGGAAAGGTGTGGTGTCCGCAGTGCCGTTTGTAGATGTAATTACTACCATGCTTGATGAAACGATACCATTAACTACGGGAGAATATGATGAGTGGGGAAATCCAAACGATAAAGCAGCTTATGAATATATAAAATCTTATTCGCCTTACGATAATATTGAGGCGAAGTCCTACCCTGCTATGTTAGTTACAACTGGCCTTCATGATTCTCAGGTACAATATTTTGAACCTGCTAAATGGGTAGCTAAATTAAGAAAGATGAAAACCGATACTAATCCATTATTGTTATCAACCAATATGGAAGCTGGACATGGTGGTGCGTCAGGAAGATTTAAGAGATATAAAGAAACCGCCAAGGAATATGCGTTCTTTTTAGATCTTGCTGGAAAAGGCGATAAGGAAATGTTGAATTAATCCCACTCCTAATATTAATTAAAGAAAGGTGTAAGCGATTAATTTCGATTATGCCTTTTCTTTTTTATGTTTAATTTAGAGGCCAAGAGGTCGGGAGACCTTTGGCGAAAAGTCGGATACAAGAGGCCAAAAGGTTGGGAGACCTTTGGCGAAATGTCGGTTGCAAAAGGCCAAGAGGTCGGGAGACCTTTGGCGAAATATCGGTTGCAAGAGGCTAAGAGGTCGGGAGACCTTTGGCGAAATGTCGGTTGCCACAAGCCAAGAGGTCGGGAGACCTTTGGCGAAATGTCGGTTGCAAGAGGCTAAGAGGTCGGGAGACCTTTGGCGAAATGTCGGTTGCCACAAGCCAAGAGGTCGGGAGACCTTTGGCGAAATGTCGGTTGCCACAAGCCAAGAGGTCGGGAGACCTTTGGCGAAATGTCGGTTGCAAGAGGCCAAGAGGTTGGGAGACCTTTGGCGAAAAGTCGGATACAAGAGGCCAAGAGGTCGGGAGACCTTTGGCGAAATGTCGGTTGCAAGAGGCCAAGAGGTCGGGAGACCTTTGGCGAAAAGACGGTTGCCACAAGCCAAGAGGTCGGGAGACCTTTGGAGAAATGTCGGTTGCAAGAGGCCAAGAGGTCGGGAGACCTTTGGCGAAATGTCGGATACAAGAGGCCAAGAGGTCGGGAGACCTTTGGCGAAAAGTCGGTTGCCACAAGCCAAGAGGTCGGGAGACCTTTGGCGAAATGTCGGTTGCCACAAGCCAAGAGGTCGGGAGACCTTTGGCGAAATATCGGTTGCAAGAGGCCAAGAGGTCGGGAAACCTTTGGCGAAATGTCGGATACAAGAGGCCAAGAGGTTGGGAAACCTTTGGCGAAAAGACGGTTGTTTAAATTAATCGTTTATAAACGATTAATGCGGCTTTAAATCTTTTTTGTATTCTATTTTTGAATAAAAAATGAGAGACTATTATTACTCTACGTTTACCGTGAATAAATGGATTTCTGTATTTCATGATTTCACCGAACTTAACCAAGTTATTATCGATTGTCTAACTTTTATCACGGATAATAAATGGGTAGAAATTTACGCATTTGTTATAATGAGGGACCATTTACATATTGTTTGGAAACCAAATGGCAAGAGAACGATTGGAGAAGTTGGGACAAGTTTCAAGAAGTTCACTAGCAGAAAAATTGTCAAACTATTAAAAAAAATTGATCTAAATTATTTAGAGAAAAATTTCATAAGTCCAAGATTAGATAGAAAATTTAAATTTTGGAAGCTAGACTCAAAGCATTATGAGATGATTCATGAAGATATACTTATTCAAAAAATTATTTACATTCATAGAAATCCAACGAAAGGTGATTACAAAGTTTGCGAAAAACCTGAAGACTATAAATACTCTAGTGCAAAATCTTACAAACTAAAAAGCACTCGCTTCAAATTTCTAAAGCTGTTCAAATGACAGTCCTGTAAACCCATTTCATCAAAGGTCTCCCGACCTCTTGACCTCTCCAGAACTAATCCAAAGCAATCCAACCACTGACATTATCCGAAAAGAAATCTTTACTAAAAATCGCCTTGATATTTCCATTATCGAAAATGATATAGGCTTCTCCCACACTTCCCGGAACACAAGAAACCACGGTCATATTCTTAAATTCGTAATCTTCGATCTGGACTTTATCGATAAAAGCTATTTCATCACCTCTAAAGATATCAGCGCCAAGCATCAATTGACAATTCTGTTGTCCTAAGTTTATTGTTGGAATAGGGTTTACACGCAATGTGTCATTTCCGTAAAAGAAAAATAGATTGGAATTCCAGCGATTCGGAATGATCACATGTTTTTCATTCGCGGAAGTAGCTTTTACCTTAACAGGATCAAAAGTAGCTGCCAAAGGTGAGCCTGGAGTAAACTCTTCTTTAAAAAGGATAGAATCTGTGGACATTAGATCAACTGTCCATGCCAGCGTATCACCTGTTAATTCAAAATCACCATCGAAGTTATCACAAGTGGTGATAAACCTTATAAAATCAAGCCGATCGCCCAATTTAAGTTTACCAAAGTTAAGGGTTTCCTTGACAGGCGTTACCGGGTCTGCGTCATTTTTACAAGCTGCCAATATTGAAAAGGCGAAGACGAAAAGAATAAATTTTTTCATAAATTTTTTAAATTTTAAATAATATGCTGTCAAATATCTAGACAGCTATTCCTCTAGAAAGGTTGGGAGAATTGCTCATTTTCCTCTATATTTTTTTGACTTTCTATTGATTTTATTCTTGCGATCAAACTTTCCTTTAGCCTTTATAATTTCTTTCTTTTTGAATTTTTTGGGATCATTGAGCAGTTTTTCCACTAAATCTGGTCGCCCCAAATTCATTAATTTGTCCTTGATTCTTTGGTGATTTTCTTTCTTATACCAAAAGAAAAACAAATGTTGGTTCTTTTTCTGCTTGGGTGTTTTTGCCGTAAAAATAGGTTTCAAGGTATAGGGGTGAACTCCCGTATAATAAATGATGGTGGCAACCGTCATTGGTGTGGGCGTAAAGCCTTGTACCTGTTCCAGCTTAAATCCCATGTCTTTAGTCTCAGCAGCTAAGTTGGCCATATCCTTATCACCGCAGCCTGGATGACTACTGATAAAATAAGGAATTAGCGGTTGCTTCAAATCATGCTTTCTATTAATTTCATCATACTTTTTCTTAAAGGAATGAAAATGCTTGAAGGAGGGTTTTCTCATTACTCTTAATGTATCATCCGAAGTGTGCTCAGGAGCTACTTTCAATCTTCCACTTACATGTCGCGTAACTAATTGCTCCATATACTCATCTATACTATCATCTGCATTTTTATTGTATGATGGTGTTAATAAATCATAACGAATTCCTGATCCTACAAAAGCTTTCTTTACTTTTGGATTAGCATCTACTTTTTTATAAATCTCCGTCATCGGTTTGTGGCTAGTGTCCAAATTAGAGCAAATCACTGGATGTATGCAAGACGGACTTACGCAACGGTCACAAATGGATTGAACTTTACCCTTCATTTTATACATATTGGCAGATGGTCCACCTAGGTCTGAGATATAGCCCTTATAATCTGGCATATCACACACCTTTTCTACTTCCTTGAGTATTGATTCTTCTGATCGACTAGCAATAAATTTTCCTTGATGTGCGGAAATGGTGCAGAAACTACAACCACCAAAACATCCTCGATGCATATTAATAGAAAATCTAATCATTTCATAGGCTGGAATAGAGCCCCTTTTATCGTATTTAGGGTGAGGCAACCTGGTATAGGGTAAATCAAAGGAAGCATCAATTTCTGCTTCTATCATTGGCGGATAAGGCGGATTAATAATCAAGTTATGATCTCCTACTCCTTGTACTAAACGATCCGCTTGGACTTTATTTGACTCTTGTTCTACATGTTTGAAATTGGCTGCAAAAGCAGTTTTATTCCGTAAACACTTTTCATGTGAAGACAGGACCCTAGTTTTCCATTCTGGATGTTCTTCTACTGTTTCTTTTCTATTTTTCAGATAAGCGGTTTGTTTGATATCAGTCATATCCGCAAAGGTTTCTCCAGTTTTGGTCCTTTTTAAAATTTCCCGCAAAGGCATTTCTCCCATTCCATAAACAAGCATATCTGCTCCACACATAGATAAAATATTTGGAAAAAGTTTATCATCCCAATAATCATAATGTGTAACTCTCCGTAAGGATGCTTCTATTCCACCAATTAGTACAGGTACCTCTGGATAAATGGACTTCAATATCTTGGTATATTCTGAGACAGCATAATCAGGTCTAAATCCAGCTTCTCCTCCTGGTGTATATGCATCTGTAGATCGCTTTCTTTTATTAGCAGTATAATGATTAACCATAGTATCCATGCATCCAGAAGTCACTCCAAAAAAATATTTAGGTTTCCCCATTTTCCTAAAATCCCTTAAATCATCTCTCCAATTTGGTTGTGGAATGATGCCAACACGCATCCCTTCAGATTCCAATATTCTCCCTATTACTGCAGTACCGAATGCAGGGTGATCCACATATGCATCTCCAGATATTAGAATGATATCTAATTCTTCCCAGCCTCTTGCATCTACTTCCTTTTTAGTGATAGGCAACCAATCTGAAACCGGCCTCTTTCTTTCCATATTATAAAGATAATAATAAATTTTCCATTGAGCGTAAATCAATTACTCATCCAAACGACCCAATTACCCACCTAAATATCAAATTATGAACTCCATTAACATGGTAATAGAATATTATCTTAAATTAGGGCAAATTTGATAGGCTGAAATACATTAAGTACATAGGAATTTTATTATTTTTTTCTTTCCAATTGAAGGGACAGGAAGGGATAGAAGCGTTTTTTCAAAACGCATCTTTTACTGAGTTTAGTGAGGAACAATTTCCTAAGAATCGGATTACTAGAATCGATGAGGATCCCTTTGGTTATATTTGGATTGGTACAAATAAATCTGGGCTTTATCGCTATAATGGCTATCAAGTTGAAGCTTTCAATCCAAACTACAAATCTAAAGACAGTTATCCTGATGTAAATGTCTTTGATATATTAGTCACCTCAGATAGTAGCATTTGGTTTTGCCACGAAGAAGGTTTCAGTACTTACGATTATGAGCATCAAAAATTTATAAATTCTAAAGAAATGCTCAGTGATGAGTCTGACTACTTAAATTCAATAGCATTAACTGCATTTGAAGTAAATGACTCCATCCTATTATTTGGTATGAAAGATGGAATCCGTTTTTTCAATAAAAAAACGAATCAGATAGTTAGGGATGCATTGCAGAACAATAGTACTTGGGATAAAATAAATTATATTAAGGACATTCATCAAGATCCTAATAACAAAAACAAAGTTTGGTTAAGGGCAAGAGATGGTATGTATGCATACAACTTAATAAGTCATGAACATGAACGCTATGATTATTTAGATTCGGGAAAACCACTTATCGATTATGTTTCTGGAGTAGTATTAGGAACAAAAATTTTCTTTCCAAACTATAGTCGATTAAGGTTTATTTCTTTTGACCTTATTTCAAAGGAAAGTAAGATTATAAATCTAGATGAAGACAGAAATAATTACGGTTTTGATGTAGCGTATAATTGGTTAATGAAAATGCAAGACCATAGTATGTTAATGAGTAATTCTCGGCATGAGATGTGGCAATATTATCCAAAGAAAGAATTCTTAAAACGGATTGAAATAAAAGATAATTTTGATTTTGGTATAAATCCTTTTCTCTTTGACGCCAACGGCTATTTTTGGTTTTCTAGAGATTGGAGTTTATTTAAATCAGACCAAGCTATGCCTTCCATGATCAGGAATAGTATAAAAACGTCTAAATTATTTGCAGTTAAAATTAATGACAATCTAATTGATCCAGCACGATTTATCTCAGGGTCACTAACTCTAAGAGAATTTGAAAAAAACATACAACTTCGGTATGGCCAAATCAATCCAGACCCTAAAGATTCCATTCAATATGAATATCAAGTAAGGGGAGAAAGCAATCAGTGGCAATCGATTGATTCGAATGTCATTGAAATTTCAAATTTAGGTGGCGGAGATTATACTATTAATATTGCAACTATAATTCATGGCATGCGGTCAGAAGATCAGCTCTTAACTATAAAAAAAGAAAGAACGTTATTAGAAAATAATTGGTTCTGGTTATTGAGCATTGGAACTATAGGTGCATTAATTTTTACTTACAATAAAATTAGAATTAATCATGTCAGAAAGCAAGAAAGACTTAGGGCCAATTATGAAAAGCAATTATCAGCATTACAAATGGAGGCCTTGCAATCTCAAATGAATCCACATTTCATTTTCAATGCATTAAATTCAATCAAACATTTTATACTAACCAATGAAAAATTTAAAGCAGCCGAATACTTATCAGGTTTCTCTAGTTTAGTAAGACAAGTACTGAATAATTCCAAAAGCCCAATTATAAACTTAGAGAAAGAAATCGAAACCTTGAAGTTATATATTGATATGGAGCAGATGAGATTTGATGACAAATTCAGTTATCTATTTCATATTGATGGTAATTTAGATCTGCTTGAAATTAATTTACCACCACTGATATTTCAACCCTATGTTGAAAATGCTATATGGCATGGATTAATGCATAAAGAAGGAGTGAGGAAATTAGATATTTATTTTAAAAAAGTAGGTCAATCTTTGCATTGCACAATTGAAGATAATGGAATAGGGAGGGCAAATGCAATGGCAACAAAAAAAGGAAATTTAAGATTGCGCAAATCATTTGGTATGCAAATTACCCAAGATCGGATGGAGATTAATCAGCTAAAGGCAGATATTAAAATCATAGACAAAGAAGACAATAATGGAAATCCGACAGGGACCAAGGTAATAATCAAAATTCCTTTAAAACAATCAAAAAACTAATTATGGATAAAATTAAAACACTAATTATAGATGACGAATTAGCATGCGTGGAATCCTTAGCTATTGAATTAGAGGAATATTGCCCAGAGATTGAAATTATAGGCAAATGCAGCAATCCAAAGAAAGCCATACAACTGATTAGCCAATTAAGACCTGATCTTATTTTTTTAGATATAGAAATGCCTTGGATGAATGGATTCGAAATCCTTGAACAGTTTGACCCCATTCCCTTTGAGGTAATTTTTGTAACTGCTTATGATCAATTCGCATTAAAAGCTTTTCAATTTAGCGCAGTAGATTATCTTTTGAAACCAAATAATAAAGCGCAACTTATTAATGCTGTTGAAAAAGTGAAAAATAGAATTGAAAAATCAATCAATAAGGATCATCTGAAAGTCCTATTAGAAAATATTAAAAAGGACAAACCATTAAAAAATATTGCTATACCTAATATTAATGGAGTAGACTTTATTGCGATCGATGATATTATGTATTGCGAGGCTGATAATAATTATGCCACCATTTATTTAAATGATAATAATAAAACGGTAGTTTCAAAATCATTAAAAATAATAGAGCAAATGTTTTCAGATCATGCATTTGTTCGCATACACCATTCTTATATTGTAAACATGGACCATGTTAAAAAATACATAAAAGCAGATGGAGGTTATGTGGTTATGTCTGATGGAAAACAATTGTCCGTTTCTAGGTCACGGAAAGAAGATTTATTAAAGTTTATAAAAAGAGTTTAAAGTAAATAAGTCCAATTTTACATTTTATTTTGTGCAAATAAAGTTTGTAATATCATTATAAATGGGGTTTTTAAATTTTAAATATTTATTCTTTCAAATGCGCGCTGACTTCCATTACCGGTCTTTGCAAATGAACATTCTCAGGTGAAGCTTGCATTTCCTTAGCTTGGTGACAGACCATGCATCTATCATACTGTAATAATTTCATTTCTTTAAATATCTTCTTTGTACCGATGGCTGATTCTGCTGCGTGAATTCTATTTTCTAAATGCGTCTTATATGCCCAATGTTGATAACCCTCAAATATCATTGCATTTTTGTAAACTTTAATTGCAGTTTCAAAATCTCCTCGTTTTAACAACTCGTCACCTAATACAAGCAAGAACCCTTCCATGTTGTGTGGGGCAATCCAAGTATTCCAACAGGTACTTTTGCGACTTTCAGTTTCTTTTAAATGCTTGTACTTGGTATAATTTAGATTCTCCCTATCGACTTTTCCATCTATACATTTATCTAAATTCTTCCAAAGCATATTCAATGCGGCATCACGATCTTTTTTTCTTGGTGCGGATGCCAGGGTATATGCTGCTGTGAATAAATTAAACTCAGGATATTTTCTTGCAGATTTTTTCAATTTGAAATATCCTTCAACTACTTGCTTACTATCATTATGAATGCTCCCTTCTGCCATCATCATGCTAGATAAAAAACCATAATATCTCCATTCTTTTTCTGGGTGCATATCAAAGGCTTCTTGAAAGTATTTCACCGCTAGGGTACTGTGATCAGTCACTCTTGCTGTTTGATTTTGAAGCCTATCCCCTTCTGCCAGAGCCCATGCGTGGGTGAAACCAAGATGAGCAGCAATTTTATAATCATTAGGGTACTTATAATAAGCCGCTTGTAACTTTTCTAAAATTTTTGGAATCTTTTGATAATTGCCTTCATGAAAATTATCCCAAAAATATTTATCTGCCTCCATAACTAGATCTGCGTTGCTAATTTTCCCTTTTTTCGCTGGTATAAAACCTGGTATTAATTTAGAACAAGCAGTACAAAGGAGGATCATGCATCCAAATCCTATTATGTATTTCATTGTTTTAATTTATTAAGATGAGCTTTTATCTCCATTAAATTTCTTGATGACTTGCCCAGGTTTATTAAACGCTGCCCGTTTTTTATGCCATATTTGGAATATCAGATTTCGAAAACTCATATAAGGTATTCGCTTCTTTTTCTTTAAACTCTAAAACCAATTTTAAAGCATCAGGAACTACATCACTACACATTGTAATTAATGAACCTGGAATTGCATTTTCAATAGCGTGTGTAATGGCTTCGGCCTCTGATTTAAATAGAGTAACTTTCTTATTGGGATCATGAGATTTTATACCATCCATTAGCATTCCGATAAGTTCTTCCTCCGTTCTTCCTCTCAGATGTTTATCTTGTCGAATGATAATTTCATCAAACATTTCAGCCGCCATTTTACCCATCGCTTCATTATCTTCTTTTCTTCTATCTCCTATTCCTGCGATAATACCGACCTTTGGTTTTCCTTCTAGATTTTCAATAAACCTTGCCAGTGCTTCCATCCCTGCTGCATTGTGCGCATAATCTAAAAGCACTTGAAAGTTTTTGAATTTAAATAAATTTAATCTTCCAGGGGTTTGTGAAGGAGATGGAATAAAAGATTCTAAGGCTGACTTTATATCTCTAATATCAAAGCCTTGAGTGTAACCAGTGAGCACTGCAGGTAAAACATTCTGAATCATAAATCTTGCTTTTCCGCCAAAGGTAAGCGGAACGTTGACCACTTTCACTACTCTCATTTTCCAAGTTCCTTTACAAATGGTTACAAATCCATTTTCATAAATTGCGGACAAACCATTTCTTGCTGAATGTTGTTTAATGCGCTCATTGTCTTCGTCCATTGAAAATAAAGCTACATTACAATTTACATTTTTACGCATATTATAAACCAATTCATCATCGGCATTTAAAATGGCATAACCCTCCGGCAATACGGTTTCAGGAACCACCCCTTTTAATCGTGCCATTTGTTCAACTGTATTGATGCCTCTTAATCCTAAATGATCTGGAGCAATATTAGTAACAATTCCTACATCACAATTATGAAAACCGAGTCCCGCTCGCAATAAACCACCTCTTGCCGTTTCCAAAACAGCAAAATCAATAGTTGGGTCTTTCAATACAAATTCAGCACTAACGGGTCCCGTACAATCTCCGACATCCAGCATGTGATTTTGAATGTATATGCCATCAGAAGTAGTGTAGCCAACTTTCTTTCCCATCATTTTCACCATGTGAGCTATTAAGCGAGTAGTGGTCGTTTTTCCATTGGTTCCTGTAACTGCCACGATAGGTATACGTGATGTCGATCCTGGTGGATATAACATATCAATAACTGGAGCGGCTACATTGCGTGGCAGGCCATATGTAGGTGCCAGATGCATTCTAAATCCTGGTCCAGCATTAACCTCCAAGACTGCCCCACCTGTTTCTCTCAATGGTCTTGATAAATCAGATGTCATTACATCGATTCCACAAATATCCAATCCTATTACTTTTGCAATGCGTTCAGCCATGAATACATTTTCGGGGTGTACCATATCCGTCACATCAGTAGCCGTTCCTCCTGTACTTAAATTTGCCGTCTCCTTTAAGTTTAATACCTCCCCTTCAGGAAGTACAGTATCTAAGGAATAGTCTTTTGATTCTAAGATATTCGTGGTCATGTCATTGACCGTAATCATAGTAAGCACGTTCTCATGCCCATAGCCTCTTCTCGAATCGTTATTAACTGCATCAATTAATGATTGGATGGTAGATTTTCCATCTCCAACAACATGTGCTGGGGTTCTTTTAGCTGCAGCGACCAACTTATAATTGATGACTAAAATTCTATAATCATCACCAGTGATATATTTTTCAACAATCACAGATCTAGATACCTGCTTTGCAGCAGCTAAGCCTTCAGTTGCATCTTCCCAGTTTTGAATATTTATGGTTATACCGCGTCCATGATTTCCATTAATCGGTTTTATCACGATTGGATATCCGATATAATCTATAGCATCTTTCAAACCACTTTCCGATCTTACAATTTCTCCTTTTGGAACTGCAATATTTGCTTGTTCCAACAAATGTTTAGTATCTTCTTTATCACAAGCTACTTCCACCCCAATGCTACTCGTATCACTAGAAACGGTAGCTTGAATTCTTTTTTGATTAACCCCATAACCTAATTGACAAAGAGAATATTTATTTAATCTAATCCAAGGAATACCTCTGCTTACTGCTTCTTCAATTATGGAACCTGTGCTTGGACCTAAACGCGCTCGTTCTCTAATTTCTCTCATTTTTTGAATGTCCTCTTCCAAATCATAACTTTGATTATTAGAAAGTGCTTCTGCGATTCTTACCGATGCTTTTGCAGCGTAACGACCAGCCTCCTCTTCCAAATAACTAAATACCACGCTGTAAACGCCTTCCTCACCAAAGCCTCGTGTGCGCCCAAAACCTGTTTCCATGCCAGCCAAACTTTGAATTTCTAAAGCAATATGTTCAATTACATGGCCCATCCAGGTGCCTTCTTCAACTCGCTGAAAGAATCCTCCGGGTTCTCCAACGGAGCATCTATGTTCATACATTCCGGGAAACATTGCTTTCAAGCGGTCATAAAATCCATTAATCTTATTAGTAGGTTTCTCTTCGTAATCTTCTAAATCTAAAGTCATTACGATCAATTTGTGTCTTCGAATAGACCAATAATTTGGTCCGCGCATCGCTCTTATTTCTCTAATTCTCATATTGCAAAAATTGATTTTGTTTGTTTGCGACAAAAAAAGGGAAAATTTGTAATTAGCCCCTAAATTCAATCATAAATTAGTTTCACAACTAAATATAACTAAAGGATACAAATTCCAATTATAATTGCCTTATTTTGCATAAATTTTTAATAGATATTTTAAGGTATGGCGTTTAAAGGTATATTAATTCCAATTGGAGGTAATGAAGATAAAGGCGGAATAGCACGAGCAGGCTACTCGATGGACTTTGTTAAAGATGGGATCTTAAGCAGAGTAGTGCGAGAAAGTGGAGGTGTAGACGCCAAAATTGCTGTGGTCACTACAGCATCTAGAATCCCGGTTGAAGTTGGAGCGAATTATCAAAACGCATTTAAACGACTCGGGATTTCCAACTTAACTATCTTGGATATAAGAGAAAGCGCAGATGCAGAAAGTGAAACCACATTAGAAGTGGTTAAACGTGCAGATTGTGTAATGTTTTCAGGTGGAGATCAATCTAGGATCGTAGATATCATCGGAAACACTAATATGCATAGCTTGTTAAAACATCGTTTCCAAAATGATTCCATTGTAATTGCAGGAACAAGTGCAGGTGCAATGGCAATGTCAAGTGAAATGATTGCTGGAGGATCCAGTACAGAAGCATTGATAAAAGGATCTGTTGATATGAGAGACGGAATGAAATTTATTCCGGGCTTAATAATAGATTCGCACTTTATTAAAAGAGGGAGATTTGGTAGATTAGCAGAAGCAGTTGCCATGCATCCCCATCTACTAGGTGTTGGATTGGCGGAAGATACTGCAATGATCATTACCAATGGTAATCAATTCAAAGTGATCGGTTCAGGTATGGTAATAATCTTTGACCCAAGTGATCTTACGCATAACAACGTAGAAATTCTTCCAATAGGAACACCTATGACCATGTCTAATCTTACCGTTCATGTTTTGGCAAATAGTGATTCATTTGTAATTGATGAGAAGAAGATTCATGTGCTGCCGATTGAAGCAGAGTTTGAATAGGTAACTTATAAAATAATTTAAAATAATTTTGAGTCTAATCCGAAAAGTCAAGTTTTAAAAATCATATTTTTTAAACTAAGATTTTATTCGGAATTATTTAAAACTTCGAAGGGCAATTAAAATTAAGAGAAACAATTGTAATGAAATTCCAACACCTTCAATACTAAGTTTTCAAAAGAATTTTATCCTTATAGTATTTCAATAATTTATTTACTTCCGTATAATCTTCATTACTAACTTGTATATCCGTTAACTTTGGCAAATGTTCTGCAAAGTAAATCTCCTTATTGGCCATTTCAAAAAGCGTGCTTGCAAAAGAATGTGGATAGGGAAAATCAGGATCAATTTCTAAAATAACATCTGCAACCTTCTGAATCAAGGCTTTGTAGTTGTAATAGAATCCATGTTGATTTTCTTCGTCAATATTTTTCGTATGGTACGCTTTGGCTGACTCAGCAATGATGATTCGATGCAGTAATTTTTCATTAACAAATTCTACCGAAGGATTTTCTTTGGTCGCATCCACAAAATTATCAATAATCAAATCTAGTTTCCGATCGGGGTCGGTAATATTCATGGTGTTATAGTCAATCAAGTAACTTACCCAATTCCAATACCATACCACAAGATAAAGTAATAAGGAATGCTTGTTTTCGAAGTACCTATAAAGAGAGGTTTCATTGGAGCCCATTTTCTGAGCCAATTTTTTAAAAGTAAAAGCCTCAAAACCGATTTCTTCTATAAGTATAATACTGTGTGTAATAATACCTCTACCTAGTTTACTTTGCAAAGGGTCCTTTAGAGCTAAACCTGCTGGTATTGATATGTCAGATAAAATGAACATTTACTACTACATATTAATTAATTATCCGATAAAAGTAGAATATTTACTGTCAACAACAAATATATTACTAATATATTTGTAAGTATTGCTTACATTTTTATTATTATTACAAAAAATTAGAAATATGAAAAACCAATTACAGCATTTGAAGAGTGATTTACCAGCTAGTTTAGTGGTCTTCTTCGTAGCAATACCCTTATGTTTAGGAATTGCCTTAGCGAGTGGAGCCCCACTATTCTCTGGTTTAATTGCTGGAATCATTGGTGGAATTGTAGTAGGCGCATTAAGTGGATCTAATATTGGAGTTAGTGGACCAGCTGCTGGTTTAGCCGCTATTGTATTAACGGCTATTGGATCATTAGGAGGCTTTGAAAATTTTCTATTAGCAGTTGTTTTGGGAGGGGTAATTCAGATAGGTTTTGGCATATTGAAAGCGGGTGTTATTGGCTACTATTTCCCTTCTTCAGTAATTAAAGGTATGTTAACTGGAATTGGTATTATAATCATATTGAAACAAATCCCTCACTTCTTTGGATACGACTCAGATCCAGAAGGAGATTGGAGCTTTTTGCAAGTAGACGGGGAAAATACTTTTTCAGGTATTCTTAGTGCAGTCAACAACATTAGTATTGGATCAACTATCATTGGAGTAATAGCCATAGCCATTTTATTACTTTGGAGCAATGTGCTATCAAAGAAGGGCAAGTTTTTTCAGTTGGTTCAGGGTCCTTTAGTAGCAGTAGTAGTTGGTATAATATATTTTGTAGTAACAGCTTCAAATTCAGAATTTGGAATTCTTCCTGAGCATATGGTAAGCGTTCCCGTTCCTGATAATTTGGATTCCTTTTTTGGGCAATTTAGTTTTCCTAATTTCGGGGTAATTACTAATCCTGAGATATGGGTAGTTGCTTTTACGATTGCATTAGTGGCCAGTCTTGAAACATTGTTATGTGTAGAGGCAACAGATAAATTAGACCCGCATAAAAATGTAACCCCAACCAACAGAGAACTATTAGCACAAGGTGCCGGAAATGTATTATCTGGATTGATTGGAGGACTTCCAATAACTCAAGTAATTGTTAGAAGTTCAGCTAATATTCAATCTGGAGGACGAACAAAGATGTCAGCAATTATTCATGGATTTCTATTATTAATTTCCGTACTTTTAATTCCTACCCTATTAAATAAAATTCCATTATCAGTATTAGCTGCCATACTATTTATAGTGGGTTACAAATTAGCAAAACCGGCTCTATTTAAAAAAATGTATGCTTTAGGATGGAAACAATTTTTACCATTTATTGTTACGATTGTTGGTATTGTTTTTATAGATCTTTTGTACGGAATTGCTTTGGGTCTAGCGGTAGGTGTCGCAGTAATTCTTATCAAGAGTTATCAAAACTCACATTTCTTACACATAGAACCAGAAAAGCAAAGTGATGGAAAAGTAAAAATGACTTTAGCAGAAGAAGTAACCTTTTTTAATAAAGCAACAATTCTGAAAGAGTTGGATGATCTTCCTAGAGATTCTTATTTAGAATTAGATGTCAGGAAAACTAGATATTTGGATTATGATATAATAGAAATTTTAGAGGATTTCGCCTTTAAAGCAAAGGAAAGGAATATTGATATAAAATTAATTTCGGAGAGAGGGGTGGTTGAAAATCCACCTAGTTATATAGAGTTTTTTAAACTTAGAAAAAAAGAACCTTTTTATCATAATATGCATAAAACAAATTAATAATGAAAAATTTACTTGTACATCATACGCATAACAAAGAATCGCAAGCAGCGGTAGATCATAAAGCAGCCATTGAACTTTTAAAAGAAGGGAACAAACGATTTACAGATAAAGCCACTATCTCAAGAGCTTTTAATGAACAAATAAACTTGACCTCTTCTGGACAGTATCCATTTGCGACTATTGTAAGTTGCATAGATTCAAGAATACCAACTGAGATAATTTTTGATCAAGGAATCGGTGATATATTCAATGCTCGAATAGCTGGTAATTTTGTAAATGACGATATTTTAGGAAGTTTAGAGTTTGCTTGTAAACTGGCTGGATCTAAATTGATTGTTATAATGGGTCACACTTCATGCGGGGCGGTAAAAGGTGCCTGCGATCATGCTGAATTAGGAAACCTTACGGGCATGTTGGAAAAGATAAAACCTGCATTAGCAAAAGTTGAAACTGCAGAAGGGGAAGACCGAAGTTCTAAGAATATTTCTTTTGTAAATAAAGTAGCAGTAGAAAATGTGCATTTAACTATTGCAAAATTAAAAGCTGACAGTCCTGTATTAAATGAAATGATTGAGGCTGGAGAAATCGATGTTGTAGGTGCAATGTATGATGTTGCATCAGGCACAGTTTCATTCTTATGATAATAAAGAGGATTCTTTTTGGGATTGCATTTATGATGCCATTGCTGATCTTTGCCCAAGACAGTAATTTGGGAAACTGGATTTTATTATTTGGTAATAAAAAGATCAGTGATAAAGTAAATTGGCACCATGAATTGCAATACAGGAATTATAACACTATTGGAGATCTTGAACAATTACTTATTAGAACTGGAATTGGGGTAAATGTCGCTGACAAAACGAACCTGCTTTTAGGGTATGGTTTCATTCGCAGTGAAAATTATATCGCTGAAGATGAAAAAGTGGTGGTCAATGAACACCGAATATTCCAACAGTTGATCACCAAACAAAATGCTGGTGCGTTGCGAATGCAACATCGTTATAGGTTTGAGCAACGTTTTGTGGAAGGTGATTTTAGATTGAGGCTTAGATATTTTCTGGGGCTCGCCTACCCGCTTTGGCAAGATGATAACTCTCCTAAAGAACTTTATCTGTCGGCTTACAACGAAATCTTTATCAATACCAAAAGAGACGCATTTGATAGGAATAGACTATACGGAGGTTTAGGTTATCGATTAAATGAAAGATTCCGTTTCGAGTTGGGATATATGAATCAATTTCTCAATGTTGGTAATAGAGATCAGATAAATATGGTTTGCTTTTTTGCTTGGTAGGTAACGCTCCATGCATAAATGTACATACACTGCTGTTGTTTAGAAGTGCTTATGACCCAGCTTTTCTTTTAAGTATACCAAATCAGTGCCACTTTCTATATGATGGGTTGCATAACAATGGCGCAAGGTATGAACACTTGCTCTCTATAATATTTTCGTAATGCGGAATAATCACAATTGATTGTCGACCAACTCCTTCCAGACTTCACTCGCATTAATAAAAATTGTTGTGCGTCCTCTTGTTTTAATTTACCCGCTTTACATTGCTCTAATCGCCATTCATAAAAATTAGTTATCGTGCGCAAATACATTTTCTGCGTACATACACTAAAATTTGTTAATTCTAAATAGCTTTCATATGATTTTAATCCATCTAATTTTTCCATTGCTTTTTTGATCTCAAAGATTTAGTTTCCTCGAAAGTCTTGCAACTATTATGAGATATTGTTGCTTTGAAAATGGATAGGGTTTGTTCAACGGATCGGCTGTACCCTGCGTCTCTCACGATAGTGAGATATGCTGTTGTATCTATTGTTATCTATAGGGCTTCATTCTGCTTATTAATAGAATTTATTATCACCTTAATCATTAATTCTTTTTCATCTGGTTTGCTAAGTGCTATCATCAAAGTTAAAGTTGCTAGAGCATTATTAGCTATTTTTTTGACCTGTCGCAGAATATAAATATTGATTTTTACTTAGGTACCATACAAATAACCAAGCCGCGATACTTTGTTTCCATCACTAAACGAATGGTTCTTTACTACAAAATACAATAGGTTTGCTGCTTTTTCTTCTATACTCGGGTATAATTCAATATCATCAAAAGTTTGTTCAATTGTTAAAATCGAACTCTTAAATGATTCATCCTTTTCATTTCCGAACAAGTCTCCTCCACCAAACTTGGTTCTCAATTGATCGATTGCTTTTATTGCATCATTATAATTGATTCTGTATGTTGTATTTGGATTAGTGTCGTTTATCTCTAGATTTTGATGATCATATCCATCAAGAATATTCAATCCTAAAGCATAGTCTGTAAGGACTCGAATTATCTGATTCGTTTCATCTGTTGTTAACTTATCCGAGTATGTAGCTGAGCCTATCAGTTTAACGGATTGTTTAAGCGAGTCTAATCTACTTTGGTTGATTGAGTATCCTTTTTCAAGATGTTGCTTTAAGACTTTTGTAGCCCAAATTCTGAATTGACTCCCTTTTACTGAATTAACCCGATATCCAACACTAATGATCGCATCAAGATTGTAATGTTTGATGCTTCGTTTTACCTCCCTTTTGCCCTCTTTTCGAACTACCGAGTAATCCTCGGTAGTTGAATCTTGCTCTAATTCTCCCG
>Ga0209187_1000424_pt1 | contig 76643 bp, 62 predicted proteins | sample BantaG_FD_187430 | JGI IMG/M metagenome (GOLD analysis project Ga0209187, IMG submission 187430) | Marine algal microbial communities from Bantry Bay, Ireland - BantryBay_4 metaG (SPAdes) (version 2) | ecosystem: Host-associated > Algae > Red algae > Unclassified | place: Bantry Bay, Ireland...
ATTCTGTACAACTCATCGGTAACTTAGGCAAAGACATCGAGCTCAAAGCATTTGACAATGGGACCAAGCTGGCAAAGTTTTCACTAGCAACCAATGAGTTTTACAAAAACAACAAAGGAGAGAAAGTACAAGAAACACAATGGCACAATATCGTAGCCTGGGGAAAGACTGCCGAGTTCATGGAGAAGTCGCTGAGCAAAGGTAGCGAGGTAGCTATCAAAGGAAAGCTCACCCATAGAAGTTATGATGATAAGGACGGCGTGACTAGATATGTATCTGAGATCATTGCACAAGAATTTATGAAGATAACTCGAGAGGAAGTACCGTTTTAGCATCCACGTGATAACTGTATGCGACAACTGATTTTTAAGGCACTGTTCTATTATTAGAATGGTGCCTCTGCTCTTTATTTTTTACTCCTCGTCCGTTCTTTGTAGGGTTCTACTTTGACAAGAGTATTTCACCGGTATCTACTATTATTTCTCCCGTAATAAACTCTACTTCTACTAAGTAAGCATACGTCCCTTCGCCGAGACTTGTCGCCTGGAATTGTCCATCCCATCCAGAAGATGGAATGTTAGGTAGAAAATTTTGCTTATTAAACACCTGATTACCCCATCGGTCAAAAATCGTAAATGCAACAACCACTGTAGCACTTCTGTCCTTGGTATATACCGTTAGTCTATCATTAGTGTCAGCCCCTGGAGTGAAAACATTAGGCACCCATATGGTAAAATCTATCTCAGATAAAATTAACTCGACGATGCTATCACAACCTTCAGCGGTTTTGAGTGTAACTTCATAAATCCCTTCCTGATTAAATTGGTTACCACCAAATGAAAAGCTCGATCCTTTGGGAAATGTCTCATCGATCGTCTCACCGACAATCACTTCCCTGAAGTTTAAGTTATATGTTTTATTGATACAACCATAAGTAGAAAGAACATCTTCGGAGTAGATTCCCTCGACATCAAAACTTCCTGTTAAAATGTCAAGCGTTAAGCCTGTACAAATAGTAGTGTCTATAGATTCATCAGCAACCAACACCTCTACCCTATCTGAAAGATAACATCCTCCTTCATTTAGTAATCTGAGCTGATGAGTTCCGGCCTTCCTCATGTCTCGCTCTATGGCCAACGTATTTGTCTTAGCACCTTGTATGGCGACACCGTCACGATACCATTGATAGTCAAAGTCAGGGATAGTAGTAGCAGTAAGGTAAAAGTCATTATTACATAAACTACCCACCGTATCAATCTCTATGTTATAATCAAACTGTTGGTTAAGCAACTTCGATAACTTAATATTATCAATGAATATAAATCTCTTTGTTTGATAAGCAGCACCTTGATTACAGTCGTAGCCAATGATTAGTGCATTAGTTATTTCCTTTGGCCTTATGTTTCTCACAACTGTCTTCCACTCTGTCTGTGAGATCTGATCAAATTCTACAGAATCAATCGGGTGGATATCAAAATTTAAATCGCAAAGATCCCCTTCTGTCCCTGCGGTAAACATCAACTCATCGCAAGTTTTTAGCCCATAGAAAAATAGTTTAGGATTTCCCTCGCCCGCATTTAATTCTTCTTTTGGCGAAAGCCTAATATCAAACTCTAACCTATATAGGGTGTCTATCTCTAGAGTCGTATTAGTACATGACCCAAAAGTTTCTTTGAACTTAAAAGCACTAAAGTCATTATAGATTAATCCTATCATACTATTATTAACGGGTATACCTGTAATTTCAGATAGTTCGGTCTGAGTGCTATAACAAGTCGGGTCGATATGCTCAGGAGAACCGTTAACGGGGATCCAGTGCTCTAAGCAGTCACCTCCTGAGAAGTCATTACTTCTACAGCACATTATTGATGATTCGAAATCTCCATTTAGAATATAAATCCTATTATCAAATATATCTTGACAATCACATTCAGGATCATTAAGATCAATTAATCCGTCATTGTCATCATCGATACCATTATCACAGATTTCCATCGCGTAGAAAACACCTGGTGCAGTTACAATAAGTGATAATATTAATGTTGCTTTTTTTATAAAGTATAGCGGAGTCAGTCCGGTCATATTTATAAGTTTTGGCGACTGTTCCGTTTTCAATATGAGCATATCTTTATAAGATATAGATAAAAGTTTGGTTTGAAGTAATCAAGATTTATAGATGAATGTTAAAGTGAGTAATGCTGTCTCAATATTGCGGTATCGTAGCTTGATTCGATAAGTATAAGCATAGCATTTTAGAAACTTGCCTGAGTGGGTACAAAGGGAATCAGGTCAATGACATGTAAAACCCCTAAAGAGGTGTTTTTAAATCACTTGTGCATACTATTTACAATAATGGTACAAACATTGAATAAACTAATAGTAGTTGCGTTTTGCTTATCTACCTTTTTTATATCTTATCGACTCTTTAAATTAATTAGATGCAAATAAAAGAAACACCAAAAGAATATGATGCGGTTATCGTTGGTTCTGGCGCAGGCGGAGGGATGTCCGCCAAGGTATTGTCAGAAGCAGGACTTAAGGTAGCAGTGATGGAAGCTGGGCCATTTTTTGACCCTAAAGATCCGGAGACCATGACACAGCTTAAGTGGCCATGGGAGTCTCCCCGTAGAGGAGCTTCGACCAGTACGAGACACTTCGGTGATTTTGATATGGCTTATGGAGGGTGGTCTTTAGAAGGTGAGCCCTATACGCAGAAAAACGATTCTAACTTTATGTGGTTTAGATCGAGGATGCTCGGTGGCCGTACTAATCACTGGGGAAGGATATCTCTACGGTTTGGACCAAAAGACTTTAAAGGAAAATCGCACGATGGATTAGGTGATGACTGGCCGATAGGTTATGATGATGTGAAGCCATATTATGACAAGCTAGATAAGATGATCGGTGTCTTTGGCACTAATGAAGGATTGCCCAATGATCCAGATGGTTTTTTCTTGCCTCCTCCTAAGCCGAGACTACATGAGCTATACTATATCAAAGCTGCTAAGAAGCTAGGCATTACGGTAATCCCGTCAAGATTATCAATCCTGACTAAGAGGATAAATGCAGAAAGGGGCGTCTGTTTTTACTGTAATCAATGTAATCGATCTTGCAATCAGTATGCAGACTTTAGCGCTGGATCATGCTTAATCTTCCCGGCTCAAAACTCAAATGGTCAGGTGGATCTATACAATAACTGCATGGTGCGAGAGGTGGTGATGAATAAAGAAGGTAAGGCCCGTGGAGTCACTTACATCAACAAGGAAGATGGGAAGTCATACGAGATAAGAGGAAAGGTGGTCATCTTAGCGGCATCAGCGTGTAGTACCGCAAGAATATTGCTCAACTCTAAAGACGGCGGAGCAGCAGGTCTAGGTAATAGTAGTGGCATGGTAGGTAAATATCTGCATGACTCTACAGGATCAGGCAGAGGAGGTTTTATACCTGCTATGATGGATCGTAAGATGTACAACGAAGATGGTGTAGGGGGAATGCATGTCTACTCACCATGGTGGTTAGATAATAAAAAATTAGACTTTGGGCGTGGCTATCATATAGAAGTATGGGGAGGTATGGGTATGCCTAATTATGGTTTCGGTATGGGAATGGATGGCTTCAACGAATTCATGGGACTATCAAAAGGTGGGTATGGCGATAAGCTACGAGAAGATGTGAAGCGATACTATGGTGCGACTATAGGATTTGGTGGTAGAGGAGAGTGCATCGCCAGAGAAGATAACTACTGTGAGCTAGATCCAGATGTGGTCGATCAATGGGGAATACCTGTGCTGAGGTTTAATTACTCTTTCTCAGACCACGAGCTTAACCAAGCTAAACATATGCAACAGACTTTCGAGGAGTTAATAGACGCTATGGGCGGTAAGGTGTTCGGCGACACCCCTACTAAAGAACAAAACTATGGTCTTAATAAGGGTGGAGAAATCATACATGAGGTAGGAACTACCAGAATGGGGAATGATCCTAACACCTCTGTCTGCAACAAATATCAACAGCTGCATGATGTTGATAATGTATATATCACTGATGCCGGACCCTTTGTCTCGCAAGCAGATAAAAACTGTACTTGGACCATCATGGCATTATCAATGAGAGCGTCAGAGCATATTGTAGATCAATTGAATAAAAGAAATATCTAAATCATGGACAGAAGAGATACCATAAAATCACTACTTGTAGGAAGTCTTGCCGGTGGTGCAGTAATAAGTTCGCAATCCTGTAAGACGGATGCCGGGGTAGAGGGAATAGTAGAAGAAGTATTTAAGGTAGGAGTGGGTAGGACGCCAGAAGAAAGAGCGCGTGAGCAGCGTTTATTTTCTGAGGATTTTTTGACCAACGATGAGCTGGGTGATCTTGCAACACTTTGTGATATCATCTTGCCCTCTAGTGCTAGTGCTGGCTCTGCTAATGATGCAGAGGTTCCAGACTTTATCAATTTTATGGCTAAGGATATTCCAAGTTTTCAGATTCCCATCCGTGGTGGCCTAGCATGGATTAACAATGAAGCTAACAAGAGATTTGAGCAATCATTCTCAAATATCTCAGAAGCTCAACGATTAGAGATCATAGACGATATCGCCTACCCAGATAAGGTAGCAGAAGGAATGAATCAAGGTGCTAAGTTCTTTGATCGTGTGAGAGGCTTAGTCCTTACTGGTTACTATACCTCCAAGATCGGTATTGAAGATTTAGGATACGTCGGTAACAGACCCAATATATGGGATGGTGTGCCCGCAGATGTACTTAAAGACCACGATGTAGACTATGACCCGCAGTGGATTGCCAAATGTATTAACCAAGAGAAAAGAATGGAGCAAGTAGAATGGGATGATGAGGGGAATGTTCTTAATAATTAATGGTTATCGTTTGTTTCTTTTTATCTAATCGGGCCGACTGGCCGGAGAGGTCGTGATTTATAGTTCTCAGAATTGTTGTGGGTAGCTTTCGTGCAGGCTCTGTAGTTTCTTAGAATTTTCTATGTGTTGAGTTAGTGTTCTTGCTATTCTTAGACCCTCTAAGTACTTCATTAGGGAAGTGCCTACCTCCACTTATTATGTTTCCTGTTTGAGGTTTTATCAAGTAATCCTTTGACGAGAGTAAGCTAAGGGTCTTCTATTAAGATACAAATGCATCCTTTTTACCCAAAAAACATCATTATTGGTTCAAAAAGCAACAAATTGACAATTTTAATATTACAATTTTTTATAATATTTAACTAGTTGTTTTAAAGCGCTTTAGTACCTTTATAGTCGAAAACTACAATCGATGAAAGGTCTTATACTGATACTTCTAATAGTATCTGCTACCTCAGTGTGTGCACAAGAGTTTCCTTACAAGGATTCTGATGCTCCAAAGTGGGCAAACTCTATGTATGATGCAAAAGATGAGCAGGCAACCCTCGAAGCCGTAAATGCCTATGAGGATACCATGAACTCAGACACCTTTAAGAAGACACAGCACTCTCAGTATTACAAGAGATGGCTCAGAAACCTGACCAGAGGTATAGATGAGTATGCTTCAGGTATCGGCACACTCCAAGAGGTACAAAAAGAAAGATCTAATTATTTAAAAGGTTATAACTTAAATACTAGAACCAAATCTAACGTCTCGTCATGGTCGGCACTAGGTCCTTACGACTATGATGATGGTGCTGCTGTCAGAGGGTATGCTCCCGGCGCTGCCCATATCTATACCATAGAGCAATCTCGCTCCGATGCGAATACTTTGCTCGCAGGTACTGCCACTGCAGGTGTTTGGAAATCTACTAACAAAGGAAATACATGGAGTCTGATGACTGCTAACCTTCTCGTAAATGAAGTCAAGGCTGTAGAGATTGATAAGACCAACATTAACAACATGTACTTTGGTGGAGGTGGCTATTTTTATAAGTCTACTAATGGCGGATCCAGTTGGCAGCAAAAAACGGTCATTAGTGCTGGAGTGGTTATTACTGATATCGTTCAGCATCTAAGCAATTCGTCTATTCTTTTTTTAGCTACAGATAAAGGAATGTACAAAAGTACTAATGCGGGTAACTCCTGGTCGTCAGTAATCGGTGCATCGAGTGCACAAGAGTCTGTTTTAGAGGTAGAGGTACACCCTACAAATCCCAACATTGTATACGCTGTAAAAGCCGTTGGTAATAAAACCGAGTTTTATAAATCAACAAACGCAGGTAGTTCTTTTACTCTTAAATCAAATGGTTGGCCAGATCCTACAACAGAAACAAATGCTCACCAGAGAAGAACAGAAATAGCTGTTACCCCTGCTCATCCAACTTACATCTATGCGTTAGCAGCTGGCCAGGCAAATGGTGGCTCCGGATTGTATGGTTTTTATATGAGTACTAATGAAGGAGAGACTTGGACATTTACTTGCTGTGGGTCGGGACCTGGTGGATCACCCAATGCCTCAAACAATAAAAACATTCTAGGCTACAGTGTTACTGGGGCGCAGGACGGAGGGCAATATTACTATGATCTCGCGCTTGCGGTCTCTGAGACAATCCCCGTGTGGATAGTATCGGGAGGGATTAACTTATGGCGATCTACTAACCATGGTGCCAGTTGGAGCTGTAATGGAGGATGGACCTACTCAGGTAATGGATCTAAATATGTACACTCAGATATTCATGACTTAAGATTTAATGGTAATGACCTATGGATTGCATCTGATGGAGGATCCTACTACTCAACTAACAAAGGCGCATCAGTTACCAAAAAAATGTACGGTATACAAGGAACAGATTTTAAGGGATTTGGCGCTGGGCTTACTAATGGTGATCTTATGGTAGGTGGTACTTATCATAACAGTACTCTTCTAAAATATGGTAACGTATATCAGGGCGGTTGGGTCTCTACATCTCTTGGTGGTTCTGGTGGGGATAACAACAGAGGGTTTGTCAATCCCGCAATGGACAATGTCGCGTACATAGACAAGAGCGGAGTCAATGGCAGGATAGAAGTTCCTTCCAGTAGGACAGCATCATTTACGCAACTACCATTTGACAAGCAACCTAATGCTAGTTATACTACTGGTAACTCTTGCAACATCGCATATGATCCTAGATACTACACTCATATCTACTCGGGTAATGCCGATGACATCTGGAAGACAGAGGATAATGGTTCTACATGGTCACTCCTCAAAAGCTTTGGTAGTGGTAAGGTCGTCTCTGTAGATGTATCGACAAGTAATCCAGATTATATTTATGCTGTGGTAACACCTGCTGCCACTAATGGAACTACCAATATCTTGAAGTCTACAAATGGTGGAACATCGTGGACAAGCATCACACCATCTAATATTTCTTCTAACAAAAATTATCCTATCCAAATACAAGTGAGTGCTTGCGATCACAACAAGTTATGGATAGCGAGAATTCCTCCTTTTACTTCTTCTAATAAACTTAACGGTCAAAAAGTGTTTACCTCAAATAATGGTGGTAGCTCTTGGATTAATATTTCAGCATCAGGATTAAGCGGTGAGATGATTACCAATATCATGCATCAAAAAGGAACTACAGGGGTCTATGTAGGCACAAGAAGAGCTGTGTTTTATAAAGATGAAAGTATGAGCTCATGGGCTACCTATAATACTAACCTTCCTGCCAGTACCTACTCGACGCGCCTAGTACCTTTCTACTATGGTGGTAAGATTAGGAATGGTACTAATAGAGGTGCCTACGAGGCAGACTTTTATAAAAACTCATCTCCTGTTGCCATTCCTTCAGTAGATAGAGCTCAAGGCAATTGTAGTAATAAGACATTTTATTTTCAGGATCTTTCTACTATCTCTTCGGCTGGAGCGTCCTGGGAGTGGTCTTTTCCTGGAGGGTCTCCCTCGTCATCTACTTCTCGATCTCCTACCGTTACCTATAGCAATAGTGGAAGTTATGATGTAACGCTAAAAGTGAGCAATCAATATGGTAACAATACCAAGACAGTAACTAACATGGTTAACATCGCTTCGGGCTGTGGGTCCCAATCACCAGATGGATTTGTAGGTAACGCCTTAAAGTCCACCGGCTCACAAGGATATGGTGAAATCCCTGCCCTCAATAAAAACATAAATAAATTTAGTGTGACAGCCTGGGTTAAGCTGATCAGTAACCCTAGTGGTGATCTTTCAATAGTTCACTGGGAAGACGGTTCTAGCGATACCGGATTCTATATCAACGCCTCTAGAAAACTAAAATACAAATGGCAAGGAAGTGGTAACAATATAAACTCAACACTAGAAGTCCCTCTCAATATGTGGACACATGTAGGGTTTGTAATAGATGGGTCTTCTGTGCAATTTTATGTAAATGGTAAGACCAGTTATCACTCATCTTCGCATAGCAATTATAGCTTTGATGGGACTGCACAGATAGGGTCAATTGCGAATAATGCTAACGTAAGTATGAACGGATATATAGATGAATTAAGGTTATGGGAAAAAACACTATCTACTGATGAGCTTAGACTTAACAGACATATCACCCTAGACAATGGAAGCTATCCTGGACTACTGGCCTATTATCAGTTTAATGAAAATGGATCACAACTTTTTGATAAAGCAGGTACTTATAGCGGCAGCCTAAAATATAATGCTTCTATCGCTACATCGACGGCACCACTCGGTGGAGGTGTCTCAGAGTTAGTAACTGTATCTAACGGAAATGATTTACAATCCTACAGCACTGGAGTCAATATAATGTTTGATCAATCCGATTATCCTCAGGGAGATTTTGTATTATCTAGGATCTATGGCCATCCAGACTATGCGCCTATGACTGGGCCTTACAGCAACGATTATTGGGTTATAAATAACTACTCTAACAAGGCAAGCTTTAGCCCATTAGACATGATACGTTTTGATGGTATAGGACCTGTCTCAAATTCTGAATCAAATAACCCCAATCAATTAGTGCTAATGAAAAGGGAGTCCAACTATGATGGAGATTCTTGGGGCTCTCCTGTGGATAACGCCGATGCTGCCTACTCAGGAAATATGGGCGACGTAGTCTTTAGTGTTAACAATAATATCACCGAGTTTAGTCAGTTTTTTATTAGCAGAACAATTGTTTTGCCTGTAGAGTTGCTTTCCTTTGATGTAGAAGCTCAAGCTAACCAAAGAGTACTTGTAAACTGGACGACAGAAAACGAAATAGACCTGGAAAGATATGAGATAGAAAAAAGTACAGATGGTCATGAATGGGAAATGATTGGCTATGTTTTTGCAAATGTATCGTTAGGCAGAAGTGATTATGATTTCATAGATCATGACCCTGCTAATGGCGTAAATTATTACAGATTAAAATCAATAGATCTTAACGGAGACTATGAATACTCTGAAGTGAAGTCTGCCACAATATCAAATGATGAAAGTACTGAATTTGAAGTCTACCCCAATCCAGCTAGCGATCATGTTAATGTTATCATAAATGAAACTAAAGAGCTAGAAACGATGATACTTTTGTACAATCAAAGCGGTCAGAAGATCATGGAGGCTGGGATAAATAGGGATTTAAGATTAGATACCTCTAAACTGACTGCAGGATTATACCTGATGGTAATCCAAAATAACAGCCATAGAGAAAACCACAAATTAGTAATACAATAACATGAAAACGATCTTTACTTTATGTCTATCAGTGATCTTTGTTTCGTCAAGCCTTTTTGCGCAAAATGAATATGCTAAGACCATCCTTGAGTTTGCGGAAATAAATGTGCAAGCTAAGAAGGACAATGAAATGGATAAAAGAATGGCATTAGTCCATCCTAATCTAATCGCCATGGGTGGCGGTGCTGAGTCTTATAAATCTATTCTAGAAGAAGAGACAAAGTTGATGAAACAGCATAAGTATAAGATCTTAAAAGCAGAATTTGGTGAGCCTGGTGATATTGTAAAAGCCGGACCAGAGTTACATTGCATCTTGACACAAACTTTGTTTATAGAGTTTGGTGGAGAGCCTGCAGAAGAATCTACTAATCTTTTAGCTGCATCTTTAGATGAAGGAGAAACATGGAAGTTTGTAGATCTTAACACGCACGATGCCGCTAGTATCAAAATCTTCTTTCCATATTATAGCGACGAGCTGATGAGTGCTCTCGAAAAATAATAGCTACCAAGTCTTCTTTACCTTTTCTGTCGTTACCCACTTACTCCATTTACGGTTGTAGGTATGTAGTTCTTGTACTTGATCTCCATCTTCGTTATAAATCGGTTTACCATCATTTACCCATTGGAATATACTACCATACACATTGACCGCATTTACATAACCTGCCTTTCTTAATTTTTCGGTAATCTTTTCACTGCGATAGCCTATAGAGCAATAGACTGCAATCTTCGCATCTTTATCAATACCCGCTAGTTCTTTTATATCAAAATCATCATATCCTATACACTTAGCACCTCTGATGTGACCGACCTTATATTCTTCCTTCTCACGGCTGTCTAAGATTATATAATCGTTCTGATTTCTATCTAGCTCGCCCACAGAGATAAACGGCACAGAAAAACTAAGCATTCTGTTAACCTTCTCATTGAAGTCCAGCTGTTTATCTACAGCAGTCTGTACAGTAGCTTGTTGTGCTGCAACCTGCGCAGTAACACCTAGTAGTCCCAAAATCAAAAAGAAGAAAACAAAATACTTACTCATTTGGGTTTTTTAAAATAACTAATTCTTTGAGGTCCATCGCCCATCATATCAAAAATATGCCTCCCGTCTTCACAGTGTTTTAGCAATTTTTCTTTTACAAATGTATGAGCTTGATCTTTGGCATTATCTGGGTATATCACATGTACATTAGGACCAGCATCCAGAGTGAAAAATATAGGTGTCCCTGTATCACTCCTAAACCTTCTTATCTCGTTAATAACTTGGAGAGAAGCAGGCTCCATCAAAACATAAGACGGGTCGGAACACATCATGAGCGCATGTAATGACATCGCTTCTTCTTCTACAATCTTCCCAAAGGCGTTTATATCTCCAGTTTCAATTATCTCTGCTAGGCTTATTAGTTTTCTTTTGGCCTCAGCGTACCTGACATCGGCATATGGGTTATCGACCATAAGGTTATGTCCCGCGGTAGAGGAAACCGACTTCTCTGCAGAGCTTACAATCAATATGTCGTCATGTAGTTTTTCAAAAATTGGATTTACACTCTTCAGCTCTATGGCATATTCGTCATTATACTGCTCATCTAAACTAGTAGCCCCCCAAACACAAAAATCCTTATACACAGATCTGCTCGCACTACCACTTCCTAACCTAGCAATAAATGATGCTTTATGAAAAAACTCTTCATCCGTTTTTTTTTCATCTAGGTTGTACTCAATATCAGTTATGCAAAGTGCCAATGCACTCATACTAGATGCAGACGACGCAATACCTGACGAATGAGGAAATGAATTTTGACTCTCTATTTCTAAATCAAAATACTTGAGAAATGGGAAATATAAAACTATACTATCTAGGTACTTTTGAATCTTATTTGCAAACACCTCATTTTTGTTTCCTTCAAAAAGGAAATCGATTTTGGCCCTTTCCTTTTTTTCTTCCCTAAAAGTATACTTTACCTGCATGTCAGTATATGCATTGCTCAGGCTAAAACTCAAGGATGGGTTTCTCGGTAATTGTACGCCATGCTTACCCCAGTATTTGATAAGCGCAATATTAGATGGACTCCTCCATGCTACGATACCATTGTTATTATCATTAGCGACAAAGGGTTTACCTATAAACTTCTTAGACATTAATTATTCTTCTACAGCTATCTCATACGAGATATCAAAATCTTGCAATACGGTATCCAAAATAGGATTTTCTCCTTTGATGTAACCGTGTTTTAATCTATATCCTAATAACTTACTAGTTTGATTCCAGTACATTGCTTTAAATCTACCTCTAAACTCCTTTATCACATCATACATCTTGACGTCTAGTTCTCGCTCAATCATCTTGACTAAGATCTTACCCTGCGTTTTAGATAAGCCCTTTAGTGGATCTTCAAACTTAGTTTTGAGTTCTTTGTCTCTTGATTTGATGTACCGCTTACGCTTACGCTTACTCATCCCTCTTGTCTCGTAATTTATGTCTTTATATACCTTGATCGCTTCTAGCGCAAAAGGATATACTTTGGCTGCGTAATATTTATATTTACGATACCTCTTATAGTCGTCAGAGTTTTCAAATTTACGCGGCGAGCTTATACTTACATCATCTATCTCTGCTAATACCATGGTGTCCCCTTCTGATATTAATACAGGATATACCTTCCCTTTTATTTCTATGTATTGAGTAGCAAGCGTATCTGTCTTGCCCACTAGCTCATAATCCTCTATAAGCTCAAGTGAGTCTTGAAATATCTGCGCATCAAGGCTATCCGTTAAGACACTTTGTCCGGTAGCAAATGCTACAAACAACAGTAATATGTGAGTAAATGCAATTCTCATGGAAACATTCCATCTGATATATTAATAAAACGACTTTTAGATTTATCAAGTTACATTTGCACTGTTATATAATTAATAATTAGCCGTCTAATTCAAGAATGATTTTCCTTTCTAGACTAGTTTCTTCCCTCTTTCATCCCATTTTCATACTTAACTATGTCTTAATCTTACTTTTCTTGGTTAATCCTTATTTATTTGGTATTCAAGACGCTACACAAAAGGGACTGCTTTTTATCTCAGTTTTTTTGCTGTCCGTTTTCTTTCCCATTTTCACAATAGTGGTTATGAAGCTTGTAGGATTTATAGATAGTATAGAGATTAAGGATCGTAAAGAAAGAGTGATGCCTTTGATTATCACGGGCGTTTTTTACTTGTGGCTATTTGTCAATATTCGTCAAAATAGTATTGTCCCTAGTGCCTTTTCAATATTTGTTCTCGGCGCAACAATCGCTTTGTTTGTCGCTTTCTTTATTAATAATTTTTCTAAGATAAGCTTACACACCGTCGGTATGGGCGGGCTAGTAGCAATGGTATTTATTATCAGGAGCTTTTTTAGTTATAATGTATTCTACTTTAATTTTGGGCCTCTTGGTAGTTATGCCATTAGCCTAGATTTAATCCTGTTTTTGGCTATTCTTTTTGCTGGACTTGTAGGTACTTCTCGGCTACATCTTAATGCACACAGAAAACAAGAAATCTACATGGGTTATCTAGTAGGTATACTAGCTCAAGTAATAGCCTTTAGGTTTTTGTTTGAAGGTTAGATCTATCAAAAAGAATACGTAAGCGATATACCATTACCGATGGTATCTAAACCCAAACCATTAGGCAATGATTTTTTTAGCCTGTGAAACTCTGGCACAAAATAACCGATCAAACTACCTGCAATTAAACCTACAGCAACATCGCTTGGAAAGTGCTGTCCTGCCTTATATCTCAGATAGCCTGTCGTTACAGGTATAGCAAATGCTGTTGCCCAGATTGCTGTCTTCCATCTACTATCTGGGTGAAGGTCAGAAAATACTTTCGCAGTAAAAACACTGAGTGTAGCCGTATGTGATACATGACCAGAGTAAAAGCTCTTTCGACCGTTAGTAGTCATTTTGCTACTAAGGTCAAGAGATTCATTATACATAAAAGGCCTATTTCTACGAGCGATATATTTTACAAATTGTGTGCTGAAAACATTTAATGTGAATGCTTCAACATACATCACTCCTAGTTCTTTAGCTTCCGCTCTTCCTTTCTCAGAAATCATTAATGAGGAAGGAACTAAGAAAACAGCATACTCAAAAACATCACTTAAATCTTTTGCTCTAGATGAAAATTGGTTAGTTGCAGATCTATCAAAAGAGGGAACATCCATCCTATCCAGGTTCAAAATACTGACCTCTGAGAGGGGTTTTAAGTTATTAGATAGTATCTGATCAGCAACTCCTAGCACCAAACAGGTTGCACCGATCGTAAACTCCTTTTTTTTACTCAGTTGATAGGTCTTATCATTTTGAGCTTGGCAAACTGTCAATATTAGGAATAGAAAAAACAAAAGGCTTATTCTCATCAACTTCAAATTGCTATTAGCTCAAATATTTTATCAAGCTGATCAAAATTCTTAAACCCTACTTTCTCCTCTGGTTCCCCTTCTACTATAATACCCGATATCTTATCGGAGGTGATTAGTGATTCAATAGACTCGGTGGTGCTAATCTTTTTATACGGAAGTTCATCTTTGTCTATGTGATTTGTGAGTGTTCCATCTGCTTGGCGCAAAAAGAATTCCAATTCTGAAAATTGGCTGTTGAGATCATCTAATAATGCTTCAGACCCAGACACAAAACCATTAGGGGATAAGTTAATTATAAGATCCAACATCGCCGGAGTAACTTGACCCTCAGCATCAAGGAATATCTTTACACCTTCGATCCACTCCTTAATTTCTCTGATAGATTGCGGAGCTATCTTTTCTATATCAAACACCAAATAATCAACCCCATAAGCTGCAAAATATCTTGCATCTGTAAGGTTTAAAATATTATCTGCTATTACTTTTATTTTCAACATCTGTTTATAAACTTCCAGTGTAAATTTATACCATTTAAACATGAGAAGATCTGATGTATTATCTTTCGATGAATGAAGAATCACTATTACGAAGATATCTATGAAGTAACTCGCCTGATCCCTGTCGGAAATGTGAGTACCTATGGTGCTATAGCAGATTATCTAGCCCTAGGCTCTGCTAGAATGGTAGGGCGTGCCTTGGGCGCATGTAACTTATCAGGAAATGGCGATATCCCTGCACACCGAGTAACCAATAGAATCGGAGAGCTTACCGGTAGAGCAAAATTTAAACCTCCGTCTTTGATGAAAAAGTTACTAGAAAGTGAGGGGGTCAAAGTAAAGAACCATAGAGTAGTAGATTTTAAATCCAAATTTTGGCATCCCGGAGAACATTTATAATTTAATGTCTTGAATAGAATCCACTTAATCTCTAGCCCTAGAAACATCTCTACTGCGCTAATGTATTCCTTTGGAAATAGAGAGGATACTTCTGTGGTAGATGAGCCGTTTTATGCTAACTACTTATCTAAGGTAGATATCGTTCACCCTGGCCAAGATGAAATTCTTAGTGCGCTACCCCACTCTGTAGAAGAGGTCCTTTCACAATATGTCCTCAAAGACTTCGCAACCCAGAACTTGTTTATAAAAAACATGGCACATCACATAGAGCATCTTGATCATAGTTTTGCTCATCGCTTACACAACCTATTCCTTATCCGTAACCCTCAGCAACTTATTGCCTCTTTTGCTAAAGTCATTCCCAACCCTACCATGAGAGATATCGGCGTCAAAGCGCAATGGGATATTTATTCTAATCTAATAAATAATGATGCAGAAGTCCAGGTCGTAGACTCTAATGAATTACTAAAAGATCCAGAGAAAGTCTTAAGCTTAATTTGTGAATGGTTAGACATACCGTTTGATCGTGCAATGATTACATGGGTCTCAGGACCACGCAAAGAAGATGGCGTGTGGGCTAAATATTGGTATGAAAATGTACACAAGTCTACGGGCTGGAAAAAACAGAGACAAAAAGATCGCATCTTGTCGGATCACTTGAAGCCTCTCTGTGAAGAAGCAAATGCATATTTTAATAAAATGTTTGAACACTCGATTAAAGCTTAGTTATGTTACAAAAATTTGACGAAAGAAATAAAAATATTAAGGTATGGGTCAAAGATGGACTATACTCAAGAGATAAAGCTAAGGTATCAGTATTTGATAGTGTTGTCCAAGGAGGTGATGCGGTATGGGAAGGTCTAAGAGTTTATCCTGCGGGAATCTTCTTGTTGGATCGACACTTAAATCGACTTTTTGAATCTGCAAAGGCGCTTGCCTTTACAGATATTCCTGATATTGCCTTTATAAAAAACGCTCTAAAGGAAACTCTCGATGCAAACAACATGCAAAAGGATACACACATCAGACTTACACTCACAAGAGGAGAAAAAATTACTTCAGGAATGGATCCACGACTTAACCAAGCAGGATCCTGCCTTATCATTCTACCAGAATGGAAACCTCCTGTCTATGATAATGATCATGGCATCACTGTATTCACCAGTACAATCAGAAGAAATAACCCTTCCTTCCTCGATTCCAAAATTCATCACAATAATCTCCTTAATAATATTCAAGCTAAGATCCAGTCAAATGTTGCGGGAAAGGATGCTGCACTTATGTTAGATTATTTTGGATTTGCAGCAGAGCTCAATGGCACAAATATTTTCATGGTCAAAGGCGATAAGGTTTATACTCCTTTTGCATCTGCTTGTCTGCATGGCATAACTCGAGGTTTAATCTTAGAGCTCTGCCAAAAGAATAATATCCATATCGAAGAAAGAAATATTTCTTTGACCGAACTATACAACGCAGATGAAGTGTTCTGTACAGGTACAATGGGAGAGCTAACCCCTATTGTAGAAATAGACGGGAGAAATACTAAAAACTCAACTGGCTATCAGATGTTAAATAAACTAATAACCCTTTTCGAGGCAACAAAACAAAATCATTGTATACCCTTAAATTAATTTTATGAAAGTCTTCTTAAGTTTTACCCTTTTTATTCTAACTATAAGTCTATCTGCTCAAAGTGTAATCGGCGTCTGGAAAACCGTGGATGATACAGACGGATTAGATAAGTCTCACGTGGAGTTATATGAGGTAGGTGGCAAATTACATGGCAAAATTATAAAACTGCTTGCTGCTGCAGAAGGTGATAAATGTCTAGAATGCAAAGGCGATAAAAAGAATGCTCCCCTAGTAGACTTAGAAATCATCTGGAATATGAAAGAAAAAAAAGGAATCTATGATGGCGGTAAAATACTAGATCCTAAAACGGGTAAGGAGTACAAGTGTAAGATTACTCTTGGAGATGATCCTAGCGAGTTAAAAGTGAGAGGGTATATTGGGTTTTCAATAATGGGTCGGACACAGACATGGTATCGAGTAGATTAACCGGGTATACTCGATTAATCCAACACAAAATAGTAGTTGTAGAAGAGTGTTCATAAATTAGACCTAATCAAGCCGTTATGATCAAGTATCAGTTTTTATGCTTTCTCCTGCTTATCTCAATGTCCTGTGCGAAATCTGATAGTGACCCTATAGTCCCAGGTAACTCTGCTGTAGGAAATTGTAAAGTATATCGAGATTGCCAACAAGCATATGAAGGAAGATTCTGTACAAATGGTAATAAATTTGGTGATAATAATCAATACAAGGACCACGGTGTAGACTTAGCAGGACCTATGTCTAAGGGTAATGTAGTTACTTATAGTTTTCAGTCTATGGGCACTTATCCTACTGTATTCTTCGGAGAATTTCAGAGTCGTACATTCGGAGAAATTGGAAGTTTTGCAAAGGACAAAATTCGAGAAGCTATAGCCGAATGGGAATCACATATAGACATTGTATTCGAAGAAACTACAGATCAAGAGAATAGTATGCTTAAGATAATCTGTGCTGATATAAACGATAAAGCTGGTATCGGATATTCTACCTGTACCAATATGGTCTGCGCAGAGATGGTAGGTTATGTGTTTTTTAAGAACTCGCCTGTATCCCCTGAAAATTTTTATGCTCTCGCTTTGCATGAAGTGGGTCACGCTCTTGGTCTATGCCACTCAAGCCCTGATAACATAATGTCTTACAATTCCAATGCATATGATTACGATACACTTCAGCAAGGAGATATAGAAGGAATTATATCCATCTATGGAGCTAAAAAGTAATGAAGATTTTCCATATCAGAAAAAAGTGTATGTGTTTTACAATAAAGTAATATTGTGCACTTCTGCTTTTTTAACATTCATTTCTTTGGCAGAAATGCATTTCACCTGTAATGCTTCTTTCTGGCGTCCTTTTTGCAAAACATAAACAATAAATGGTATAGTGGTCTAGTTTATAATACCACATGAGTTATTTTATCAACCAAAAACAACTATATGGAGCAACCCTACACTCAAGAACATTTAGTTCAATTTATTTACAAAGAAACACCAGTACTAGAGACGTTTGAGATTGAAGATGCCTTAGAAAACAATGCTGTGTTAGCTAATCAGTGTGCAACATTGATGAGTGCTTTCAACAAGTTACCTGAGGTAAAACTAAATCCGTCAGACCAAACTATCCTGAGACTACTTGACTATAGTAGAAAACCTGCTAAGGTGAGTTGTTAAAGAACCAAAGAGAAGATGTTTCTTTTACCCCTTAATGTTACTTTACATTAAGGGGTTTTTTTATGCCCTTTTCAGGGTAATAAGACTATAAATATTAAATTTGTATATATAATTTTTTATTTGCAATAGCTTTTTAGGCTATTCCTCACATACCTAATTTAAGATCCAATGTCAAAAGAAAAAGAAGCAAAACTAAAAGCGCTTAATCTTACACTCGATAAACTAGAAAAAACATACGGTAAGGGTACTATCATGAAGCTTGGGGACAAGCAAGTGGTAGATGTAGATGCTATTCCTTCTGGATCATTAGGTCTTGATCTTGCATTAGGGATAGGTGGTTTCCCTAGAGGAAGAATAGTAGAGATCTATGGACCAGAATCCTCTGGAAAAACTACCCTAGCAATACATGCTATAGCGGAGTGTCAGAAAGCGGGAGGTATCGCTGCGTTTATAGATGCTGAGCATGCCTTTGATAGATTCTATGCAGAAGCGCTTGGCGTAGACACTGAGAATCTTTTAATCTCACAGCCTGATAATGGAGAGCAAGCTCTAGAGATAGCAGAGAACTTAATCAGATCTGGAGCTGTAGATATTTTGGTGGTAGATTCTGTCGCAGCTCTTGTGCCTAGAAGTGAGATCGAGGGAGAGATGGGAGACTCCAAGATGGGACTACAAGCAAGACTAATGTCTCAAGCGATGAGAAAGCTAACAGCTTCGATTGGTCGTACAGGATGTTGCTGTATATTCATCAATCAACTCAGAGAGAAGATCGGTGTTATGTTTGGTAATCCGGAAACTACTACTGGTGGTAATGCACTTAAGTTTTATGCTTCTATACGATTAGATATCAGAAGGTCTGGAGCAGCTATAAAGGATAAAGAAGGTAATGTAACTGGTAGTCCAGTAAAAGTCAAAGTGGTCAAAAACAAACTAGCCCCTCCTTTCAGATTAGCACTATTCGAAATTACCTTTGGTGAAGGGATTTCTAAGGTTGGAGAAATCGTGGACATAGGAGCAGAACTAGATGTAATTAAGAAGAGTGGATCGTGGTACAGCTATAATGGTGCGAAGATTGCCCAAGGTAGAGAAGGTGCTAAGCGATTTTTAAAAGACAATCCTGAACTATCAGTAGAAATAGAAAACAAGATCAAAGCACACTTAAAAGGTGAGGACACAGAAGAAACTCCGGAGGTCGTTGCAGAAAACGCAGAGAAAGAAGAAGTGACTGCTGAAGAAGCTTAATGGTACAAATTTATACTTGCTCCATTAATGGAGCGAGTATAAATTTGACATTGCTGATTCTATGATCTAATCCCAAGAAAAACTTTCGATCATTTTATTAATATCTTCTTTTATGAATTCATGAATGATATTCATGGAGTCAGGATTTACTTTATTCTCAAAGTACAGTGCACCTCTGAAAAAGTGTTGCGTAGAGTCCGTTAAAAAAAACTGCATAGGTGATGCAACAGGGCCACCTAGATCAAATAGAATACCCGATACATTATTTTCTTTTTGAATAATAAATTCATCTCTAAAGTTTGCTTTGATTCTATGCTTGCTTACTAGAGCAAATGCATCAGTCACCAAACTATCAAACGCTACTCTACCTCTGATCGGATAATAGCTACAGTGTAGCTTACCATTATACTCAGGAAACACTAAATCAAACCAGCATGGATCGGGGGTCTTATCTTCAAAGAAAAACTCATCCTTAACAACTCGTGCATAACTTGGTTTTTCGAATTGAAATGCACAATCTGGTAATGAAGCTTTCTCATATTGCTTTACTGGAAAATTTACCTTTGGATACGCACGAGGCTTAGGCAGCATGGCTACCTTTTCTCTACAGGACAACAAAAAAAAGAGGGCTACAAGTGATAGCCAAAATAAGACGCTAATCTTCTTCATCGATGATATCTTCTATTGTGATCTTTATTTTCTCTACCCTCTTCTTAGATGCTGAGATGATCTTAAACTTAAACCGCTCAAAATCCATCTCCTGATCTATTTTAGGTATCTGTCCTACAAGTTCTAATACTATTCCCGCAAGCGAGTCAGCATCTCCTCGCACCTTATCAAACTCTGCTGTCTCTACTCCAATAATCTTACATACATCATTAAGCATCGTCTTACCTTCAAAGATATAGTTGTGATCATTAATCTTGATATAATCTGCGGCCTCATGTTCATCAAACTCGTCTGTCATATCTCCAAGCACTTCCTCCATAACATCCTCAAGCGTAACAATACCTGCTCCCCCTCCATACTCATCTACGACGACACCTAGGTGCATCCTTTTCTGTTGGAATAGCTTTAGCAAGTCATTAATTTTTTTTGCCTCTGGTACATATAAAATGTTGTGGCGTATATGCTGCTGCCAATTATAATCACTTGACTCATCAGAATGGTCTATCAAATCTTTGATATAAAGTATACCAAGAATGTTATCAAAATCTTCGTCGATTACCGGCAATCTAGAGTAACCAGATTCCTTTACCGTCTTAATAATCGTATCATAATCAGATCCAATGTCCAGTACTTGTACATCTACTCTTGACTTCATAATTTGCTTCACAGCAACATCATTAAACTTGATGATTCCCTTAAGGATATCTGCTTCTTCATCAGTACTATCTTCTTGAGATACGGTGAGCTCAATCGCCTTATCTAATTCTTCCTTAGTCTCTGCTTGACTTGATTGTTTTCTACCCAACCGATCTTCGATGATCTTAGTGCTACTAACCATGATAAGGCTGAGTGGGCTAAGCACTTTACTAAGTATGGTAAGTGGTCTACTCATAGTCTTTGCAAATCCCAACTTATTTACATTAGCATAAATTTTAGGTGTGACTTCGCCGAACAAGACAAGTAGAAAAGTCACCAAAAGAATCGTTATCAAAAAGCTTATTATATGCACAAATGTGTCGACTGTAAAAAACCCATAATTAAACTCTAGGTAACTCGCCCACTTATCAAATGTGCCGATTCTGAAAATATTTCTGAGCAGATAATCAGTTAAGATCACTATCGCAATATTGATAAAATTATTAGCGATCAATATCGTAGCTAGTAGCTCTTGAGGTTTTTCTTTTAGGCTTAAGATTAAGTTGCTCTTGATAGTTTTTTCCTCTTTGAGATCTTTAACATTATTAGGACCAAGAGAAAAATAAGCTACCTCAGAACCTGATACTAGTGCAGAGCACACCAATAAAAGTATAAGTACGGCTACGAGAAGAATTATCCCTGGAGTAGAAATGAGTAGAAAATAGAATTGTATATAATAGTCCGAATTCGGGGGCTCCGATTCCAATGTAGATGTTTTAGTTAAAAAATAAAACCATCATTAAAATCTAAAATGGTAAATCATCTTCCTCCTTCACATCTGAGAAATCTTTTGCTGCAGTTTGCGGTGGTGCCATACTATTTCCACCTGCTGGTAATTCATCATTTGCACTAGGAAAGTTTGTTGTGTATCCGCCACCAGATCCTTCTTCTCTCTTCTCTAGCAATCTAAATGTATTTGCAACCACCTCCGTTATATACTTATCATTACCATCCTGATCTTGCCATTTTCTAGAGGTTAGCTTTCCTTCTAAATAAACTAAGCTTCCTTTTTTAAGCATTCGTTCTGCTCGCTCTGCAAGATTTCTCCAGCATACAATGTTGTGCCACTCTGTGTTAGTTTGCCATTCTCCAGCCTTATCTTTATAGCTCTCATTTGTCGCGACAGAAAATTTTCCTACAGCACTTCCACTCTCTAAGTGTCTTACCTCTGGGTCTTTACCTAAGTTACCTACTAATATTACTTTATTAAGCATGTCTTTTCTTTATTCAAATAAAGATATTGAATTATCATTCAAATAACAATCTAAGATTTTTGGGAAAGCATACTTTGAGAACTCTAGATCGCTTATCAGCTTAAATGGCTCTTTAATCTCTAGAGGCATAGTAAGGATAATTTTATAGAAAGACGCTATAATCGTCTGATGTGTTAATTGTTGCTTAAAAGCTTTTTGTTCCTTTTTCCATTCGAATTGGCCAACATATCCAACATTTTCTAACAACCACTTTTTAATATTTTGCTTTGATAAGCTTAGTTGCTCTGCTTCTTCAATGTATGGAAACTCGAATAACATTTTCCACACATCTTTGAGCACCCTCTGTCTTATGATACTACTATCGCCAGATTCTATGACGAGGTAATTAAAATATCTTGTCTTCTTAACTAATTTCTTTGACTTTACCGGTAAAGCCCCTATTCGCTTACTCATTAAGGCAAGACAGTCCTTAGCTATCGTGCACTGCTTGCAGTTAGGATTTTTAGGTGTGCACTGTAGTGCTCCAAAATCCATAATTGCTTGATTATACAATGCTGGTTTTTTGGTATCGACTAACTCCTGTGCCAGCTTATCAAATATCTTTTTTCCTTGAGTCTGATCTATAGGCTCTTCTATTCCAAAAACTCTTGCAAGGACTCTATACACATTGCCATCTACTACACCTACGATTTCGTCAAAGGCAAAAGTCGCTATGGCTGCACTAGTATATTTGCCAATGCCTTTTAATTTTAATAGTTCTTTACTTGTCTTAGGAAATTCACCACCATAATCAGTACAAATTTGCTTTGCCGCATAATGTAAATTTCTAGCTCTGCTATAATAACCTAATCCTTCCCATAATTTGAGGATCTCATTAATATCTGCAGTTGCTAGATCCCTAACAGTAGGGTATCTCTCTATAAACCTCTCATAGTATGGTGTACCTTGGCTAATCCTAGTTTGCTGCATGATAATTTCATACAGCCATATCTTATAAGGATCTCGATGTATTACCCATGGGTGTACTCTATTGTTACCTCTGTACCACTTAAATAAATGCTTTCTGAATTTTGAACTATCCACTACCTAAAAATAACACAGGCGATTACCATTACTGATAATCGCCTGTATTAAAAAATATTGTGTTATAACTTTTATGCTATCAACTTACTTCTTACTAAGTTAAAATCTCCATAGTGATTTAGGATCTTTTCTTTAAGGGCTTTTCTAGCGAAGAAAATTCTAGACTTTACTGTGCCTAACGGCAACTCTAGTTCATCTGCAATTTCCTGATACTTGAAACCTTCATAGTGCTTCAAAAATGGGATCTTAATATTGTCTTCAAGTTCACTTATCATTCTCTCCAACTCTTGCATCAATATATTTGACCCTGCCTCATTAGAAATTATCACACTACCAGAATTAATGAAATACATATTATCTGTAGAGTCTACGATAGTATTTCTTTTAACCTTCTTACGATAGTTATTGATAAATATGTTCTTCATTATTGTAAACAACCAAGCCTTAAGGTTTGTACCTGGTTGAAACTTTTCTCTATTAGTCATTGCTCTAAATGCCGTCTCCTGATAAAGATCTTTAGCATCTTCATCATTTTTAGTAAGGTTGTACGCAAATGAGTTAAGAGAGCCTGTTAGAGCATCAAATTTGTTACTAAATTCTAATGTTGACATGTTGTTTCCTTTTGGTATGCATCAAAGATAACGCATGGTTAAACAAAATGCAACAAATTGTTAGACAAAATATTTATTATGATTAAATACACTAAATTTATATTTATATATAATTGATAATCAATTATTTATGGTGAATCAATTATTATATAATTTTCATTTTATATTGAAATTACTTCTGTGCTTTTAAAACAAGCACCAATGCAATCATTGCAAAAAAGATATTTGGTGCCCACATTCCTATTTCGGCACTGACACTTAAGTTTTCGGCGAAAGTTTTACTAAACTTTGATAAAACCACATAAGCAGAGCCAATAACGACACCTACTGCCAAATGTAATCCCATACCCCCACGTACCTTCTTAGATGCGACTGCCATTCCTATAAGAGTCATAATAATAATTGTGAATGGATCTGCCATCCTTCGTTGCAATTCAATTTGATATTTCTTAGTGTTGTCAAGGCCTCGGGATTGTTCTACTTGGATATATTCCTTGAGTTCGGATGTGGTCATCATTTCCATTTGCTTGGTGTAGTGTACAAAATCGCTAGGCTGAAAATTTAATGCGGTATCAAGCTTCTCTGATCTGCCTAATACTATAGATTCATCCATCTCATCGAATCCCCTTTTCACATAATTCTCTAATGTCCAGACATCTGGAGATTCCTTAAAAGATATTTTTTCTGCCTGTATAAGATCAGTTAATACACCTAGTGAATCAAAATTTTCTAACCTAAAATTTTGAGCGGTAGAGTCACGGTTTTTATAATGCTTAATGTAGATCTTAGAACTCGGACTTATAAAAAAGTGAATGTTGTTTGATAGATTTTGTTTTTTGCTCTTGCTCAAGTATTCGGCCTCAAACTCATTCTTGTGTTTGGTTGTTTTAGGTATTAAGTAGTTAGTGCCATACCATAAGGCGCCTGCAATCATAGAGCTACTGATTAAGTAGGGTACAATAAGTCTATTAAAACTAATACCTGAACCTAGCATCGGTATAAACTCAGTATTCCTTGCAAGCCTCGATGTAAAAAAGACTACAGATATCAGTGCAAACAATGGCCAAAGCAATCCATTAATCCACGGAATAAAATTTAGATAGTATTCTACTAATATTTGTCTTACCGAAAGGTCTTGTTGGATAAACCTATTGATCTTATCCGAGAAGTCTATGACTATGGAAGCCATTGTAATCAAAAAGCAGGCAAATAAAAATGTGCCTAAGTACTTCTTAATTATATATCTGTCTAAAATTGTTAGCATACCGATTATGCAGCTTCTTATAGCCTAACGTTTAATTGCTTGACCTGAATATCCTTCCACTCTCTGAATGTGCCAAGTTGTATTTGTTTTCTAGATTCTTCAACTAACCATAGGAAAAAACTAAGATTATGTAGACTTGCAATCTGAGCGCCTAAATGTTCTTTTACATTAAACAAATGTCTTAAGTATGCCTTGCTATGCTTTCTACTTGTCACCGATCTCGATAAGGTGTCAATCGGACTAAAGTCCATTTTCCATTTTTCATTTTTGATATTAATAACTCCTGCAGAAGTATAAAGGTGCCCATGCCTTGCATTACGAGTAGGCAGGACGCAATCAAACATATCTACCCCCAGTGCGATACACTCTAGCAGATTACTAGGAGTACCAACTCCCATGAGGTATCGCGGTTTCTCTGTCGGTAGAATCCTACATACAAGATCGGTCATTGCATACATGTCTTCATGTGGCTCTCCTACGGACAACCCTCCTATGGCATTAATCTCTGCTCCTTTAGACGCTATTACTTCAGCAGATTCTTTTCTTAAATCATCGTAAGTACTTCCTTGTACTATAGGTGCAAAGGTTTGCTCATAATCATAGGTTGGATCCGTCTCGTCGAATCGTTTTATACATCTATCTAGCCACCTATGGGTCATCGCTAATGATCTCTTAGCATACTTATATTCGCATGGATAGGGTGTGCACTCATCAAAAGCCATTATGATATCAGCACCTATTCTTCTTTGAATGTCTATTGTGTTTTCTGGAGAAAAGAGATGCTTAGATCCATCGATATGTGATTTAAATATGGCGCCTTCTTCCTTCAGCTTGCGCTGGCCACTTAGTGAGAATACTTGATAGCCTCCACTGTCTGTAAGCATCGGCTTGTCCCAGCCAATAAACTTGTGAAGACCTCCTGCAGCTTCTATAACATCAATCCCTGGACGGAGATACAAATGATACGTATTACCCAAAATGATTTGCGCATTAATCTGATCTACCAGCTCGTCTTGGTGTACTGCTTTAACAGTCCCTTGTGTGCCTACTGGCATAAATATGGGTGTCTCTATATCTCCGTGTGCAGTAGTTAATACTCCCGCTCTTGCAGAAGACCCTGGATCTGTTGATTCTATCTTGAAGCTCATACTATATACGCTTGTGTCTTGCTAAGTCCATCCTTAAAAGGATTCCCATCATGATGGAAAATACAAGTAAAGAAGATCCTCCCTTACTCAGGAAAGGAAGTGGTATACCGACTACGGGCATAATACCCATAGTCATACCTATATTAATAAAAAAATGAATGAACAAGATCCCCGCAAGACCATAACCATAATTTGTAATGAACTTAAACTTAGATCGCTCAGCAATATTAGTGATTCGTAACAGCAGTAAAACATACAAACAAATAACACTTAGGCTGCCTATAAATCCTTGCTCCTCTCCCACCGTGCTAAATATAAAATCTGTGTTTTGCTCAGGTACATAATTAAACTTCGTGAAATTACCATTCATAAATCCTTTGCCTTGGATACCTCCAGACCCTATAGCAAGCTGTGACTGGATGATGTTATAGCGTGCTCCTTGAGGATCTGTAAGGTCGGGTCTTAGCCACACATTAATCCTCTCTTGCTGGTGTGGCATCAATACCTTATTAAAAGTAAACGAAGAACCAAAAGCAAAGAGAATCAGAAACATTAGTGTAGGCACTCCTGCAAAAATCAGTTGCCGATTAACAATATTATTAATCCAAAAACATATGCCTATTAGCAACAGTCCAAGAACTACCGACACCTCCTTTAATAAGCCAAAGTACCAACCCGCAATCGCTAAAGCAACAAGGCCAACTATCGATCCTATAAATTTTATGTTTGCTAATTTTCTACTGAGCAATATGGTTACGCCCATCAACAAAAGTCCGACTAAGACTAACCATGGTTCGTACATTATTGAAAATATAAAAACCAGGGCCATCATAATTCCTGCTACATAAATAGCTGGGGTAAGACCTAATCTAAAAAAAAGAATAAAGAACGACAAAAAGACCATAGCAGAACCAAAGTCTGGTTGCGCCAAAATCAATAGTATAGGTAATGAGATTAGCCCAAATGCAATGAGGACTGTTTTCCTATTTCGTAGATCTGAAGAGTAGTTTGATAAAAAACTGGCTAGTGCAACAGCTGTAGCGAGCTTAGCAAACTCAGACGGCTGAAAGGAAACCCCTGCAAAAGAATACCATGCGGTAGATCCTTTTATACTCGTTCCAAAAATTAAAACCCCTATCAATAATATCATCCCAATAATGTAGATCGGATAAGACAGGGTATCCCAGTTGCGCCAATTTATAGTGACTGCAACAACAAAGGCAGCTAAAGATATAAATGCCCAAATTACTTGCTTGCCGATAACCGTTTTGAAACTCCACATATCACTTAGAGATGCTTGCTCTGTAGAAAACAGCATCAGTATACCAACAACAATCAGACTCAGATAGATAGAGAAGGTTATCCAGTCAAATGTTCTTTCTGCTGTTGGGGAAGCATTATAGCCTGGCATGTATTATAGGTTATCTTATTAGCTGTGCTTTACTTACTTGATCCTTGATCGGGATAGCTTGAGGAAAATCATCCTTCAATTCCTGAATAAAGGATTGTAGCTCTAACTTAGTCTTAAAGGCTCCCACCTTAACTAAGTACCATGGGTTGCGATGTTCCCATTCTAAAAACATACCTGGGTATGCCATCTCAAATTTTTGTTTAAAGGACTCCATTTTGCGGCGATCATCTGTAGAAATGATTTGTATCCTCCACCCTTCTACCATAGGGTTGCTTTTGTTTTGGTTAATGTATTTATCCATTACCGTCCTGATGCTACCATGCTCAGTCACCTGGATTCCCTGTCCAGATAGATTGACACAAAAGATTGATATAGTTACGAAGATCAGTGCGATCAGTCTATAGGTTTTCATAGTGTAAGATAAATTAATTTTTACCATGGCATTGTTTGTACTTCTTTCCACTACCGCAAGGGCAGGGTGCGTTACGTCCTACTTTCTCTTCTGCTCTCTTAAAGGTTTCTGGCTTTGATCTTCTGCTCACCCCTTCTGCTGCAGCTCTGGCTGCCATCTCTGATCTACTTGTCTGAGTTTTGCTTAGATCTGTTTTTTGCTCTCTTGCTTCTTGAAGATTTTCCTGTTCATTGATTATCAGTCTTCCAGACATTAAGTAGGCACTTACTTCCTCGTTTACTTTATAGATTAATCTTTCAAACAATTCATAAGCTTCCATCTTATAAATTACAAGCGGATCTTTTTGTTCGAAAGAAGCAGATTGAACAGACTCCTTTAGTTCGTCCATAGATCTGAGATGTTCTTTCCAGCTATCATCTATAATCGCTAGTGTGACCGCTTTTTCTATATCTGTCATAATAGACTCTCCTTCTGACTCTATCGCTTTTTCTAATTCTGCAGATATCGGGAGCGGCTTAGAGGAGCCGTCAGTAAATGGAATCGCGATTCTCTTATATTTGTGTCCTTCATGCTCATGTACTCTCTTAATCACTGGCAGCAATACCTCTTTTATCTTATCTCCTTTTCGCTCATAAAATTCTTTGGTCTGAGCTTGTAGTTTAGCAATTAGTTCATCTTCATTACCATTGTCAAAAGATGCTTTATCAATATCTGGATCTACACCTAAGATTCTTAAACACTCACTTCTAAATCCTTCATAATTGTCGATTGCTCTATAGTCTGGAACTATATTGTCAACAAGAGAAGTAAACATGTTGTGTAGGTCAATTGATAGTCTTTCACCAGAAAGCGCATTGTCCCTCTTAGAGTATATGGCTTCCCTTTGGATATTCATCACATCATCATACTCTAAGAGTCTCTTTCTGATCCCAAAGTTGTTCTCCTCTACTTTTTTCTGTGCTCTCTCTATCGACTTAGATACCATACTGTGTTGTATCACTTCCCCTTCTTGATGGCCCATCTTATCCATCATTTTGGCGATTCTTTCCGACCTAAAAAGTCGCATCAGGTTATCCTCTAATGATACGAAGAACTGAGAAGACCCTGGGTCCCCCTGTCTACCTGCTCTACCTCTTAGCTGTCTATCTACCCTTCTAGAATCGTGTCTCTCTGTAGCAACGATAGCCAATCCTCCCGATGCTTTAACCTCTTCTGAGATTTTGATATCCGTTCCCCTACCTGCCATATTGGTTGCTATCGTCACGTTGCCTGCTTTACCAGCTTCTGTTACTACCTCTGCCTCTCTCTGGTGTTGCTTTGCATTGAGGACATTGTGCTTGACCCCTTTAAGCTGTAGCATTCTACTGAGCTTCTCCGATATCTCCACAGAAGTGGTACCCACGAGGACGGGCCGTCCCGCACTTGTAAGTTTGGCAATCTCTTCTATTACTGCATTATACTTTTCCCTTCCTGTCTTATAGACTAGATCTTCTCTGTCGTCTCTTACTATTGGCTTGTTAGTAGGAATTACTACCACGTCTAATTTGTAAATATCCCATAGCTCTTTTGCTTCCGTTTCCGCAGTACCGGTCATCCCCGCAAGCTTATGATACATCCTAAAATAATTCTGCAAGGTCACTGTAGCATAAGTCTGTGTTATGTCTCCGACTTTCACATTTTCTTTGGCTTCTAGCGCTTGGTGCAGTCCATCAGAGTATCTTCTGCCCTCCATCATTCTTCCCGTCTGTTCGTCTACTATTTTAACCTGACCATCCATGACTACATACTCGTCATCTTTCTCAAAGAGCGTATACGCTTTCAATAATTGTGACACCCCATGCAGTCTTCGAGATTTTATAGAGAAATCCTGGACTAACTTCTCTCTTTCGTCAGATAGATTTGTCCCTGTCTCTTTTTCTTCATCATCCAGCTGCTGCATCTCCGTAGCTATATCTGGCATAATAAAGAAATTAGTATCCTGCTCACCTCGCGCTAGGAAATCTGCTCCTTTTTCTACTAGCTCAACATTCCTGTTTTTTTCATCTATTGTAAATAGCAATGGCTCATCCACTAAGTGCATATTCTTAGATTGCTCTTGCATGTAGAAATTCTCTGCCTTCTGTAGCATTACTTTGACACCATCTTCACTCACAAATTTTATTAGTGGTCTATATTTAGGTAGTGCTCGATGTGCTCTGAGTAAAGCAAGTCCTGCTTCTCCCTCTTGGTGGCCAATAGCGCCTTCTTTATATAATTTCTTTGATTCTGCTAGATATCCTGTTGCTAGTTTTCTTTGTTCTGCCACTAGTCCTTCAACTTTTGGCTTCAGCTCAATATACTCCTGCTCCTCCTGACCTTTAGGTACAGGACCAGATATGATCAAGGGTGTCCTAGCATCATCTATTAGTACAGAATCCACCTCATCAATCATGGCGTAATGATGCTTACCTTGTACTCGTTCCGAGTTAGAACGAACCATGTTATCTCTTAAGTAATCAAAGCCAAATTCATTATTGGTACCATAAACGATATCACAATTATATGCTTTGACTCTATCTGCAGAGTGTGGCTTGTACTTATCTATACAATCTACAGTTAGGTATAAGAACTCAAAAATAGGCCCTACCCACTCTCCATCTCTACGCGCTAAGTAATCATTGACCGTTATGACGTGTACTCCTTGACCAGATAATCCATTAAGATACGCTGGAAGTGTAGCAACAAGGGTCTTTCCCTCTCCTGTCATCATCTCTGCGACCTTTCCTTCGTGTAGTGTCATGCCCCCTATTAGCTGAACATCATAATGAATCATATTCCATGTAATTTCCGCACCTGCTGCTTTCCAGCTGTTTTGCCAAACGGCCTGATTACCATTGATACTTATGTATTCTTTTTTGGCTGCTAAATCCCTATCATGATCTGTTGCAGTGACAGTTATTTCTTTATTTGTAGTAAATCTTCTGCAAGTCTCTTTTACAACAGCAAAGGCCTCTGGCAGTATTTCCTTTAGAATATTTTCTAGGTGCTTATCTCTTTCTTTTTTGGCTTCGTCTATTTCTTTATAAAGCTCTTCTTTCTGATTCATGTCAGCCTCTTCCTCTGCTTCTTTGTTAAGCTCTGCAATATCAGCATCTATGCCTTTGAGGTGTTCTGCTATCCTTTCTCTAAACTCTAGAGACTTATTCCTAAGTTCATCATTAGACAATGACTGATAACTATCATAGTTGTCATTTATCTCATCAATGACAGGCTGGTAGGCTTTTACATCTCTATCATACTTAGTACCAAAAACCTTTTTAAAAAATTTTAACATCTTAATCTTCTTATCTGTGAGTCTAGACAAAGATAAATTGTCTTGTCTAGTATTTTGGAGTGAATTTTATATATCACCTTTAATATCAACTACCTACCAACATATATTATTCCATAGGCCTAGAAGTGTTTTTTTGTGCCAATATGACATCAAATTTTCTTGGATATCCCTATAGAATGGTAATTATGGCTAATTTCTTATTTTTTGAGAAAAGTGAGTTTTTTTGTAAAAGATCGATGGAATAATAACTCTCTTGCAGCCAAGACTAGGATAGCAAAAGTAAAAATGGCGTTTCTACAGATTTCTACCATACTTGCACTTTCATAATAAAAAGGTCTTACTATCAGCAACTCGATAGATATAATAATTGCGGCTAAAAGAAATAGCCCTACGACCAGCCCGCCCATCCAGCGATATTCTTGTTTGTACTCACTTCTATAACATCTCTTAAAAAAAGTTTCGTAGATGCTATTCTCTGGGTCCATCTTGATTAACTCTTGCAAGACGTGCTTGCTCTTATCTGATTCTCCAAGATTATAATGACAAGCAGATTTCTTAAACAAAAGGGTATGAAAAATATCCTCGCCTTCTAGCGAAAAAACGTTTTCTCTAATCACAAATTCTATTAAAACATCCAGTATATCTAGGGACTTATGATATCTACCTAGTTCAAATAAAGCACAGGCATAATCAACGTCTAGTTCAAATTTATCCTTGATGAGTAGCTCATTGATTTGGCTTCTTTGAGCCTCATAGAATTTGACCTTACCTTTATAGTCGGTCTTTTCTATTCTAGAATAGTCTTGTAATAAATTCTTTATGTCTGAGGTGCCTTTCATTTAATTTCTTGTGTCTCTGCCCCAAGTAAGTTTTTCCCTTATGGTTTGAAAAAAACTTGTGCCTTCTAATTTTATTAGGTTTATCCCAAATTTACATTTTCTTAAGACTAAATGATGCTCAGATGTCACCGTTTCAAACCTAGAGTCGAGAGTACACAAAAAGTTCTCTGATCGACCTTCTATTTTTAGAGATATTTCGTCTGTATCAGGTATCACTACCGGTCTCACATTAAGATTATGTGGCGCTACTGGTGTAATAACAAAATTATTAGCTGTTGGTAGAATGATTGGACCTCCGCAACTCAAAGAATACCCAGTAGATCCTGTAGGTGTAGCGATAATCAAACCATCAGCCCAGTAAGAGTTTAAGAACTTACCATTAATGTAAGTATGTATCGTTACCATCGAAGAGGTATCTCGCTTATGGAGTGTAAAATCATTGAGCGCTATTGGCGCTTCACTAAATATGCCAGGGCTACTCTCTAGCTCTAGCAATGAGCGTTCTCTTGTATTATATTTCTTAGATTTTAACAAAGCGATAGCTTCTTTTATAAAACTCTTCTCGGTACTTGCCAAAAACCCCATCCTACCTAGGTTAATACCTAGTAATGGTATATCAAGATCTTGGACAATTGTGGTTGCATTTAATATAGTACCATCACCACCTAGAGTAATGACTACGTCTGGGTTTTCCTGTTTTAACTCTTCGTGATCGTTTATAGTATTACCATCAAGGTCTTCTCCTGTCTGCGCAGTATATGCAGCTTTAAATTCTTGATAAAATGAATACTTTATGTCTGCTTTGACAAGCTCCGCAATTAAAATTTGGATATACTCCACATTCTCTTCTCTTACATCATAACCATAAACAAAGACCTTCATTTGGTTGCGGATTTAGAATGATATTGAATTATGAATATAAACACCTTTATCCCCTAATTGGTTAAAACTATATTCAATCTGGAATAGCCAGTTGTTATATAGTATTATATCAAGTCCTGGGCCATAACCGTAAATCCACCTATTATTTAAGGTATTGGTTGCCTTATATGTGGGTTCATTTACATAGCCAGTATCAAAATTGAATGTCAAGTACATCTTTAATGATAATGGTTTGAATGCTGGTACTGGCATCGTCTTTCCTAAATTTATCACCTTGTCTATTGCAACAAACCGAAAAGAAGATTGAGTCAAGAAATAATCTGTACCATCTATTACATATAACTCATAACCACCAATAATATCTGCACCATATCCCAGTCCGGTGTTGTTAGCAAATGCTACTTTGTCTCTAGTAAAGTTTGCTTTTGCCTTTACACTTTGTGCTATTATTAACCTTTCAAAAGGCTTATGATATATTTCTCCAAAGACATAACCACTAAAAAGATTAAACTCCTTAAAAACACCTAATCCACTTTTATCAATATTCAGACCGAATTGATAGCCACCTTGTGGGTAAAGAAAGAATACTCTCTTATCATATCGATACTCATAATTTAATCTAAAGAATCTTATCCTATTAAGGCCATTTAAAAAATAATCTGGATTTAGTTCTGTTGCTATGAAATCATCTATGTCATTTCTGTGAAACTCTATATTAAAATTGTGATGTTGGTATAGTGAAGGTCTATACTGAAGTCTTACATTTAATCTTAGTCGTGACAATAGAATTCTGTCATTAGCATCGTCCCTATAAAAAATCGTCTTGTTGCCTATTGTCTCATAACCCATCTCTGTATTCTCAGAGTAAAAAAGATTAAACCTAATACCTAGTGTCTGGGCTGCATCAAGATATGGATAGTTGTAGTCAAGCTCATACTTTTTAGTATAGCCTCTCTGCAGGGTCATCTTAAATTTGTCCCTATGCCCTGTGAGATTTATGTGAGTTACCCTTGCTCCATAGTTGATCCGATCTAGTGATCTATTTTGCTCATTCCACCAGACATTAAAATTGCGATCCGCTAGTTCAAAGATCGGTGCAGGATAGATATACCAGTTTTCTACAAGACTTATTTCCGCCCTTGCTTTTTTTGTGCGCTCATCCCAATCCTTAATATTAATCTTGACATTAGTAAATAGCCCAGTATTGAGAATTCTTTTTTCGTTCTCTAAAATTCTTTGGCCTAGATCTTCTGTGTATAGGGTATCACCAAGGTCTATGTCTAATTCTCTTAATATAATTTTATCCTTGGTTTTTTTATTGCCGTCTATCGACATTTCAGATATCACAAAATAGTTTTGCTGTGCAAAAACAAAAGATGAACAAACTAAATTGATAATAACAATGAACTGAAACCTATACCACATGGGCAATTTTAAACATTGAGATACCTCATCAACGAATCATATCGATCTTTTAGTCCATCCGTGTTTTCTTCGTCTATAAAGCTCGCCTTGATATTATATTCGTATCGCTCTAGTGTGGCTAGTATAGTGCTAATCTCTCTCTTATTAAGCTTAAGGGTCACATAGATGTTAGATGTATCCTTATCGGAGGTTATAAAACTACTTAAGATGGTTATACCCTCAGACTCTATCACCTGAGCTATCTGAGACAACGAATAATTACTTTTAATTGTCTCCAAAACAATGATACTTCCTGGTTCAGAAAAAGAGAAGCTATTAGCATAAAACTGAATCAGATCTTCTTGTATAATCATACCGATGTAAAGCTCATTATCATCGATTACTGGAATAGTCGTCAAGCGGCTCTGAGCCATCAGAGACATAACATCAAAAAGGTGATCTCTAGATCTTGCAACAGAATCTAGTTGTCGCAAATCATAGCTCTCCAGTTTATCATCCATTTTGTTACCTAAGATATCCTCCTCTGAGATCATCCCTAGTACCTTATTATCTTGTACTATTGGTAAGTGTTTTACATGATAGACATTCATTATCGTAAGCGCCTCTTCCCCGGTATCAGACGCATCTAAGGGAGCAAGTATTTCTGATGTGAGTTCTGATGCTATCATTATCTTCTTAATATCTTCTTTGTCTCTAAGCTATAATCAGCCTCTGATATAATCCCCTTTTCTCTTAACTCTTTTAGCTTATTCAACTGGGCTAATAATCTATCATCTTTCACCTCTGCAGATTGGTCATTAGATTCTGACCTTGATGCGCCACCAATTTTAAAGCCTGCTGTTTTAAATTCTTCAAAGTCAGGTTGTATCCTTAGAAACGCTAAATCATCATGACTCTGTATTTTATCAAAGTCCTTGAATCCTAGTTCTACTGCTCTACTCAAGTGAGTATAAGCCAAGTCTTTTTGCTCTGTTAAAGAATAAGCGCAAGCGATATTAAAATGTAAGGCTACATCATCTGGCTCAATCTCTAGACCTTTATTAAAGTCTATTATTGCTTCATCTAGATCGTACTCTTTGTATTTTCTTATACCGCTTTTTTTGAATGGATTCGCTCTTTGGCGGGTCTTATTAGATACTGGTGTTCTCCTTTGTCGCGAGTCGTTTCTACCTCTGTTCCTATCATCTCTTCTGCTTTGTCGACCTCCGTTATATTTTCTGTCAAACTCTCGATCGGTCATCATAAACAATCGTAATGCATCAAAGACACCTAGGAAAATTGTTACAGGAATGAACCTAGAAAACATAAAAAACAAAACCAAATACATTATACCTGGGCCTGGTTGATTAAGATAAAATTTGTGTATCCCAAAAAGACCTCCAAACAACGCCATAAAAGCAGCAACTGTTCTGTTTTTCATTACTTATATATTTTACATGTTAACACCGCAATATCATCGCTATACCCTTCATCTCCTTTGAAGGTATTAATTTCATTCAATAGTCGATCATTAAATTGCTTTACTGATAAGTTGGCATTATTTTTTACAAAGTTTTCTGTCTTATCATCATCAAAGTAATCACCCTTATTGTTTTGAAGATCTGCTAGTCCATCAGTAAAGGTTAGTAACAGTGCTTCATGCGAGAGATCTATTTTTGTCTCTTCTATCTCTGGTAATTTTTCAAATGCCCCTATTACTGTACAGCCTTTATCTAATCTAGTGATCTCCCCATTGTTATACAATACTGGGGGAAAATGTCCCGCATTGATGTAATTAAGAGTCATCTTTGTCAAGTCAACTTCTGCTATAAAGAACGTTATAAATTTATCACTCTTTGTAATTCTTTGGACAGATTGATTTAAAGCAAAGACGAAAGTTCCCAAGTCTCGGTATTGATAGATTAAGCTCTGAATAATTGCTTGGAAATTGGCCATCAATAAAGCTGCTGCAACTCCTTTGCCACTAATATCTGCTATACAAAAAGCAAACCTATCCTCACTAAATGGTATATAATCAAAATAATCTCCACCTATACTTGAGTGTGGTTTATATATGCTTGCTAGTTCATATCTATCCTTAGTTGGTAGATCATCTGGTATTAGCATTTTCTGAACATCACTCGCTACTTCTAGTTCTTTGTTAAGCCGTTCTTGCTCTATCTGCTGCTTAAAGAGTCGCTTATTCTCTATTGCTACCGCAATGATATTAGTGATGGTAGTTATAAATTCTATTTTGTTGTAGAGGTCTTCTTTTTCTTTTATTCCACCGATTACGGCATATGCAATCGCGTGCTTTTTGTGATATACAGGTATTATAATATCAAATCCTTTTAGCTCTGGGTTCTCATCTTTCTTTATGGTCTTAAGTCTCTTGTGCTCGAGTAGATGAGGAATGATATCCTTAATACGTTGCTCAGAATTTATATTTAGGCTAGTTGCGCATGACCACCCTACACCATCGGGTATGAATAGGCCCATCTTGTCAATACCCATATCCCAACTCAAAAAACGGGTATACATATTAAACAATCCTTCTGCATTGACATTATCATTGATGGCCTGTGTAATAGTCAGTAGACTCTTAATCTGAAGCTCCTTTAGCCTCAGTTCCTTATCTAACTTTTCTAACATTACTGCGTCTCTATTCATCGGTCAACTTAGGATTTGACCCGTGCCTGTCTTTATCCCTATTTGTTTTTTTACTAAAGTTTTTATTTATGCATTCTTCTAGATTAATATCCATCTGGTTTGCCAGACAAGTTAAGACAAAGAATATATCTGCTAACTCTTCTTTTATGTTGTCTTCTGCCTTAAGTTCATCTTCTTTTTTTTTAAAACCTTGCTCTCCATACACCCTTGCCATTAATCTCGATAACTCCCCTACCTCTTCCATAAGTATAGCATTGTTTGTCAGCTCATCAAAATATCTTACACCATATGTTTTGATCCAATCATCTACTCTTTGCTGATATTGTTGTATAGTCATCACTTTTTATTCTTACTATCTATTACAATCGTTACTGGTCCATCATTAGTAAATGTAATTTTCATATCTGCACCAAACCTACCAGTTGCAACTGTTTCTAACTGTTCCCTACAGGTATTAACAAATGACTCGTACATAGGTATAGCATGGTCTGGTTTGCTAGCTTTAATATAAGAAGGTCTATTGCCTTTTTTGGTGCTTGCATGTAAAGTAAATTGGCTTACTACCATTAAGGAGCCATTTACGTCTTTGATCGACAGATTCATTTTGGCATCCTTATCATTAAATATTCTAAGATTACAGATCTTATTAACTAGCCAATCGATATCTTCTTTAGAGTCATCTTGAGTAATGCCTAGCAATACGAGTATCCCTACACCTATTTCGCTATATATTTCTTGATCTATTACTGTTTGGCATTTAGTAACTCTCTGTAGGACTACTTTCATTGCAGATCAAACAGCGTGATATCACTTACTACTTCTTCGTGCAGAATAGGATTATTAAATTCTTTATCCTTTAGTTGATGTGATACTTTATATAAGGAGATTGTATAATTCTCATTTGGGCGCAGTATACTCAATACCTGATTTATAGGTGTCGAATTATTTAACCATTCATTTACATCCTCTCCATCTAGTATTACTGGTGAGACATCATGGTGCCTTGCTACCTCTTTATTAGATCTACTTGTTATAATGGTAAAAGTATTTTGCTCTTTACCTCCAGTATAGCACTGATCATATATTCCTGCTAGCAGGATAACTCCTTTGTTTCTTTTATATACCCGGTATGGTTGTCCGGTCTTATCAAAAACATAAAAACTATCCGCAAGAACAACACATCGTTTTTGTCTTATTGGGATTCTATATGATGGTTTGGATACAATTCCTTGTGATCTAGCATTATATAAGTTACCACAATTAACTCCTTGTCTCGACCAAGCTGGTAGCAAGCCCCATCTATATTTTTGTATAAGGCTTCTATCTTCCTGTGTGACGACGTACGAATGATCTAGTGGAGATATATTATATGATAAATAATAATCTGAAGTAAATTCTACCTTACCTAGCGCATTAAATATCTTGTCTTTAGAGGATACTAGTGAAAATCTATCAATCATGACCGCAAAAACTATTTACAAACATTATTTAAAATAGTAAAGTGTAAAGATATGAAATTCAATTAATTACACTATTAATTATCCACCTATTTTCAACATAAAACTATTAGCTTAAATGAATAAGTTCATATTTGTTACTTTGATATTAGTTAAAATTGTATGTATTAAATCTTTTACCTTCGTTAACTAGTTCCTAGCATGTAGACCAACATTAAATGTAAGTTGAGTTTTACCTGTTAGTAGTTATTCACTTTAATTTTAAGATGTGGATAAATGAAGTAAAGAGTTAGATTACTATGTTTGAATTGTTATGTAGACTTCTAAAAATCTTAGTAACGTAAATACTTACTTACAGTCTAAATTGTTATGAACCTACTAACAGGACTAATAATATTAATAGGGGTTCTTAAATAATTAAAATACTATTATAAAGAAGGGAAGGAAAATAGTAGATTTTTGGAGAATTGAAATGATACTTTAGAGGTATCATATCGCTTCTTGAGACGATGAGTTTATAGTGATCAAATTTTTCATCTTATATAATTTTGAACAAAATGTTACTTGACATTCACAAGGCAGAAGGATTTGAGTTTATAGAGACTTCACCAGGTAAGGAACCATTAGTTTTACTACATGGTCTTTTCGGCTCGTTGAGTAATTTTAATACAATTATTAAGGATTTTAGAGACAGTTACAATATTGTTATTCCATTGCTTCCCATATATAGTATTCCAACTAAGACAGATAGTTTAGAATTTTTGTTAAATCATGTTTCCAAGTTTATAGAATTTAAAGACTTGGTTGATATAAATATTCTCGGTAATTCTTTAGGAGGTCATCTCGCTCAGTTATTTGTACTGGGTAATTCTTCTAGAGTGAAATCTATGATCCTTACCGGTAGTTCTGGTTTATTTGAGACTGGTGGTTTAGGCGGTAATACTTTTCTTAAGCGTGGGGATAGAGATTTCGTAAAAATGAAAACTGAGGGCACTTTCTATGATCCTATTACTGCTACCGATGAAATGATTGATGAAGTTTATGATGCTATAAATGATAGGCATAAAGCTATTAGATTGATACTTACTGCAAAATCTGCGATGCGTCATAATTTAGAAAGTAAGCTGCATAATATAAAGACAAGGTCATTATTAGTTTGGGGTAAACAAGATGAAATTACGCCGCCCTTCGTCGCAGAGAAGTTCAAAGAGCTCCTATGCAATTCTAAATTAGTATTCTTAGATAAGTGCGGCCATGCTCCTATGATGGAGCAGCCTGGTGCATTTAATAAAGCACTTAAAGGTTTTTTATCTGTATCTAATGATACTGCTTGTACTTAGTTCATTAACATAAAAATGACGAAGCTTTAGCCTCGCCATTATCAATATTAATTTTACTATTTATTTATGTCTACGTTTTTATGAGACTATGGTGTTATGTTCTTTTTCCTATCCTTAAACTTCTCAAATCTACTTTTCTCTTTATCCTCTAGTCTAGGGAAGCTATTATTGCTTGTGTCGGTATCTGCTGTTTCATAGTTAGGATCTAAGATTATTTGTTTCACCTCTTTATTCTGAGGGAATACTTTCTTTACCATTTGGCTTTTACCTAGCCTCCATATTTCGGCAGGTATACGCTCTATTTTTTTAGTACCATCCATATATTCAAATTCCAAGATAAGAGGCATGACTAATCCTCCTACATTAGAAAATGTCAATTCATAATAATGTTTGTCCTTCATTTCTTGCTCTGCATTCTCATAGTTTTCGTCATCTACTATTTGATCTAAGGTAAGATGCCTTATTGTATCTATTGATATATCAACATTATCATTAGTATAAAACCAACCTCTCCAGAACCAATCTAAATCCATTGCTGTAGCATCTTCTAAAGTCCTGAATAAATCAGCAGGCATAGGGCTTTTAAACTTCCACCTATTAGCATATTCTTTAAAAGCATAATCAAAGAGTTCTCTGCCAACCACAGTCTCTCTAAGTATATTAAGTGCCGTTGCTGGTTTTCCATAAGCGTTGTTTCCAAATTGCCAGATCGATTCACTGTTAGTCATAATGGGACTAATTCTACTTTTATCTCCACCCATATAGCTAGTGATTTTGTGAGCTGGTCCTCTTCTGCTCGGATAATTAGCTTCCCATTCTACTGCCGCAAGATGTTGTACATAAGAGCAAAGACCTTCATCCATCCATGTCCACTGACGCTCATCAGAATTGACGATCATTGGAAACCAGTTATGTCCTACTTCATGTATAATCACTCCGATGTGTCCATACTTCATACGTTCTTCATAAGTCTCTCCATCTTCATTGCATCTACCATAGTTGAAGCATATCATAGGATATTCCATTCCCATACTACCATCTATAGACCAAGCTACTGGGTAAGGATAATCAAAGGTGTAATGAGAAAACCATTTGATTGTATGCGCAACAGCTTTGGTAGAATACTTTTTCCATAAGCAATCACCTTCTTTCACCCACATTGATGCAGCCATCACTGTACTGCCATCAGCCATTGGTACGCCTATTGCATCCCAAATAAATCTTCTAGAAGAGGCAAAAGCAAAATCTCTAACGTTCTTAGCTTTAAACTTCCATGTTTTTTCTTTGGTAGATTTCGTTTTCATTCTTTCATCTGCTTCTTCTTTAGTAGCTATTGTTACAGGTTCTTCCCCACCCTTCATGGCCTCTTTTAATCTTTTTTTCTGATCTTTAGAAAGTAGATCATCCTGATTAAGATTATCTCCCGTAGCTGCTACTAAGTGATCAGCAGGTACAGTTATCTCAACATTGTAATCTCCAAAGGTTAAGGTGAACTCACCTCTACCGTAGAACTGTTTGTTCTGCCATCCGTCTACATCATTGTACTGGCACATCCTCGGAAAAAACTGTGCGATCACATAAACGTTGTTATCATCTTCTGCAAAATGTTCGAAGCCTGATCGTCCTCTATCTTTCTTAGTATTGTTGATGTTATACCACCATTTTACCTTGAAGGCAAACTTTTCACCTGGTTGTAAGGTTTTAGGAAGATCTACTCTCATCATGGTATTATTAATAACATAGTGTAGGTCTTTACCTTGAATATCTTTTACATGGTCGATCTTGAATCCACCATCAAAAGATGGCTCTAGTCTTTTAAGACTATTAACATTGCTTCGTTCAGTGATCGAGCTGGCACCTATAGAATGAGCATCTGAGTCAAGTGCTCTTACATTTTGGTCAAGCTGCATCCATAGATAGTTCAATGGATCTGGAGATTGATTGTGAAACACTATGGTCTCATCTCCATAGAGTTTTTGATTAGCATCATCTAAGCGGATCTTCATGTCGTAATCTGCTTTCATTTGCCAATAATCTACACCAGGTGCACCAGAAGCATTTCTATAGGTATTTGGAGTAGGCAGTTCTTGACCTAATTGTTTAAACTTATTTTGATTGGTATTCTCTTGTGCAGTAAGGGTACAAGAGAGTATTAGAATAAAGAGTGTAATAAAATTTTTCATTGTCGATGTTTATAAGAAACAGCAATTTAAGGCTATTGCTGAACTTGTTCCACGTGGAACGTATGATTTTAAGGGAATATTAATGGGATTCGTATTATGAATAGCAGTTTGTAGAAAATTACTCGCTCCTTAATGCTACTCTTCAAGGCATAATAAGAAAAACTGTTCCTTAGAAAGAGATACCATTTTCACTGTAGAATTTTTTGAATTCTTGATATTGGGATAGTGGGTTAATTTATAACTAATTGTTTTACATGGAACATTCAGTTATGGAGCAGATTAAAATTGATTTTATTTGAAATCGAGATACCTTATTCATCAAAGTAAAATAGATTAAGTAATAATACATGACTATATTTCAGAATCAAACTAGGCCAGACAGCATCCAAACTTTAAATTCTTCGAATGTGGAAGATAGTGAGATAGCAACTTTCTCTTTATCGTGAAGAGAAGCTAATCTCTCTGGTACATCTATATCTCCAAGAATGGGCTCCATCACTGGCAAAAACTTAGCAGGATGAGCAGTTTCAAGAATAATACCATTAGTGTTTTTTACTTCTGCTTGATATGCTTCTAACGCCAAGTAGCCTACAGCGCCATGAGGATCCATGATATATCCATACTTATCATGAATAACTTTAATGGCCTCTTTAGTCTGTCCATCAGAGTAAGAATAACCTACGACATCTTTTTTCATACTGTTCCACGTGGAACCATATAAATCTTCCATCCTTTGAAAGTTAGAAGGATTACCTACGTCCATTGCATTAGATATAGTTTGTACAGATGGTTTAGGATTGTACTCACCAGTATTTAGATACTTAGGAACAATATTATTAGCATTTGTTGCTGCAATAAATTTACCTACAGGAAGTCCCATCCTCTTTGCTAAAAGACCAGCAGTGAGATTTCCAAAATTACCTGAAGGGATAGAGAAAACTAAGTGTCTTGTCTTGTTCTTAAGTTGTTTATATGCCTCAAAATAATATAGAGACTGGGGTAAAAGTCGAGCAATGTTGATAGAGTTAGCTGAACTTAATCGAAACTTTGAATTGAGTTGGTCATCTAGAAAGGCAGACTTTACAATAGCCTGACAGTCGTCAAAAGTACCGTCTATCTCTAGAGCAGTTATATTTTCGCCTAAAGTAGTAAGCTGTTTTTCTTGTAATGCACTTACCTTACCAGAAGGGTAGAGGATAATTACTCTTACTCCTGGTACTTTATAAAATCCTGCAGCTACAGCTCCTCCTGTATCCCCACTTGTTGCTACTAGAATGGTTAGTTCCTGGTCTTCACCTCGATTGTAGTGTGACATCATCTGCGCCATGAACCTTGCACCGAAATCTTTAAATGCCAAAGAGGGTCCATGAAACAATTCTAATACATGAGTATCGTTATCTAAGCTTACAACTGGTGCTGGGAAGTTAACAGTCTCTTCGACAACTGATCTTAGGATGGGTAAATCTATCTCATCACCTATTACGCTAGAGATTACCGAGAAAGCAATTTCTTCAAAAGTATACTGATCGATATGTGTAATAAAATCTCTTGACAGAGTAGGGATGTGATCTGGCATATACAACCCTCTGTCTACTGGTAAAGATTTCATGATAGCCTCTTTAAGAGAGACCATATTGTTTCTATTCTTGGTACTGTATAACTGCATATTAAAATTTAACGGCTCCTTCTAAGTTTATCTTTGAATTGTAAACAGTATTCTCAATTCCATTTTTGGTAAGGAGGCTACTGATCTTTTGGCTGGCATTTTCACAATTAAGAGAGTTGTCAAACAGCCCAAATACAGTTGGCCCGGCACCGCTTATACTAAACCCTAAAGCGCCATCAGTCATTGCTAAATCTTTCATCTCATAGAAATGTGGAATCAGTTGCGCCCTCTGTGGCTCTATCACAAGATCTTTAAGTGAATCACCAATCATCGTAAAGTTAGAAGTATACATGCCTGATAAAAAGAATCCTAAATGTGAAGATTGCTCGATGTGCGTTTTGAGTTTAACTTCTTCAGAGAGTACTGATCTACTATCTTTAGTAAGGATACTTATGTGAGGATATATAGCCGAGACATATAGTCCATAAGGGATAGGGATCTTGACATAATCCAATGTAGCATTTCTCACCATTACCATACCACCTAAAAGTGACGGAGCGACATTATCAGCATGGTAAGCACCATCAGCCACCTGCTCACCGAGCACTGCAAAAGGAAGCAAATCTTTTTTCTCGAGTGGTGCTCCCATAAATTCATTTACACCATAGACTCCAGCGACTGCACTTGCTGCACTAGATCCTAACCCACTACCAAACGGCATCTTCTTATGGATCTCCATTTCTAAAGGTCGCTCTGTTTCTCCTATATGCTCAAGAAATTTTAAGGCTGCAACGCTTGCTGTATTCTTTTCTACTTCTCGTGGTAACTTCCTGTTATCACCGCTAATTTTGGTGATATGAAGACCAGGCTTTTTACCATGTTTGATGATGATTTCATCACCAGGACGATCTATTGCAAACCCTAAAATATCGAAACCTACCGCCACATTTGCAACAGACGCAGGTGCATAAACTTTTAAACCAGAATTGTACATAAATAACTGATAATCAATTAGTTAGAAGGAAAACCAACAGTGCCAATATTAATAATCTCAGAGAAAATACCAGCAGCAGTTACTTCTGCTCCTGCACCTGGCCCTTTGATTACAAGTGGCCGTTGCTTATATCTTTTAGTAGTTAGCACTATCATATTGTCACTGCCTTCGAGACTATAGAACGGACTTTTACTATTTACCTCTTCTAAGTCGATACTAGCTGCACCACGGTGGAATTTTGCTATATATCTTAAGACACGGTTTTTCTTATTTGCTTTCTCAAGTAGTCCAGCAAAGTACTTTTCTTCTTTTTTCAAAGCCGCCATAAACGCACTTACTGATTTTGCCTTTTTGCAAGATGCTGGCAAGAGTTGCTGAATTTTTACTTGCTTTGGCTCCAAAGGATAGCCTGCTTCCCTTGCTAGAATAGTTATTTTTCTCCTGATGTCATTACCACTTAAATCTTCTCTTGGATCAGGTTCTGTGAGACCCATCTTCTTTGCCTCAGCTACAACAGAATGGAAAGAAACACCAGACTTAAAACTGTTGAAGATATGAGAAACAGAGCCAGATAAAACGGCTTCTATTTTTAAAATCTTATCTCCACTATTGATCAGGTCTCTTAACGTGCTCAGAACTGGTAGACCCGCTCCTACATTTGTCTCATATCTAAACTGTACGTTATGCTCATTAGCAATTTCTTTTAGTTCAGCATACTGCTTGTATGAAGAGGAAGTTGCTACTTTATTAGGAGTAGAAATCGATATACTGTTTTGTAGGATTTCCTTGTAAAATTTTGTGATTCCTTCCCCAGCTGTATTATCTATGAAAATAGAGTTTGGCAAATTCATATCGTTCATCTTCTTGACATACTTGGCCATATTACTTTTAGAACCTTCAGATATCATTTGTTCTTTCCATGAGTCAAGTGCAAGTCCCTCATTAGCAAAAACCATCTTTTTAGAGTTAGCTACTCCAGCAAGTTTTATATTGACCTTCTGATTTTTTACTAGTGAGGAGTGCTGCTCCTTAATTTGATTGAGTAATGTGCCACCTATCAGTCCTACTCCTACAACAAAGAGATTAATGCTAACCTGCTCAGATAAGAAAAATGAATCGTGAATAAGATTAAGGGCCTTGGTTTCATCTTTCTGATGGATAGCAAAAGTGATATTGAGCTCTGATGATCCTTGAGCTATAGCAACTACATTAATGCCATTGCGACCAAGAGAGTTAAATAGTTTTCCTGCTATCCCTGGCATGCTCTTCATTTTCTCTCCGACTATAGCTATTAGTGTTATTCCACTTTCTATAGATGGGATATCGATTAGCTTTTGGTTTATCTCTTTTTCAAATTCTTTGGCTAATAGTTTTTTGGCCTTGGCAACCCTGCTTGTCTTAATAGCTAGACAGATAGAATGCTCCGATGATGCTTGTGTAATCATGACTATATTTACATCACCACTTGCAAGAGCAGAAGTTAACCTAGCAGCTGTACCAGGAACACCCATCATGCCAGGTCCTTGGAGTACAAGGAGCGATAGACCAGAGAAAGAACTAAGGCCTTTGATTTTTGCTTCAGTATTTTTCTTTTTATGATTGCCGATGAAAGTGCCTCCGAAGCCTGGATTGAAAGTGTTTTTAATATAAATGGGAATTCCATTAGCTAAGGCAGGTTGAATAGTAGGAGGGTAGATCACCTTTGCACCAAAGTGAGACAACTCCATCGCTTCATTATAAGTCAGCTTATCTATGGTATAAGCATTTTTTACTTTCCTTGGATCACAGGTAAGGACGCCATCTACATCAGTCCATATTTCTAATGCTTTTGCCTTGAGGGCGGAGGCGAGTATTGCAGCAGTATAGTCTGAGCCACCTCGACCTAGCGTGGTAGTAAGACCACCAATATCCGAACCTACAAATCCAGTAACTACTAGAAGTTTTGATTTTCGTTCTTTGTAGAAATCATGAATGGTTTCATTCGTTAATTTAAAATTTACTTTAGCATTACCAAAAGTCTTATCTGTCTTGACAATTTTTCTAGCATCTACATACTCTGCATTTAACCCCAGTTGGGAGAAGTAGGTTGCTATAATAAAATTAGAGCACCGCTCGCCAAAACTTAGCAGATAATCCATTGTGCGTGGAGAGGCTTCTCTAACTAGATAAATTCCTTTGAGTAGTTCTCCTAAGACACCCATCTCTCCGATGAGTGCTTCTTCGATTTTACTTTGTTTAGATTTGTTAATTAGGTTTTGTACAGCATCTATATGCCTCGCTTGTAGCTTAATGAATAGAGACAAATATTTATCATCGCCTCTCGCAGCGGTATCAGCAATATTGATCAGTTGATCAGTTACCCCACCAAATGCCGAGAAAACGACAGTGATTTTTTCTTTTGCTTTGATCCTCTTCTTTAAGAGTTTTCCGATGTGAATGATCCGATCTGGTTTTGCTACAGACGAACCGCCAAACTTAAGTACTTTCATTTACTGGTTTTCATTCTTATTAAGACACTTTATACATTTCGACACCTATAGTATACCTTTTTAATTTCTTTTGTCTCTATGAGAAACCCATCATGGCCATAGAGAGAACTTATCGATTCGTAGTAACTATCAGGTATGTGTTTGTGTAAGAAAAACTGTTCCTGATTAGGATATAGTATATCAGAGTCTATTCCGATTAAAATTGCTTTTGACTTTATCGTAGCAAGGGCTGCTTCTATAGATCCACGATCACGGCCTACATTATGAGAGTCTAAGGTCTTGAGTAGGGTATCGTAAGAGTAGGCATTAAATCGCTCTACTAGTTTTTGACCTTGATAACGTTGGTAAGACTCCGCTTTATATTTTCCAACAATGTCCTCATCTTCTTTTTGAAAATGATTAAAACACTCAAAGGAACGGTAGACGACCATGCCAAATGCTCTAGAGGCGGCAAGACCTTTAGCTCCTGCATCATCTCTTCTTTGCCCCCAAGTTTCGTCTGCTTCGAGAGCCATTCTATGTGCCGTGTGTATCGCTTTGCCCCATGCAGATTCTTTAGCAGAACACCCGACTATCAACAATTCCTCAAAAAACTCGGGCTCCATGATAGCCCACTCTAAACCTAAGCAGGCCCCCATAGAAGCGCCAGACCCAATTAAGGCATTTTTGATACCCAGATGATCTCTTAATATTCTGAAAGAGTTTACGATATCACGCATCGTGATTTGAGGAAAATCACCGTAGTATTTTTCTCCAGTACTAGGATTGATGTCTAGTGGGCCAGTAGATCCATAGCAAGAACCAAGTAAGTTTACACAGATTATAAAATGCTCTGATGGCTTAAATAAGTACTCTTCTCCTACCATCTCTGGCCACCATGCTTCTACATTGGCATTGGCAGTTAGTGCATGAAAAACCCATACAACATTAGACTTATCCTCATTGAGGGTTCCCCAAGTAAAATACTTTAACCTTAAACCAGATATTTTTCCGCTTAACTCAAGATCAAAGTCTTGGTCATAATGGAATATGTGTTCTTGTGCTCCTGACATTCTTGCTATTAATATAAAAGAAGACTTATCAAGAAGAGTGGAGATTATGAATCAAACTTATCTATATATGACCGTAGCCAGAACAGGATGTAGCACCTTGAAAAAGTAACAGGTTGCTAAGGAATCATAGGGCCTAATCCCTCCACCTTTCTTGATAAGACATTCAATGAACTGGTGACAAAGCTAATTGATGGGACTAATATTAACAAGCACAACCAATCATTTGTAATAAAGTATAATCAAATTAGTTATCTGTCACTAATTTGATTATACTTTATAATAAAAACATGAATAGAGACTGCCATTATTACCGATCATTCTCCAAATAAGGACTTATCTAAGCTCGGCAATAGCTTCAAAGCATTTTTATAATAGATTTTCTGTAATACTTCATCTGATAAATCTAGACCATACATCTTCCAGAAGGCGTGATAACGCTTATAATATGGAAAGTACTCATCATCAGTCTCTAGCACTCTGAAGTAAGTCGCAAACTCTTCAGGCTTGTACGAGTCTTTGCCGAATAATACCCTGTCTTGATATTTAGTCAAAAAACGCTTAGCCATTCTTGGTTGACGCCCTAGCTCCGCGATTACAGCACCAATTTCTACGTATAGGTTTGGCAATCTATCTAATAATAAACCTAATCGCTCGAGATCGTTAGCATACCAGCTCATATGAGCGGCGATGAAGTTTGTATTAGGATGCTTCTTTACAATGTCATGCATCTCTCCAAGAATTTGCTCAAATGGTGCTGGACTGTCAGGACCTCTTTTTCTTCCAGGTCTTAGCTTTAGCTCTAGCCACCTTTCATTAAGACTATCATGTGGCTCCCAGAAAGAAGGAGGATCAGCAGAGTGAATTAGAACCGGAAAACCAAGCTCACCACACTTGGCCCATATGGGGTCTATTCGTTTATCATTTATTCTTATTCTATTACCCGAGCTATCTTCATTAGACATGCCTTGGCTTTTGTATATTTTCAGTCCTACTGCGCCATTTTTATAATCATAATCCATTTGCTTGAGCGTTTCTACTCCCCAGTCTGGTTCGTCTATACTTCTCAGTTCTATATTGGTGAATACTGCAATTCTGTTTTTGTGTTTGCTGGCATTGACATGATCCATTATGGCCTTAAGGCGTTCTCCACCTCTACCACTTAGGTTTACTACTATTCCCATATTGAGCTCATCCATCTGGCTAGTTAGTAAGTCAAGATCTTGTCCTGCCATTCTGAAGTGATGACTATGGATATCTATAAATCTAAATTTTGCACTCGGTGTTGGATTTTCTGGTACAATCAAAGTCGACGGTGGATCATAGTCTTCCCAATCGATAGTTAAGTCAAGTGGTTCTCTTCGTTGTGCATCAGCGCTTATAGAAAAGAGTAGTAATATAAATGTGATAAAAGCTTGTATAATCTTCATAGAATAAAAATAAGGCATTAATCGTGAGAATGATAGACCTGTTGAAGACAGCTTACTTGGTATTAAAATATTTATCTACGACTTAGGCTACTAAAAATCTAAAAGATAGATATCACCTCATTTTTGTTTTTAGTATTAGGCGATAGTTATGCTTTGTATATTTAAAGAAATGAAAAAGATTTTCATCCTATTAATTATTGGAATTGCCTGCTCTCCGAAGACTGGTTTTAATGCTTACTTCGAAAACGAAGTAATGCTAGCAGACCAAGCGATAGACTTGCCTAAGTGGTTACCGATGTTAGCCATTCCACAAGAAGCTAAAGAAGAGATTAAGCTTTTTACAAAGGGCATGAAAAGAGTAAAGCTACTCAGATATGAAAGACGTATTACCGAAGGTAAAGAGCGGTTTTCGCAATTCAAAAAAAGGATGGGTATGGAGGATTTTTTAAGCTACAGTGAGAAAGGCTTAAAAATGAATGTGGTAAGTAAGGAGGAGGAAGGTGCTTATAATGAAATTTTAATAACCTGTGATACAGATAATGAATACTACATACTGGCTCTAACTGGCAAAATGAAGATACGTGATTTTCAATCTGCCGTAGCTGAAGTGAATAAAAAGCGAGAAAACAAACGTCATGAATAGACTTTTTGCAACAGCCATAATTTCTGTATTTGTAATAAGTTGCGCCTCTCCAAAGCATTATGATTTAATTATTAAAAATGTCATGATCTTTGATGGCTTAGGGTCTCAACCTTACGAAGGAAGTATAGCCATCTTGGATAATCAAATATATCTAAGAGATATAAGCGCTCATGATACTGCTAAAAAGATAATAGATGAAGAAGGAATGGCCATTGCCCCAGGCTTTATAGACATCCATGCGCATCTTGAGCCGATAGAGGTATTTCCGCAAGCAGAGAGTGCAATAAGGATGGGTTGTACTACTGCACTCGGCGGTCCTGATGGAAGTTCTCCTATCAACTTGAAAAAATTTTTAAACACGCTTAAAGAGACAGGGACAGGAATCAATGTAGCCTATCTCATAGGGCATAACTCTGTAAGGTCTGAGGTTATGGGGCTAGAGAATAGAGCACCTACATCCGACGAACTATCCGAGATGAATACATTGATAGATAGAGGCATGTTAGATGGCGCATTTGGTATGTCCACAGGACTAAAATATTTGCCTGGTACTTGGGCTAAGCTTGATGAAATCATTTCTTTATCTAAAACAGTAAGTGAGCGAGGAGGAATTTATACCTCGCACCTTAGGGAAGAAGGGCTTGGTTTATTTGAAGGAGTGCAGGAGGCTATTGATATAGCTGAGCGTGCAGATATTCCTGTCGTCTTGACTCACCACAAAGCCATAGGGCTTCCTATGTGGGGATCCAGTGATAAGACGCTTAAAATGGTTGCTGATGCAAGGACAAGCGGACTAGATGTCATGGTCGACCAGTATCCATATACAGCGAGCTACACAAGCATAAGTGTATTGATACCACCATGGTCTATGGTAGGGGGTAGATATGATATGTTTGCAGAGAGAGTATTAGACCCAAGGTTAAGAGATAGCATCAAGCAAGGTATTGTATTCAACATTATGAATGATAGGGGAGGGGGTGATCTAAAAAGAATACAGCTAGCAAAATTTAATTGGAAACCTGAGCTAGAGGGAAAAACACTTTATGACTGGGCAGTACAAGAAGGCATAGAACCTAATGCAGAGAATGGTGCAGAACTGGTAATCCAAGCACAACTTAACAGAGGAGCAAGTGCTATCTATCATGCGATCTCGCCAGCCGATGTGGAGAATATTATGAAAGGACCAAATACAATTATAGCATCAGATGGTAGAATTACAGCATTCGAAAATGGATTTCCTCACCCGAGAGTCTATGGTACGTTTCCTAGAGTCATAGGACATTATGCAAGAGATAAGGGAGTGTTGTCTATGGAAGAAGCAATCAAAAAAATGACGAGTATGCCAGCAGCTAGATTAGGATTAAAAGATAGAGGAATTTTAAAAGAAGGATACAAAGCAGATCTAGTAATTTTTGATCCAGAAAAAATAATAGATAAAGCAACATTCGAAGATCCACACCAATATCCTGAAGGGATCGATTATGTGATTATAAACGGAAAAATAGTTTTAGAAAAAGGAAAATTCAAGGACTTAAAAAGTGGAAATATTTTGAGAGGCCCTGGTTATAAGATGGGAGAATAGCCACGAATTTATTATGTGTGCCGTCTCTATTAGATACTAGGAGACATGGTTATGATATAAAGCATTTGTTTAGATTAAGGTCAAAAATTAGATCTTCTTATGCATCGGTGCGTACTTTAAAAATTTCTTTCAATTTGTTGTTGAGAAAACCCAAAAAGTCTCTACATGATTCTTTAGTTCAAATGATGGATTTATTTACGTATACATTTATAATTCTTGCTAATACAAACATATCATGACTCTACGTTTAAGTTATAGCTCTGAAGGTACTAAAGGTCCAATTTATTCATCCCCTGCTTAACGCTTATTGTCTTAGCTAGTTTTTCTGGTGAATCTTTAACCTTGATATCTTCTACATAGTACCAATCTGCATTGACTTCAGATTTAGATACAGTAAGTAATAGATACCCATGATCTCTTGCGTTGACAAATTTAAGATGATCATTAGAAGATTTGACTATTTTCTCTGCACCTATAGTTTCTTCATCTGACCTGCCCTCATTCCAGTTGGCAGAGGTGATGCTTGTAGTACCAAACTCTACAGCGGCAGACTTACCGGAGTCAGGATAATTATTTACCGCAGCAGGGACATCAAAAGCCCAAGAAGTGTGAGTGTCGCCAGTTAGGAAGACAACATTATCAACTTCATTATCGACCAAGTAATTTATGATTCCATCTCGCTCCACAGCATAGCCATCCCACGCATCTAGATTGGCAGGACTATCGGGTCTTAGCTTCGATACATCAAGAGGAGAAAAGATGACCTGATTACCTATTATTTTCCAAGTCGCACCGTCTGTTGAGAGTTGGTCTTTAAACCATGCTAATTGTTTTGACCCTAGCATAGAGTAGGATTCATCAACCTGAGCGATGGAGTCCGCTTGTTTAGTCCTGCCAGCGAGGCGCTCATCTAACATGATAAGATCTGCTAGTTCGCCAAAACTAAAGGAACGATAAATCTCATCAGAAGCATTTTCTCTTATAGGTAGCCACTCATAGTATGCTTGAGTAGCTATTGCTTTTCTATCATCATAGCTACCTTCATCTTCTTGATGATTTTCAGCGCCAGAGATGTATGCATTGTTTGTGATCTCGTGATCATCCCATATCGCAATGAATGGATGCTTTTGGTGGGCAACTTGCAAATCTTTGTCCGTTCTATATAGCGCATATCTAGTCCTATAATCGTCTAAGGATAGTATCTCTCTGGGTGGGATATTGTAGCGCCCTATAGTCGTATCTCCATACTTCCCTGGAGCGTATTCATAGAAGTAATCTCCTAGGTGCAAAATGGCATCTAGTTCTTTCTCGGATAAGTGTTTGTATGCAGCGAAGTATCCCCACTCATAATTACTACAGCTGACCACTCCTAATTTTAAATCTCCCTCATTGGTGTTGTTTATCGTCTTGGTTTCGCCAGTTATAGATTGTTCGTCCATAGCGGTAAATTGATAAAAGTATTTTGTATTTGCCTTAAGGCCTTTTACATCAACTTTGACGGTAAAATCTGAGGTGCTATCTGTCGTGACAGAGCCGCTACTTATAATATTATTAAATGAGGGAGACTCAGAAATTTGCCAGTCTACTTCAATCGGCATATTGTTAGGCGGTGTTACTCTTGTCCATATGATTACAGCATCCGAGAGCGGATCACCAGAGGCAACTCCATGATAAAAAGGAAAAAGGGAGGTGTCGTAATGCTTCTCTGTACCATTTGTTTTTAAAGGAAAGATTTCCTCTGAAGAATTACAATTAGTAAATAGAAAACATAGGCTAAGAAGCTGAAAGATATATTTAGACATACAAGATTTTAGGTAAAGATAGAAAAGCTTGTTCTCTTCTATAAGATCTAATATTAACTTAGGAGTATTTAATCGCATTATTATGAATAGAGTATTAGTGGTGATTGCCATTTGTCTTTTGATGCAGACACTTAGCTTTTCGCAAGCAGAACAAAAAGAATATGAGACAGTAGAAAACATCTCCTATTTAGATAGCCCCATAACGGATTATGCTAAAGAGCGATGTAAGCTCGACATCTATTATCCTGTAGGTGTAGAGGATTATGCAACGATAGTCTGGTTTCATGGTGGAGGTATCAAAGCAGGCAGCAAACACATCAGTGATTTACTAAAAGGAAAAGGTGTAGCGGTAGTGGCTGTAAATTATCGCTTACATCCAAAAGTAAAAGCTCCGATATATATAGAAGATGCGGCTGCAGCAACAGCTTGGACGATGAAACATATCGCAGAGTACGGAGGAGACCCTAATAAGGTATTTGTCTCTGGACATTCAGCAGGAGGATACTTGACTAGTATGATAGGGTTGGATAAAAGTTATCTAGCAAAGTATGGAGAAGATGCCGATGATCTCGCAGGACTAATCCCATTCAGTGGGCATACGATTACACACTTTACGATTAGGGCAGAGATGGGGATTGATGGAAAGCAAGTAGTAGTAGATAAATATGCACCGCTACATCACATCAGAAATGACAGCCCTCCATACATCATTATCACTGGCGATAGGGAGGAAGAACTTCTAGGGCGCTATGAAGAAAATGCCTACATGTACCGTATGATGTTAATCAATGGCCACAAAAACACTAAGCTTCTAGAGCTCGATGGCTTTAATCATGGGGAGATGGCTCAGCCAGCTTATCATCTGTTACTTCAAGAGGTAAAAGAGATTTTAAGAAAAAGAGAGGAGGGTGAAAAGTAAATGTCTTAGATGGTGATCATCCTTTTTCTTGCTATGACTTGCCAGGTAGTATCAGTCGCCTGATCACTTACAATGTGCGCAGCCTCGTGTAAGGCTACCGTAGGACAGATATGCATAGGGATTCCATAAAGCACAGTTCCAACTTGAACAGAAGAATTATCGTCCACTTGCAATACGAGGTGTTCTTCGCTATGTTTTATTTGTTTGGCAGCAGGAAAATTGAGAAAATGGACTCGCGGGAATGGCATTTCAGAAGCAATACTTTTATGACCTAAGTCTACGCACAACAGATTGTTACCAGGTTTAGAGATTACTCTAGCGATAACTATTGCGGCATGAGATAAATTTTGGTCTTCACACATTTGACTATATCGCCAGTCCCAAAGCAATGAAGTACCAGGGCTACAAGTATATTTTTTTTTCTTTGCATGGTAAGGAAAACTGGGGGAGCCGCTGACTACAACTTCTACCTTTTCATTGATCTCATCATATAGCTTTTCGATGATTGTATTAACCACTTCAGCAGTAGCTTCCCTTTGCGATCTATTATCATGATGTACATGTCCATCGTAAGCATGAATACCAATAGGGCTTATGCCATTGATATTTTGACAATCCGTAAACAAACTAGCAGCTAGTCTAGGATCTATACCAGTACGATGCATACCGACGTCTAGATCTATAAAAACAGCGATACTTGTTGCTGCACGCTCAAAAGTAGAGGCGATCTCATTTGCCGATTTAAGGTTGTCGATTAGGACAGAAAATCTGGTCTGGGGAAATTTGTGAGTAAGATTGAGGATGCGGTTGATCTTTGGTCCTACTGGTTGATAAGCAATCAGTACATCTTGGACTTCTAAGTCTCCAAGCATCTCCGCTTCTGCAATGGTTGCACACTTATATTTCCAGATACCTGCATCTAATTGCATCTGCACTACCTCTGCCATTTTGTGAGTTTTGACATGTGGTCGTAGTCTACCAGGACTGCCGATTATATCTAGCATGGTATCAATATTGGTCTGGATCCTATCAGGGTATATAACTAGTGCAGGAGAATCTATCTCTTCAACGTTACTAATATAATACCAATCCTCTGGAGTCGGTTGATTAATCATGCAACATGAATTGTGCTTCGATTTCTACAGGAATAGCACCAGGGAGCGAACTCATCCCTACAGCACTTCTTACTCCGACGCCGTGTTCTTCGCCCCATATGGCTAAGAATAATTCACTGCAGCCATTGATGACAAAAGGATGTTCACTAAACTCTGGCACACAATTTACCATGCCGAGCACCTTGATCACTTTTTTAATCTTGTCTAGGCTTTCAAGGTTAGCTTTTAGAGTTGCTAGCATAGCTAGACCTACTTGCCTTGCTGCCATTTTCCCTTCGTCGATTGTCATGTTATCTCCGACCCTTCCGACGATGAAAGTGTCATCAGACTTTAAAGTACCATGGCCAGAGAGATACACCATATTTCCTAGTTGTAAGAATGGTTTATAGACACCCATGGGCTCAGGTGCTTTGGGTAGTATGAGGTTTAAAGCATCAAAGTTTTGTTCAGGAGTTGTTGTCATTTGTACAGTTGTTCTTAATTACTTCAAATTAGATAGCTATCCGAAAGATAATACTCTTTACAAACCCTAAATGACGCATAGAATAACTAAAGGTAATCGTTCTGTATGAGGACTGTCTTTCAGAAAGTAGTTGACAATCATTTAGAAATATCTGCCAATCAATGGATGATCAACGATTGCTCGTTTTAGTTCTAGAAAATCTACTTCGCCTTGATGTGACCAAACTTTTTTACCTCCAGGTTCTACTAGTATGGTATAGGGTAGAGCACCATTCCAGTCTGGATCCACGAGTTCTATTAGAGCATAGTTGTCCTCTTCAGAATAGATGTAGTTGTCTACTGCAGAGTTTGATTCAGCAAGAAATTTTAAGGCTGCTTCTTTCTTCTTTTCCTTATCAGTAGATAGTGATACAAATTCAAAATCTCTGTCACCAAACATTCTCTGTACATCGATGAAATCTGGATACTCCATTCTGCAAGGTCCGCACCAAGTTGCCCATACATTGATTAACCGTAATTTTTTAGAATCTGTATTTGATAATAACTCTTTTACACCTTGCTCGTTTACGGAGGTAATGCTTACGGGTTTCTCGCTCCACTCTTTGTCCATTTTGGTTTTATATTCCGTTTTCCAACCCCACTTAGTAGAGCAGCCAAATGTTTTAGTCACAGGATTAGTGACAGGCTCACCAGCTAATATTTGGTCTAAGGCAGCTCTCAGGTCCTCTGCATTTGCGGTACCAGGCTTTTCTACCTTATCTAACCTTCCTCTGTATTGAAGTGTTCTTTTTTTATCAAAAACAAAAGCATGAGGAGTAGCGACTGGACCATACTCCAAAGAGACCTTCTCATCATCCCCATCATAGAGGTAAGGAAAATTATATCCCTTGTCTTTATGACGAATAACCATTTCATGATATTCATCGCCTAGGTCTGAGTAGCCTAATTCCTCGAAAAGGAGACCCATAGGACTGTTCGGAGATATCGCCACCATCTGCACCCCTTTGTCTTTGTAGTCTTCTGCGATTTTGATCATCCTATCTTCGTAAGCTTGAGCAGTAGGGCAGTGGTTACAAGTAAACATTAGGAGTAAGGCTTCAGCATCGGCATATTCATCGAGGGTATGATATTTACCATCTACACCTATTAGTTTAAAGTCTGGTGCTGCAGATCCTATTTCTAAAGTTTTTACTTCTTGCTTTGGTACAGCCTGAGGTTTAGCTTCGAAAGTGGTGCCACTTCCAGCCATTACGTCCTCGACAATAGATTTATCTGATTCATTACAAGAGAATAAAAACAAAAGTAGAGATAAGGGTAAAAACAGTTTATTTATCATGGAGACATTTAAATACTAATTTATAAAAATCTGGATGGGACTGCCAGGTTTGTCCTGTAACTAGTCGTCCATCCCTTACCGCTTCGTCCTTACCGATAAAGGTACCACCACAAGACTCGACTTCGAATCGGACATGCTCGTAGCAAGTAATATTTTTATCATTAACTAATCCTGCAGTGACCAATATCTGGATACCGTGACAAATTGCAAAAACAAATTTGCTTTTATCCTTATAGAAATCTTGAACTAACTTTATCACTTTCTTATCGTTTCTTAAAAATTCTGGCGCTCGACCACCGATCAATAAGATGGCGATGTAATCTTTTGCCTTTGCTTTACTGATTGGTATGTCTGATTCAACATAGTATCCTTTTCTTTCGATATAGGTATCCCAACCCGGCTCAAAATCATGTATCACTAGATTTAGGCGCTTTTTAGATGGCGCTGCAATGACAGCCTTATATCCCGCCTCTTCAAATCTATGTTTTGCGTATAGCGTCTCGTAGCTTTCTCCACCATCACCAGTAAGGATGAGTATTTTTTTTGCCATTTTACCAATTTACAACTAAAGTAAATTAGCATTTCTTTTCTAAACTTCAAGTATGGTTTAGGTCCTTTGTTTGTAACTTTTACGCTATAGTATATGGCTACTTAGAATTGAAAACTGTTGGAGAAGACTAAAATATTGAGTCTAATAGATCAGCTCTAGGAGTATTATGGATTATAATACTGAGTACGAGAGAAGTCAAGTTTTTTGTAGTGTCTTTTGAGATCTGGTTCTCCTATCGTCACGGTATCGTTTATTCCAAACTTAGAGATTAGATTGCCATTCATGATTCGACCGGAGTGATGGATTTTACCAGCCTTGGTAAAATACAAAGCGACGCCACCCTCTTTTAATTCTTCAAACTTGCACTGCTTATAGTCATCATCTTTTAATATGGTATCAAGGATATCATTGTCTAATTCTAACCAAAACATACGATCTAAAAAAGTCAAACCATGACAATTATAGAATGAATTTTTCTTTATCCTTTTAGTGACGAGTTTAGTGTTTTTGTAGTTTAGGCGTTTGCCTTTATGGTCAAGTACCATCTCATAAGCTGCTTCATCACCATTTAATTTCAGATAGGCTGGGATATTTGTATTCTTATTTGTGTATACATCACATATCTGATAACTCGTTAGATGGACAACTTTAACGAAATCCCCCTTTTGCTCTTTAAAGTATTTATAGTAGTATACTTCAGAGACGTCGTTGATTACGTGTCTGCCTGTTTCATTGTAGTCTATTCTTCTGTTTACTCTCTTCACCTTTTTTCATTTAACTATATCCCACAAAATTATATGTAGTAATATAACTTGTCAAGACCTTAAAATGTCAAATTTTAGAGATGCATCACTATATTAGGAGAATGAACGGAGCAATTAAGACAAGACTATCGGTAATGATGTTTCTTCAATTTGTTATTTGGGGAGCATGGGCGCCTACTCTAGGGAATTACATGGCAACCATTGATATGGCGGAGTCTATAAATTGGGCCTATTCCTTAGGTCCTATTGCGGCAATTATCACTCCTTTTTTTATGGGTATGATTGCAGATAGGTTTTTTGATTCGGAGAAAGTACTAGGAGTGCTATGTATAATAGGTGGTATAGCGATGTGTCTTATGCCACAGTTTGAAGGGTCATCCATGTTTCTGACCTTGCTTGGGTTACATGCATTATGTTATTTACCAACCCTAGGGATTACAGCATCGTTGTCATTTTCTCATCTTGAAAATCAGGAGAGAGACTTTCCAGTGGTACGTGTTTTTGGGACCATAGGATGGGTGGTAGCAGGCCTTCTGATCGGCAAAGTACTGAAAGCAGATTCTACAGCTTTGCCACTCTATATTGGTGGAGGGGCTTCTCTTTTACTCGGCTTTTATAGTTTTAGCTTGCCTAAGACACCACCACCTTTAGCCGGTAAAAAAACTACATGGAAAGAAATCTTAGGACTAGGAGCATTAGCTCAGTTAAAAGATAGATCGTTTATAGTATTCTTAATAAGTGCGATGCTAATTTTTATCGCTTTCGGTACTTACTTCCCATATGCTCCAGTCTATTTTAAAACACTCAATACTGATCTTTCATTAGCCTACTTTGAAAATCCAAGTTATGAAATGTCATTTGGGCAGTTCTCAGAGATTTTCTTTATGTTACTCATCCCATTTTTATTCCACCGACTCGGAGTGAAGTGGATGCTTTTTTTAGGCATGCTTGCATGGCTTGCCAGGTTTACACTTTTTGCTGGGGCGGCGGAGACAGGGACTTTTTGGATGATTATGCTTGGAATAGGTATTCACGGTATTTGTTATGATTTCTTTTTCGTGACTGGGCAGATATATATCGACAAAGAAACCTCTACTGATATCAGAGGTCAAGTGCAAGGCCTACTTGTGTTGCTTACACAAGGCGTCGGCTTTTTGTTAGGGACACAGTTATCCGGTAAGTTTTTTAATAGTCATGCGGTAGATGGTGCTATGGCTCTAGGAGATTGGAAAACCTTTTGGACGATTTTTGCTATTGCAACAGCAGTCTTTGCATTGATCTTTTTAATATCATTCAAAGAGAAAAGTAGCGTAGTCGAAAAGACTTAAAATTGATAAAATAAAACAGTTACTTTTTACATGGACTTTTTGACAAGCGTGCCATACTGGGGAATACTTTTGTTAGTGCTAATCAATGCCTTTTTAGTCACCAGGATGAAAGTAGAAATAGATGAAAGCGAAAAAGAATGACAGAGTACTTAGCACAAAACTGGTTTGTGATTGTACTTACTCTGGTATACATCTTTTTTTGTTTAGCAATAGGTTGGCACTTTAAGAAAAAAGCATCCTCTGGCGTAAAGGAATATTATATCGCCAAACGAGAAGTACCTGGGTGGGTGATCTCTTTAGCTTTTTTCTCAACTTCAGCCAGTACGAATACGTATATCGGTCAGGCAGGTAAAGCATTTCAGTATGGATTGTCGTGGGCATGGGTAGGATTAATCTGGGCTTTCTTTTGTGTCATTGCATGGTTGGTGCTTGGTCCCAGGATGAGAAACCAATCCACGGTCTTAAAATCATTTACTGTTCCAGATTATTTTCAACTAAGGTATAAGAGTAACTTATCTAAAAGTATAAGAATCCTCTCTGCGGTGGCCATACTATTTGCCACTATGTTTTACATGGTAGGTATTGCTAAGGGGTGTGCTCATGTTTTAGAGTCGGTTTTACAGATACCTTATGCTTGGGGTTCTTTTCTGATTATATTCATAACCTGCGCCTATACAGTCTGGGGAGGGATGTATAGCGTCTTATGGACGGATGCGATTCAGGGTATCATCATGTTTGGTGTAGCGATCTTGATGGTTTCATTGCCATTTATTTATGTAGGGGGTGTCGAGGAACTCATGACAAAGATTGCTATGACGGACCATCTAACTAAAACCGGACAGCCCATAGGAAATGGATTAGTAAGTTTTGGGATGCTGGTCTCTTTTATGTATATACTTGGGATCGGTTTATCTATTGGTATGAAGCAAATCTCTGACCCAAAGTCATTGATCAGGTTTTACTCGATAGATAATGCTAAGAGCATGAAGTTTGCGATGATATGGACACCTATATTTTTGGGAGTGTCACTGGTATGTGTGATGGGACTAGGAGCCTTAGTACACGGTATGGCTACAGAGGAGGAAGCTGCTTACCTTATTAATAATACCGATGAGGTGGTAGGATTTATGTTGCAAAAGATGGATAACCAAGCGATCAGTGGTGTATGTGTTGCGGGATTATTTGCTGCAGGTATGTCTTCTCTTGCATCGGTGATATTGATCGTCGGGACAGCTTTTGTAAAAGACATATGGGATATCTGGAAACCACAGCCAGAAAAGGAAATAATCAAAAACACCAAGTGGACTATGTTCTTTTATTGTGTATTAGTTTTTGTTTTCTCTCTCTATCCGCCTGCGGGAATCGTAGAGCTTACAGCATTTGCAGGAGCAGTATTCGCAGCTAGTTTTTTCCCTTCAATATTTGGAGGATTATATTTAAGGTGGGGTACAGATCTCGGTGCACTAGGCTCTATGGTTGTAGGTATGATTAGCACGGTGATCTGGAGATTTGGAGTACGGTTACGAGTAGAATCCTTAAAAGATTTACACGAAATTATTCCTGCGTTTTTAATCTCCTGCCTTGTGTATGTAATTGTGAGTTTGGTGACTCAGCAGAGAGTGCCAGATCAGGCACACTTGCGTAAATTGTTTAAGTAAGTTGGCTAAGCCTTCTAACAACACCTAACTCAACCCCTGCAACCAATACGATTATCAATATCTCAAGGATAATATATATCCAACCGAAGGAGGTGATTACATCAAAATGATAAAAGGCAACCGCTAGAGATACACAACAATACAATAGATTAAGAATAGCGATGGTCCTTAGGGGTGTACTGATGTTGCCATCATCTTTTCGATAATTATAAAAATCAAATGCAAAAAACAAGCAAGGAATAAAGGCCAAAAAATACAAGCTAGATTTAGGTATCCCAGTCAACCACTCAAGCTTAACCAAAACAACGCCCATTAAAAAAGCAGATAACAAAGCCCCCAAACCATCATAAAGGAATAATTTCTTAGGGTTGTTATTTATTAGTTCTTGTATGAATGCAGATAGCAATTAGGCAGTTATTAAAGATACAAAGATGTATGTTTCGTCGTATAAAAAGGACAGTTCGTAAAAATTCTCAATATCAAAATAGTAAAAATTCTAAATTGGGAGCTTAATCAAATAAAACAAATGAAAATATTACATACGTTACTATTAGCTATGGTACTCTCACTTACTAGCAGCGCTATTATAAATGCGCAAACGGCAGATGAGATCATAGACACCTACTTAGAAAACATCGGAGGAAAAGATGCGTGGAGAAAGATTAAGTCAATGAAGATTACGGGGAGTGGTGCGCAAATGGGAATGAATTTCCCACTTACTGTATATGCTAAACATCCTAACAAGAACAAAGTGGTTGTAGATATACAAGGCAAGCAGTTGATAGAAGCTTTTGACGGCGAAGTTGCTTGGACTATTAATCCTTTTATGGGAGGCACAGAGCCTACTAAGAAAACAGCAGAGGAAACAGCAGAGGCCGCTAAAGAAACTTTTGAGGACGACTTACTTGATTATGCAAAAAAAGGACATAGCGTATCATTAGAAGGCACAGAAGAAATAGATGGGGTGAATGCACACAAACTTAAGCTGACAAAAAAATCTGGAGATGAAGTCATGTACTTCTTTGACCCAGACGATTTAGTGCCAATCATGGTTAGGAATTTTCCACAAGCAGGCCCGATGAAAGGACAAACTATAGAAACGTACTCAAGTGACTACCAAGAAGTAGATGGTTTGTTTATGCCGTTTTCTATAGAGCAAAAAGTGGGAGGTCAGATCATGATGACCATGACGGCTGATAAAGTAGAATTAGGTGTAGAGATCGAGGATAGCAGCTTCTCATTCCCCGAAAAATAAAAATCACTAAATATTATATAGCCTGTTAGAAATTTCTTTTAACGGGCTTTTTTATACAACAGAAATACTATCTAAATGAAACAACTTTTACAGACTACAGTTCTCTTTTTACTTTTTATTTCTACTAATGCAGTTGGACAACTAACGACTACGGATATTTCCTTTGGGGATATCAGAGCAAGGAGTATTGGTCCTGCAGTGATGAGCGGAAGGATAGCGGCTCTAGATGGGGTGGAGTCTTCTCCAGAGGTTTTGTATGTAGGAGCTGCAAGTGGGGGAGTGTGGAAGTCTATCAGTGCAGGAGCTTCCTTCAAATCTGTTTTTGATGATCAGATACTCTCTATTGGCGCGATTGATATTGACCAGACGCATCCAGACACCGTGTGGGTAGGTACGGGAGAACCATGGGTGAGGAATAGCGTATCGATTGGTGATGGTATCTACGTAAGCACCAATGCTGGTAGAAGCTGGACGAACAAAGGATTGCCTAACTCTGAACACATTGCAAGAATAATTGTAGACCCAAACTCTTCTAATACGATCTATGTCGCCGTACAAGGTCAGCTATGGAGTCCTCATGAGGAGAGAGGTGTTTATAAGAGCACAGACTTTGGTACTACATGGGAGAAGGTTTTATATATAGATGAGAATACTGGGTGCGCAGATCTAATCATGGATCCTAATAATCCAGACATAATGTATGCAGCGATGTGGGAGCATAGAAGGTCTCCAGATTTTTTTAACTCAGGTGGTAACTCAAGTGGACTTTACAAAACATTGGACGGGGGAAAATCCTGGAAGATAATAAACAATGGAATTCCTGAAGGGATGCTAGGCCGAATGGCGATTGCTATTCCTAGAACTAACTCTGATATAATTTATGTGTCGGTCGAGGCGGAGAAGAAGGAAGAGAAAGGACTTTATAAGTCGACAGATGGTGGTATGTCTTTTGAGTTGATCAATAAGGATTTTAATATGACCGTGAGACCATTCTACTTTTCTAGAATGGTAGCAGACCCAACTGATGAAAATAAATTATTCAAGTGTGGTTTAGTGCTTAGTATAAGTGAAGACGGTGGCCATACCTTTAGAATTGTCCAAAGTGGTGTGCACTCTGATATGCATGACGTCTGGATAGACCCTAATAATAATCGAGTTGTCTATCTTGGTACCGATGGAGGAGTGTATAGATCTCTCGACGGAGGCAACTTGTTTGAGCATTTTAAAAATCTGCCAATAGCACAGTTTTACCAAATCAGTGTGGACAACGACGAACCATATAATATCTATGGAGGACTACAAGATAACGGATCATGGTACGCACCTTCCAGAACTAAGTATGGTTCTATTAGAAATAGTGATTGGAAACTTTCATTCTATGGGGATGGATTTTATTCGTTTAGGCATCCTACAGAGAAACATATCATTTATTCAGAATCGCAAGGGGGTAACCTAGTCAGGCATAACAAAAATGATGGTCAGTCCAAAAACATACAACCGATAGAAGGTAAGGACGAACCTAAATTTAGATTTAACTGGAATGCACCTATCCATCTGAGCACTCACAATCCTAATAGGATTTACTTTGGAAGTCAGTTTTTATTTAAGTCTGATGACATGGGTGATAACTGGGAAAAAATCTCTCCAGACCTTACGACTAATGATAAGCAGAGACAAAGACAAAAGAAATCTGGAGGACTTAGTATTGATAATTCTACTGCAGAAAACAATACTACGATCTATGTGATCAGCGAGTCTCCAGTAAATGACCAAGTGATCTGGGTAGGTACTGATGATGGCTATGTGCAAGTAACCTCTAATGGAGGAAAAAACTGGGACAATGTCACAAATGCAATGTCAGGCCTCCCAGCCGGACTATGGGTGAGCTCCATCGATGCGAGCAAGCATAACAAGAACACAGCCTATGTAACCGTGACAGGACACAGAAGTGGGGATAAGGATACCTATGTCTATAAGACAGTAGACCTAGGCAAGACTTGGTCTAAAATCAATGATGAAAATGTAGTTGGATTTGCCAATGTAATCAAAGAAGATCTGGTTAATCCTAACTTATTATTTTTAGGAACTGAGTTTGGCTTTTACTTATCACTAGATCAAGGAGTCAGTTGGAAGTCATTTAGAAATAATATACCGAGACACGTAGCCGTACATGATCTCGCACTACCTACAACAGATGATGCTTTGGTCATCGGTACGCATGGGAGGGGAGTATACATCATTGACGACTTAGCACCCTTGAGAGAACTTACGGAAGATATGCTTACGCAAAAGTTAGATTTTTTTCCGTCAAAACCTGCTACGGTCAAGCTACAAGCGATGTCAGTTCCATTTGGTGGAGCAGGGGAGTTTGCTGGAGAGAATCCGAGTAATGTAGCGAGCATCTCTTACTACATGAAGAAGCGGCATACCTTTGGTAAGATGACGATGAAGGTCTATGATGACGAGGGTAAGTTTTTGACAGAGCTACCGCCAGGAAAAAGTAAAGGAATAAATGTAGTAGCATTGCCACTACGACTGCCTATGCCTAAAGCAGCACCGACAAATAATCGTATGGCTTTATTTGGCAGCGCTATGCCACCTAGCTTGACAGCAGGTACATACACCGTGAAGATCAGTAAAGGAAAAGAAGAATATGAAACTAAAGTAGAACTAAAAGATGATCCTACCGGAGGCTATTCTAACGAAGAAAGAGAATTACAGATGAAGACGCTCATGAACTTATATGATATGACAAATGAGCTGGGGCATATCTACTATACATTAGAAAACCTCCATGAACAAGCTGATGGATTAAGTAACCAAGCGAAGAATGATCTAAAGAAAGATCTTAAAAAATTCGCAACGGATACTAAATCATTTAAAGATGGATTGGTATCACTAGAAGGAGATTTTTATGTAGATGAGGGGTCTAACATTAGAGAAGAGATATCCACGTTATACTTGAATATAAGTTTTTATCCAGGCAAACCCTCACAGGCTCAAATTGATAAAACGAACACCCTCAGAGAAGATATGGATAAAATTTCAGAAGAATTTGAGGCGTACCAAGAGCAAGTGTTACAGCTCAACAAGAAGCTAGCCGAGGCGGGTATTGAAAGCATAAGGATAAAAAGCTTCGAAGAATATCTTAGACCATAAAAGCAGAAAGTAAAATAGAAATCCTAACGTTAAGGTTTCTATTTTGCTTTTTTTATTTTCTACTTTACTAATTCCTACAATAAATTTTTAAACCTAGGTCTCTTAGGTGCGACATCTCCTAGACGCTCTTTTTTAGCCGCTTCAAAATCACTGAAGTTACCTTCATAGAAAGTTACTTGTCCATCATCTTCATAGGAAAGTATGTGAGTGGCAAGTCGATCTATAAACCATCGATCGTGAGAGATAACTAAGACACATCCTGCAAAATTTTCTATCGCTTCCTCAAGCGCTCTCAGAGTATTTACATCTATATCGTTAGTAGGCTCATCGAGCAGCATAACGTTACCACCTTCTTTTAGTGTGATGGCAAGATGCAATCTGTTTCGCTCTCCACCAGACAGCACATTGACTTTCTTTTGTTGGTCGCCGCCTCCAAAGTTAAACTTGCTTACATAGGCTCGAGCATTCATCTCTTTGTTGCCTACCTTGATGATATCGTTACCACCACTTACTACTTCGTATATAGTTTTTTCAGGGATTAAGTCTTCATGAGACTGATCTACATAGGCTAGGTGCACCGTATCTCCTATGGTGATAGATCCACTATCTGGTTGCTCTTGCCCCATGATCATTCTGAAGAGAGTAGACTTACCTACCCCGTTTGGTCCTATGATACCGATGATGGCATTTTTAGGAATTGATAGGGATAGATTATCTATTAGGACTCGATTATCATATGACTTGGTTACCCCTTCGATCTCTATCACCTTATCACCGAGACGAGGGCCTGGAGGAATGTAAAGTTCGAGAGAAGCTTCTTTTTCTTTGGCTTCTACTGTGGTCATAGCGTCATAGGCATTAAGTCTCGCTTTACCTTTTGATTGTCGCCCCTTAGCATTCATTCGAGACCACTCTAATTCTCTCTTGAGTATTTTTTGGCGTTTAGATTCGTCTTTTTCTTCTTGTGCGAGACGATTTGATTTTTGTTCTAACCAGGAGCTGTAATTCCCTTCCCACGGTATCCCTTCTCCACGATCAAGTTCTAGTATCCACCCAGCTACATTATCAAGAAAGTACCTATCGTGAGTAACTGCGATCACCGTACCCGGAAATGACTTTAAGAACTGTTCTAACCAATGGACACTCTCCGCATCAAGGTGGTTAGTAGGCTCATCTAAGAGCAGAATATCGGGCTTGCTAAGTAGCAACCTACATAGTGCTACTCGACGCCGCTCTCCTCCACTGAGTACTTTTATCTCTGCATCATCTGGAGGGCATCTCAGTGCTTCCATGGCCATCTCAAGGGTATGATCTAATTCCCAGCCACCGAGGAGATCCATCTTTTCTAATAACTCGCCTTGTTCTTCGATAAGCTTCATCATGGCATCATTGTCCATTGGCTCTGCAAGCTTATTGGAAATATCCTCGTAAGCAGTTACTACATCGACAATATGCTGTACGCCCTCTTTGACGATTTCTTTGACTGTTTTTGTTTCATCTAGCTCCGGCTCTTGTGCTAGGTAGCCGATCTTATATTCTTTGTCAAAAGTTACCTTCCCTTGATAGTTAGTATCTAGCCCCGCTATAATTTTTAAGAGGCTTGACTTACCTGAGCCGTTTAAACCCAGTACTCCAATCTTTGCTCCGTAGTAAAAAGAGAGCCAGATATTTTTTAAAACTTGTTTTTTAGGAGGATACGTTTTTGTGACGCCCTCCATAGCAAATATTACTTTCTTGTCTGACATGTGTTTTTTATTGGTGGTGTGAAAGTAACACCTAATTATAAGTAGCAAAAAATATTCAAGGAGAGAATATGAAAACTACGGTGCTACGGCTACAGATTAACAAATTAAAAAAACTTTTAGCAGGTGGGGGGTAGGGTACGAGCCTCCTAAGTTGTTTAAAGTCAAAATCAATAAACATGTACACAGTAACAACTAACAAAAACACAAAATTCAAGGCTTTACTGCTCACTATAATCTTAGGAGGCATAAGCTACAGTAATGCATTGTCACAAACGAAGAGCTCTGAACAGACGCCTCAAACAACTAAAACGACAATTGCTAAGGTAAAAGAGAATGAAAAGATCAAGCCTTCTGTCACTGAGAATCTCCAATTAATGAAAAATAGCAAAGGTAAACGCACAGAAGCAAAAGCTGTATCCAAGGCTATGAATATAAAAAGATCATTAGAGAGAAGAAACAATATGAGTTTCAGAGATCGTAAAAAGCGAGGACCTATAAGTTGTTGCTCATTACATGCAAGAGCAGCCGAACAGAAAGCGAAGTAAAGTCATCGATAACAATTTTCCGATCATAAATAAGAACATAAAAAAACTTCTAAAATGAAAAGCAACATAAAATCTCCTAAAGGAATACTTCTCCTATTATTCTTTACTTTAATGATAGCATCAACAAATGCACAAAGTGTAAAAGTCTTCATCTTAGCTGGCCAGTCTAACATGCAAGGACAAGGTGATATACTACCTGCAGATGTTACTGGAACGCTTACTCAATATATGTCAACAGACCCTGAAGAATTTTGGTATATCCAAGATGATGACGGCGAGTGGATAGAACGTGATGATGTCTGGGTTCGCTATAAGCAAGAAGATGGATCAGTACTTGCGGAAAACTTAAACGTAGGTCTTGGTGCTACATCTAATCAGATAGGTCCTGAACTCTCATTCGGCCATATCATCAGTGAAGAATCAGACAGTAGAGTATTAATAGTAAAGACAGCGTGGGGAGGTAAAAGCCTAGCCGTCGATTTCCGACCACCAAGCTCTGGAGGAGCAACAGGATTCTATTACGATCAGATGATCTCTGATGTGAGAGAAGCCATTGATAACTTAGAACTAGATTTCGATAATTTCGAAAGAGGAGGGAATGTCGAGATAGCGGGTTTCTGTTGGTTTCAAGGCTGGAATGATGGAGACGAACAGGCCTTTGCGGAGGAGTACGAAGTAAACTTAAACAACCTGATCAGTGATGTACGGGTAGATTTAAATGTACTAGATCTACCATTTGTTGTGGCGCTTACAGGTAACGGCGGCTACGAACTAGAACCAGAAGGCACATGGGTGGGTAATCTACAGCACCAAGTCTTACCAGCTCAGATCAATGCGATAGAAAATGGTGGTCATGAGAATGTGGCTTATGTTGACACAAGAGAATTTTGGCCTGATCCTGATGCATCTCCAGAAGAGGACTTCGGTTTCCACTGGTACAATAATGCTGAAAGTTTTCTCAGAATAGGAGCTGGCTTGGGTCAAGCAATGTTTGATCTGCTCGGTGGAGAAGATCAAGATGATGAAGAGCCAGAGAATCAGGATACGTCTTTCTGCAGTTGCGGGAATTGTGGCCTGGAAAGTAATACGTCATCTAATGCTACACCATATCATGGGATACCGTGCCTAGGTTCTGTTCAGCCAAATACAAATATGGCATTACCTAGTTCATATGGTTTTCAGGAATATGTATTTCCAGAGCCTGATGATCAAGTTCCTTGTAGAGGTATAGACAATACTACGGCAACTATTGAACAAGTATACCTTGCGCAGACACATCGACAACCAATAGGACACCCACTACAATTTACCATCGGAGAGAGACCAGCTTTACTCCAGATCGCAATTACGGGAACCGGAGCGGCACCTGATGTACAAGTAGAAGGAATATTAAATGGTAATAGCCTAGGTACGATGTGTTTGGACGGTCCTGCTACATTAAGCTCAAGTATTGATCTTGCTGCCGCAAATTTTGATGATTATTTTTCTGTAACTCTACCTAAAGCTTGGATTACAATAGGATTAGAACTTAGACTTAGAGCAGGTAATGCTGAACGTATATTGACCCAAGAAGACTTAAAGATAAGCCCATACACAGAGCTTAATTTAGTAGAGTTTGATATGGATATCATGGATTATAATCAAGAGCCACACAGAACTCCCGTCTATGATAATTTTTTACAGGAGTTAGCATCGGCGATTCCTGCTAGTGTTATCCGATTTGGAAAATTTCCTGATAAACTGAGAATGGCTGACTTTGCATTGAATAATGCTGACGGCAATACAGTTGTCGTTAACTCCAATGATATGGCATACGAAAATGGCCTGAATACGGGTAATCTCAACTTCGCTGCTAACTATATGGTAGATATAGCAAGACATGCACTAGGCGATTCACCTAATACAATATATTATGGAAATACATTGAACCTGGATCCAGGAGGATGGGGAGGTGGAGGCACTTTTGTAGGTTTCGAGTACAATGATGTGTTTATTCATGAGCTAGGACATGCGCTATCACTGCCACATTGGGTGGAGGATTATAGACGTACGAATCCACACCCAGAACAATACTCTTATCCATTTGCAGGAGAAGAAGGAGAAGGATCTGGTAGAGGTGATACTTGGAATTTCATCCAAGCTACTTATGAATTTGTAAGTCCTAGATGTGAGGACGAATCAGGAATACTTGGAACTGAAAGAAGCGACGCCATGCTGCGGGGCTACTATTGTGCAGAGAGAAGGACGAGCGGACGCGGACCTTGGGATGGATTTGGTGTGTTTTCAGCACTTGCTATGAATAGAAATCTACTAGGGTCTGTAAATGAGTGGGGGCAAATAGAAGATCGTGGAGAATTATTGGATTTTCATTTGAGACAAAATGACGGATATCCTATCGCATCCTTACAAAATGAAAAGAGAGTATTTTCCCGCCACCCAAGTCAACCGCAGAATACCTATGCAGAAGAATATATTAAACTACCGGGAGAAGAGCAGATAGAACAAGAAGCATATCTTATCACTGGAAGCGCACATGCAACGACACAAGCAGCGAATATTATTTATGAACCGCTAAAGTACAAGGGGACCATACTACCGATCATTGATCCAACGGATTCTGAGATGTTTAGTACGTTACAAGACGTACGATTCGAGGATGCTCCTGAATTTTTTGGAAGAACTAGGGATATTACGCTGAAACTTACTTATATCGACGGAACGGTCAAACATGTTCTTGTTCCATTTGCATCATTTGATAGACCAGATCAATTTCCTGATGAGAACTTGCAACCAAAGTATTTTGCTGTATCGGTTCCGGCAGATAAGCTTTTATGCAATGTAGAAATGTATCATAGAGATTTCATCATCTATGATGAAACCTCAGATGAAAGAGGAAATATAAATGACGCTGCACAGAATATAACTGCAGCAAATTTTATGAATGAGGCAGTCTTGATGGCCAGTTTAGATCACTCTTGTAACTGCCCAGGCACCCCTAATTATATAGCACCAGGAACACCATGTGATGATGGTAATCCGTATACTATAAATGATGTCGAAGATGGATACTGTAATTGTGAGGGAACTCAAATTGCATCGTGTGGTGAGATTACTAATTCGGCTTTTACAGAATCTTTAGCTGGCTGGAGATACTGGGGTATTGAAGCAGAAAGTATTAATGAAGAAGCCACAATTACGATCTCCGACGTAGATGATGCTGGGTTTGGTTTTGAACCAATAGAGGTTTCTTTAGGTGAGACCTATACATTGAAGTTTGAAGCTTATGCCGAAGAAAACAGACCGCTTACAGTAATCCATAAAGCAGAGTATGATTACGAGAATGATCAAGAAGGTGAAGACTTTCTCAATACAACTTTTGATCTTACAACAACCAAGACTGAATATGAAATAACCTATACGGCTATTGAGAATGACCAACTCTCATTTCTTGAATTTAATTTTTCTGGAAACGAGGCTGGTTTATTTATAGATAATGTCTGCTTTGACCTTGGTTGTAGTCCTGTAGAAATACCATATAACGGCATCGATGATGATTGTGACACGGCTACATTAGATGACGATCTAGATCAAGATGGATTTGACCTAGTAGATGATTGTAACGACAATGACCCAAATATAAATCCTAACCAAACAGAAGTATCAAACAATGGAATAGATGATGATTGTAATGAAGAGACGTTAGATGATGATATCATAGATGTAGAAATAGCGTCTTGTGGTCTTATCAATAACGGTCAATTTGATGAGAATCTAGATAGCTGGTGGACCTGGGGAGGTGATGTAACTATCATCGATGGAGAAGCGGTTTTTGAAGATATAGATCTTGATGATTCAGGTATCGCACAAGGGCCATTAGAATTTAGTAGCTCCACGCACTATAACCTTACCTTCAGCGCTTATGCTTCCGAAACAAGATATATAGAGGTGGTAATTTATCTAGATGAAGAGCCTTACACAGAATACAATAGAGTAAGTTTTGTTTTGAGTTCTCTTAGACAGGACTATAAGATGTCATTTACCTTCGATGGGTCATCAATTACGAATGGCGCCATAGCATTCGAGATGAGAAATGATAGCTCAAGTGTATTTTTGGATAATGTCTGTCTCGATGTTGTAGTGTGTGAAGAAACAGAGATCGCCTATAACGGAATAGACGACGACTGTAACCCCGCCACCTTAGACGACGATTTAGATCAAGATGGATTTCCTTTAGTATTTGACTGTGATGATACTGATTCAAACATCAACCCGGATCAGGCAGAAACTCCATACAATGGCATAGATGATGATTGCAATACAACTACTCTTGACGATGATCTAGACCAAGATGGTTATGCGTTAGCAGATGATTGTAATGATGATGATCCGAATATAAATCCAGGTCAATTAGAAGAACCTGATAACGGGGTAGATGAGGATTGTGACGCTTCTAACGATACTACGGAAGAGGATAGCGAAGAAGAAAATAGCAATGAAGATGATGAGGAAGAAGAGAATAATGAGGAGGATAACGAAGATGATGATAGTACTAGTGAAATCGCGATAGGAGGCAGGATTCAACCAAATACAAATCCAGCATTGCCATCATCATATAACTTTATGGAGTACGTTTTTCCAGAGCCGGATGATCAGGGAGAATGTATGGGTATTGAAAATACAACAGCCACGATAAGTGACATCTTCCTTTCACAAACGCATAGGCATGCCATAGGACACCCATTATTATTTACGATCGGAGAGCGACCAGCGCTACTGCAGATAGCAGTTACAGGTACTGGCGCTGCGCCAGACGTGCAGGTAGAGGGCGTTATGGATGGAGTATCCTTAGGCACCTTGTGTTTAAATGGTCCATCTATTCTAAGCCCTTCTATAGACTTAGATCGACCTAATTTTAGTGATTATTTCTCAGTCACGCTTCCTAAGGCATGGATCAAGATAGGTCTCGAACTTAAGGTGTCTGCCGGTGATGTTAATAGGACATTGTCACAAGATGATCTCAAGATATCATCAGCCACAGAGATGAACTTGGTCTTGGTAAACATAGATATGATGGACTACAATACAGAACCTCATCGTACACCTATTTTTGATGACTTCCTAGAAGAAGTAGCATCTGCAATTCCTGCAAGTGTTATTAGGTTTGGACAATTTCCAGAGACACTTAAGATGCCTAGCGTAGCGGCTACACCCTATGAAGAGGATACCTATGTTGTGGATAGAGATATACTCCTTGAAGAATATGGCTTAAATACCGGAGACATAAATGGAATTGGGCTTAATATCATGTCTGGTATTCAGCAATCAACAGGGGATTTCCCAAATACCATATACTTTGGCAATACTTTGAATCTAGCTCCAGGAGGATGGGGAGGAGATGGTTCGTTTGTGAGTTTTGAGTACGGCGATGTATTTATACATGAGCTAGGTCATGCACTTTCATTACAACATTGGGGAGAAGGATATTACCGAGCAGAAAACCCGCCAGCGGATGATTTTTCTTATCCATATGGAGGAGAATTAGGAGAAGAATCAGGCGGCAGGGGAACTGCTTGGAATTTTATACAAGCAGATTATGAGTTTGTCAGTCCTATCTGTGAGGCTGCTGGTGAGTTTAGTGAAGTAGGTACAGAACGAAGTGACTGTATGCAAAGAGAATTTCCCTGTGTGGAGACTAGACCTGATGGGCCAGGTCCATGGGATGGCTTTGGTGATTATTCCGTTAGGGCTATGAGCAATTTTTTAACTGGCTCAGAACGGGAGTTTGGCCAAGTAGAAGATAGAGGCGAACTGATAGAATTTCACTTGCCAGAAAACTTGGGTTATCCTAACGTAACATTGGTCAATGGTGAGAGAAGATTTGCACGAACAAATTATGAAGCCGGTAACGTCTATCCAGAAGATAGAATAAAGTTACCAGGAAGCGAGGAAGTAGAACAAGATGTATATCTAATATATGGTAACGCTCATGCTACCAAGATGGAAGCTAATTTCATTTATGAACCCATAAAATATAAGGGTACACTATTACCAAACATCGATCCTACTGACCCAACTATTTTTGCATCACTCCAAAGCTTGACCTATGAGGATGCACCGTATTTAGTTGATCAGTACAGGGACATTACACTTAAGTTAACCTATCTCGATGGTACAGAAGCCTATACTTTAGTTCCGTTTAGATCTTTCGAGCGACCAGCCACAGGGGCTCCTGACGAGATACTATCTCCTACTTACTTTAGTGTTGTGGTACCTGGTGAAAAGTCATTATGTAATGTGGAGCTTTATCATAGAGAGTTCATGATCAGTAGTGCGGATAATCGAGATAATGGTAATATCAATGACCCTTCACAGAATATTACTGCTCAAAACTTTATGAGCGGTGCTAAACTGATGGGAGTCCTCGACCACTCTTGCAACTGCCCTGGGACTCCGGGATATATCGAGCCAGGCACGGCATGTGACGATGGCAATCCACTTACAGAGAATGACGTCGAAGACGGTAATTGCAATTGTGCTGGAGTACCTATCCTGCCATGTGGTGTTATCAATAACGGCAAGTTTACTGATGGATTAGGTGCGTGGTGGCAGTGGGGTAGTGATGCATCTAGTGAGGATGGAGAAGCAGTGTTTAGAGATATAGATGAAATTGATGCAGGTATAGCTCAAGGTCCTTTTGAGCTTATAGAAAACGAAACTTACACTGTAGCATTCGATGCCTATGCAAGTGAAGATGGGTTTGTCGGAGTAAAGGTATTTTTAGATGAAGAGCCTTACACAGATTATTTTTCACAACAGGTGGAATTAAGTACAACTAAGCAAAGTTATACCTTAAGCTTTCAGTATGAAAATGGCTCGGCTGACAACGTGGCTATGGAGTTCTTCATGGGAGGCAACAATGCAAGTATCTATTTAGATAATGTGTGTTTATCATCTGCTTGTGGCACAGAAGAGATAGCGTACAATGGCATAGATGATGACTGTGATCCAGAAACTTTGGATGATGATCTCGATGAGGATGGCTTTGTGCGAGCAAGTGATTGCGATGATACTGATCCCGGTATTAATCCTGATGCAGATGACGTAGAAGGCAATGCTATCGATGAAAACTGTGATGGAGTCCTTGATCAGGTGCTACCAGTTAGCTATCTAACATTTGCGGGGAAGCCACTAGACGAGAGTGTCCTATTGACATGGGAAGTTACCAAAGAGGTAAGTGTGTCTCACTATATCATAGAGCGAGCCTTAGAGAGTGATACTGATCAGTATGAGGAGATAGGAGAGGTGGTAGCTGATGATCTCAGTGCTTATAGCTTTGAGGATATTTATCCTCAGCAAGGGGATAACTATTATAGGATTAAGTCTGTAGATCTTAACGGTGACTTGTCATATACGGATGTAATCAATGTAATTTTCGATTTGAGCTCATCTGCAGACTATAGTGATTTTAAGCTGGGCAGAAGTGTTGTGGTCTTTCCGAATCCGGTTTTGGATCGACTTAATATCTCGGCCGGTGAGTTGATTCAAATCATAGACGCTAGTGGACGCCAATTTACTCCGACACAAGATGTATCCGGAATGCTTCCTGGTATCTATTTTGCAAAGATCAAGATCGACCACAAATTAATCGTCCGAAAATTTATTAAGCAGTGACAATTACGCTAGGGTGCTCACCTATTATTTCCAAAGTTGTATGGGAACATAAGGTGACATAATTAAGATACCTAGCTTAAAATACTTTTCACTAAAAATTAATAAAGCAGCATTGTAAACATTTACAATGCTGCTTTATGTTTATAACCAAGTTGTTTTTATAAAGACCTAAAACGGAGTCTCCTCTCGAGTTATCTTCATGAACTCCTGAGCTACGATCTCAGATACATATCTAGTCACGCCGTCCTTATCATCATAACTTCTATGGGTGAGTTTGCCCTTGATAGCAACCTCGCTACCTTTGCTCAGCGACTTCTCCATGAACTCGGCAGTCTTTCCCCAGGCTACGATATTGTGCCATTGTGTTTCTTGCACTTTCTCTCCTTTGTTGTTTTTGTAAAACTCATTGGTTGCTAGTGAAAACTTTGCCAGCTTGGTCCCATTGTCAAATGCTTTGAGCTCGATGTCTTTGCCTAAGTTACCGATGAGTTGTACAGAAT